>ERZ1034939.1568-NODE-1568-length-10294-cov-7.018947_pt1 | contig 10294 bp, 8 predicted proteins | sample MGYA00520626_ERZ1034939 | MGnify/ENA primary metagenome ERZ1034939 (study PRJEB33766, sample SAMN09781751) | gut metagenome | biome: gut microbiome | host: Homo sapiens | place: Madagascar | study: EMG produced TPA metagenomics assembly of the PRJNA485056 data... | reverse complement strand
CCCGGCTTCTTTGCCAGTTTACCTCCTGAAGCATGACTGAAAAACACTTTTGCCATCTCCGCTTTATACTCCTCATATGGGAAATCTTCACCATAATGTTTCAGAAAAACCCCTTTACTTACAACACTGTTTGTTCCCAGACACTCATGACATGCTGCCTCAACTCCTGCGATTCCATGACGTTCTGCCACTTCTTTCCACGCTTGAAGCACAAGAATCTCCGAATCAAAAATCACTCCATCCATATCAAATATCACTGTATCAATTCCACTTGCCATAACTTTTGATCCTTTCCTCTTTCTCTCTGTCAGCAGACTTTCTCAGACAAAAAATATCTTTGACGACAGTCTGATTGACTTATCCAAACCATATATAATCAAGTAGTCTGCCAATCTATTTTTTCATAATATAACCAATCGCATCACGAATCTGCGACACATAAACCAAATTGATTCCTTCCACTTTTCCAACAGAAGACTTACACACTTCCGGAAGCACAACTGTTCCAAATCCCAGTTTTTTCGCCTCCTGCACACGCTGGCCTGCCATACTCACTGCGCGGATTTCACCACTCAGGCCAACCTCGCCAAACACCATCACATTGTCAGGAATCACAATATCCTTCGCACTGGAAACAATCGCCAGACAGATTCCAAGGTCAATTGCCGGCTCTGTCATCTTCATTCCCCCTGCAATATTGACATAAGCATCCGATGCAGCCAGACGAAGTCCGACTTTCTTCTCAAGCACAGCCATAAGGAGATTCACTCTGTTAAAATCAGTTCCCACCGCTGTCCGCCTCGGAATACCGAAATTACTCTGGCACACAAGTGCCTGGATTTCAACCAGAATCGGACGGGTTCCTTCCATAGAACACGCCACAACAGAACCCGACGCATCCTCCGGTCTGCCATTCAGCATATATTCCGACGGATTCTTCACCTCCTCAAGACCTGTATTGCACATTTCAAAAACACCAATCTCATTCGTAGAGCCAAAACGATTCTTCACTGCACGCAGGATACGATAAGAAGCATGCCGGTCACCTTCGAAATAAAGCACCGTATCTACCATATGTTCCAGAACCCTCGGACCTGCCACATTTCCTTCTTTCGTCACATGACCTACAATAAAAATGGACACCCCCATCCCCTTTGCGATCTGCATAAGGATATTGGTAGATTCTCTCACCTGAGAGACACTTCCCGGTGCCGAACTTACATCTTCATGAAACATGGTCTGAATGGAGTCGATCACAACCACATCCGGTTTCCTGCGCTCGATCACCTCACGTATCACTTCCAGGTTCGTCTCACATAAAAGCTGCATCTTATCCGTAAACTGCCCGATACGATTAGCTCTCAGCTTAATCTGTCTCAGAGATTCCTCGCCTGAAATATAAAGAACCGAAACCTGCTTCTCTGCCAGATTTCTGCACACCTGTAAAAGCAGCGTAGATTTTCCGATGCCCGGATCTCCTCCCACTAAAACAAGGGAGCCGGGGACGATACCGCCGCCCAGCACCCTGTCAAGTTCACCAATTTTAGTTGTCTGTCGTTCATCCTCAGACAGGCTGATATCCTTAAGGATTACCGGTTCCTGTCTTTTCTCTGATGATTTCGTTATGCCAGAAGATGAGGATTTCTTAGTGGAAACTGTCTCCTCCACAAAAGTATTCCATGCCTTACAGCCCGGACACTGTCCCATCCATTTCGCAGATTCATATCCGCATTCCTGACAAAAATATACAGTCTTTTTATTTTTTAGCATTTTACAATTTTTACTTCTACTCTTGCAGCATTTCCAAGTTCTACACTAAAGGAAAGTTTACCGCCAAGGTTTGTCTTCATCTTGCCAGTGCTTGCCTGCTCGATAAATACTTCATATTCTGTATCCGGCTCCATCTCTACTGTGATCTGTGCATCTTCCGGTCCCTCTACATGGAAATCCATCTGAGCTTCACTCTGTGTAAGATTAAACACTGCTGTTCCCGGAACTGATTCGTAAACGAACATTCCGTTTCTCTCGAGCTTGGTAATCTCCTTAAAAGTTTTTACTTTATACATATCGCCCTGATGCTGGTAATCTGATAATTTAGATTTCTGTGCAAGCTCATAATCACCAAAGCTGATTGCTCCATTCTCTTCTGTGCGGATTAATTCTTTTACTACTGCCATTTCCCTATGTCCTCCTAAGACTCTTTTGTTTGCCGTCCCCGCCGTTTTATTCACCGGCATTGGTACAGTTTTCATCATCACTGTACCTTTCCCGACATTTTATGTGGTTATTATATAATAAATTCACCTTTTTGACCAGTGGCTCACTGGTTTTTTTATACTAATTTCACAATTCCAGATACCAGGGTTACAAAATCAAAAGGCGTTTGATCTTGCAACCCGCCAAGCATGAGGAAGTAGCGATTTACGTAGTAAATCTGCGGATTCCTCATGTTTGTAGAATTGCGAAAACTGCCTCGCAGCGGAGCAATTCGTAAGTATCGTACTATTTGGATTCTCACTGTTCCTTCACTTCAAACATAATCTCATTCTTATGAAGTTTCACCTGTACGTGGTCTCCGTGTTTAACTTTGCCTTCCAGAATCTCATTCGCAAGTGCATCCTCGATTCTGCTCTGGATTGCGCGGCGAAGCGGACGGGCACCGTATTTGTTGTCAGAACCTTTATCTGCAATAAAATCTTTCACTGCATTTGTCACAGTAAGCTGAATATCCATCTGCTCTGCGCATCGTTTCTCCAATGTCTTAAGAAGCAGCGTTACGATCTTACGGATATCTTCTTTATTTAATACATGGAATACCATGATATCATCAATTCGGTTGAGGAATTCCGGTTTGAAGATACGGCGTACTTCTTCCATTACACCGCCTTTCATCCGTTCATAGTCCTTCTTCTCATCATTATTTGACATGAATCCCAGACGTTTCGGCTCCATGATCGCCTGCGCACCTGCATTAGATGTCATGATAATAATCGTCTGTTTAAAGTCTACCTTTCTACCCTGTGCATCTGTAATATGACCGTCATCCAGCACCTGTAAAAGTATATTAAACACATCCGGATGAGCCTTCTCAATCTCATCAAAAAGCAATACACTGTACGGATTTCTGCGGACCTTCTCACTGAGCTGGCCGCCTTCTTCATATCCTACATATCCCGGAGGAGAACCGATCAGCTTGGAGACACTGTGTTTCTCCATATATTCGGACATATCTACACGAATCATCGCCTGTTCGCTTCCAAAGACAGCTTCTGCCAGAGCCTTGGAAAGTTCTGTCTTACCAACACCTGTAGGTCCAAGGAAAAGGAAAGAACCAATGGGACGGTTCGGATCTTTAAGTCCTACTCTTCCCCGTTTCACTGCCTGCGCAACAGCTTTCACTGCCTCATCCTGTCCGATCACACGTTTATGGAGTTCTTTCTCCAGACGAGCAAGACGTTTGGTTTCTCCCTCTGTCAGTTTCTGAAGAGGAATCTTTGTCCAGTCAGAAATCGTCTCTGCAACAGCAGCTTCATCTACAACAAGTTTTTTCCTCTTATTTCTGCGTTCAGTCTTAATCCGGATTTTCTCCATTTCGGCTTCCACTTCATTTTGGCGTACCTGTGCTTTTTTTGCGCGTTCAATATCTGCAGTCTTAACTGCCTGTTCTTTCTCCTCACGAAGTTCATTCAGTTCCAGTTCATATTGTTCCATTTCAGGTGCTGACTGATAACCCACAAGCTGAACCTTTGATGCTGCTTCATCAATAATATCAATTGCCTTATCCGGAAGGAAACGGTCATTGATATATCTTTGTGACATTTTTACTGCTGCCTCAAGTGCCTCATCTTCAATCTTTACCCCATGATGTTTCTCATAATATGGACGCAGACCTCTAAGGATTTCAACAGTCTCCTCTGTAGATGGTTCTTCCACTGTCACAGGCTGGAATCTTCGTTCCAGTGCCGCATCTTTTTCAATATATTTACGGTATTCCTCCAGAGTAGTCGCTCCGATAAGCTGAATCTCTCCTCTGGAAAGAGAAGGTTTCAGGATATTGGAAGCATCCAGTGCTCCCTCCGCTCCACCTGCTCCGATGATGGTATGGATTTCATCAATGAACAGCAGAATTCCCTGATGTTCTTTTACTTCCTGGATCACATTCTTAATGCGTTCCTCAAATTCACCTCTGTATTTGCTTCCCGCAACCATGCCGGAAAGATCCAGCACAACAAGACGCTTATCCTTCACTGTATCCGGAACCATTCCCATAACGATGCGCTGTGCAAGTCCCTCTACAATGGCAGTCTTACCTACTCCGGGTTCCCCTGTCAGACACGGATTATTCTTCGTACGTCTGCTCAGAATCTGGATCAGTCTGGTAATTTCTTTATCACGCCCTACCACAGGATCCAGTTTTCCCTCTGCTGCAAGCTGTGTCAGGTCACGACTGTACTGGTCCAGTGTAGGGGTACTGGTCATTTTTTTGTTTCCCGCATTCCTTGCGTACTGAAATTCTTCTGCAATGGTATCACTGTCAAATCCCATAGCTGTCAGAATAGCCGCAAACAGCTTCTGAATATTTACTCCCATTGTAAAAAGCAGTCTGGTCGCTACACAGTCTGTCTCTTTCAGAAGCGAAAGCAACAGATGCTCTGTTCCGCAAAGACATTCCATGCTCTCAGCATCTTCCTTCGCCTGTTCAATGATCCTTCTTGCTCTTGGGCTGTACTGGGGATCTTTCGTTTCTGCTGCCGCAGTATTGCCCTGAACCGGTGTAACCAGGCTGCTGATAAGTTCCCTGAGTTTTTCTTCTTCTACGTTAAATTCCTGCAGCACTTTTCCCGCAGTGCCTTCAGGTTCTTTCAAAAGACCTGCAAGAAGATGTTCTGTTCCGATATATCCATGTCCACAGGTTTTCGCAGTTGTCTTTGCCAATTTGAGGGCATTCTCTGCCTGTCTGGTAAATTGTCTCTCCATGTCCTCTCCTATCTGTTTTCATCATATTCGTCAAAAATCTCATCAATAAGCTGATGTACTTCCTCTCTGCTTACGCTCTTGCAACATCCTTTCGCAAGCGCCACCATGAGATTCTGTTTCAGTTCTTCCAATGCTTTCCGTTTATTTACATCAATAGAAATCACTGCACCACGTCTGCGGTCGATAGTGACAAATCCCTCCTGTCGCAACAGTGAATATGCTTTATTTACTGTATGCATATTTATCCCAACTGTATCTGCAAGCTGTCTCACTGATGGCAGTGTATCTCCCTCCTGCAGTCTTGACGTAGCAATCCCCATGATGATCTGATTGGTCAGCTGGATGTAAATGGCTTCATCACTACTGAAATCTATTTCTATCATCATACGTTTTCTTCTCCTTTTTGTGTTACACATATCCTAGCACAAACCAACATTTTTTGCAACAGAAAGACGTATTGCTGTATTATTTTTCAAAACAAAAAGGGGTGTACTGCCATGTTCTCACACAGCATGCACACCCTTTATCTTCTTTCTATCAACTGAATTTCATCTACATGACTTGATTATTTTAAGCCAATGATCTTATTGAGCTGTTCTCTGTTCAGAACAAGGTTAAAGCCTAATGGATTAACTGCATAAGCCATTGCCTTATCGATTAACAGCTCCGGAAGTTTTGCAAACGGTACTTTCGCAATACGCAGCTTCTGACCTTTTGTAAACTTCTCAAGTTCCATAACGTCTGTAAATACAGGCTGGAGAATTTCTTCTTTTTTATTTTTAAGATACGGAATATTGATCTTCTTAGGATCTTCAGGATCTACATTCATAGCAACCAGATATTCGGATTTCTTCAGGTTTACGATCAGTTCTTCCTCAAGCTCACGAAGATTTCCATGCTGATCCTTCTCTACCGGACGGCGGAGTTCCTGCATAAAGTAAATGCCGGAAAGCTCCAGTGTAGGATTCAGAAGCGGTCTCTTAGCCGGCTCAATCTTGCTCATATCTGCCTGTTTTGCAACATCCGGAAGATCAATCTCAATTTTATCTTCACCGTCTACCCATACAACAGTATTAACACCAATGGCATAAAAAGTACCATATAATCTTGGATAATCTTTCTTGGAAAATCTCATTCCCATAAGAAGAATCTTATCTTCAATCATCTTTTTGCCGAATTCCTTGATTCCCTCTTCTGTGGAAAAAATCCATGCCTGGTCATTATAAGTCTCTTCGTCACATTTCACATATGGCAGTTTGGTAGCCTGTGAGTATGCAACAAATACTGTCTCTCTGTTCTGTAATTCCTTGATTGCTTCTTCTTTGCTGATTCCCATTATTTTATCCTCTCTGTCTCATTTCTTTTATGATCTTTTTCATTTCCTTATCAACACGATAAGACTCTGTGATCTTCTGTAGTGATTTCTTATATGTAAATTCATCCAGTTTGTGACCGTCCTGCAAGTATGCCAGCATCTCATCCGGAAATGCCGCAAAATATACAGATACTGCCCACGCCACTGCCATCTTTGCATAATATCCCTGCTGAGTGATACTCTCCAGACGTCTGATACTCTCTTTCAAATATTCACGCTTCACAAAATGTCCCAGAAGCATGACTGCCGCAAATCTTGCTTCGTATTCTTTATTCGAAGTAAAATACGTTTCAATAAAATCCCAGTATTCTGTCTGGTATTTATCTGCATCTTTTAATGTACTGCAAAAGCAATCGCATACTGCCCAGTTATTAATGTCCGGCACAAATTTTGCCACATATGTTAAGCGTTCTTTGCATTCCATCTTTGCATAAGCACTCACCAATCCGCGAAGCATCGTTTCTTCATACCACTGGTCATCCGCCTGTTCAAACCATTCCTGCCAGTCCATACCAGAAAGCTGCTTTGCAAATTTTCGCAACACCGGAAGTCTGATTCCCATAACATTATCCACACCCGGCAGAAGATTGCTGTGAAAATCCCGATAACCGGTATCTTCATTCTCCTGCAGAAACTGGCGCACCATATGTGTCGTCACCTGAATCTCTTTCTGACTTTTCCTGTTCATAATATTTCTCCCATTACTGTGCATATGCTGAACAGTAACTTTCTCCTTGCTGTTTCTGCTACGTTACAATTCATCTCAATCTGTAACTTTGCTTTACAGCACTTTTCTATTTTATAACAGATTGCATGAAAAGTAAAGGAAATCGCTCGTATTATTTATGCAAAAATATTTATGTGGATTCTATCGTTCTTTGAGGAAATACCATATTGAAAACACTTCTGGACAGAAGAAGTATCTGCTGACTATAAAATAGAAGACAAGAATAGGACTTTTCTCCCAGTCTTGTCTCCTGTTTATTTTTAATCATCGTAACTGTTCAGTACCTCGCGGGATAGTAGACCGCTGAATAGTTACTAATCATCAATATTTTTATGCTTCATCAATTGCTTTTCCAATATCATGGCGCATATATTTATTTGCGAATGTAATCCACTCTGTAGCTTCATATGCATTCTTTCTTGCTTCTTTTAAATCTTTGCCTGTCGCAGTAATTCCCAGAACACGGCCACCATTAGTAACAATCTGACCGTCTTTCAGTTTGGTTCCTGCGTGGAAGCAGTAATATCCGTCTTTGCCTTTGAAATTTTCAAAGCCGTACATTGGGATACCTTTTTCATATTTTACAGGATATCCATCACTTGCAAGTACTACGCACACTGCTGCATTATCCTCGAACTGAAGGTCTACCTGGTCCAGTGTTCCATTTACGCAAGCTTCCATTACTTCAATGATATCATTCTTCATACGTGGCAGGACTACCTGTGCTTCCGGATCTCCGAAGCGTGCATTATATTCCAATACCTTCGGGCCATCTGCGGTAAGCATAAGACCAAAGAAAATGATTCCCTTAAACGGGCGTCCTTCTGCAGCCATTGCGTCCACTGTCGGCTGATATACATATTTCCTGCAGAATTCATCTACCTCTTCTGTGTAGAACGGACTCGGGGAGAAAGTTCCCATTCCGCCCGTATTCAATCCCTGATCACCGTCCTGAGCACGTTTGTGATCCTGTGCGGATGTCATTGTACGGATAGTTTTTCCATCTACAAACGATAACACAGAGACTTCACGTCCTGTCATAAATTCTTCAATGACCATAGTATTTCCGGCATTTCCGAATTTCTTATCTTCCATGATCTCTTTTACGCCGTCTTCTGCCTCTTTCAAATCCTTGCAGATCAGCACTCCCTTGCCGAGTGCAAGACCATCTGCTTTCAGAACAATGGGAAATCTGGCTTCCGTGCGGAGATATTCCAGTGCTTTCTCAGGATCATCAAAATTCTCATATGCTGCTGTCGGGATATTATATTTCTTCATTAAATCTTTCGAGAAAGCTTTAGATCCCTCAAGGATCGCAGCGTTCTTTCTTGGTCCGAATACTTTCAGACCGCGGGCCTCAAATACATCTACGACACCGCCGACCAGCGGATCATCCATGCCAATGATCGTAAGATCGATTTCTTTTTCCTGTGCAAAATCAGCAAGTTTCTCAAATTCCATTGCACCGATATCTACACATTCTGCAAGCTCTGCGATTCCTGCATTTCCAGGTGCACAATAAATTTTATCTACTTTCGGGCTTTTTGAAACACTCCATGCAATCGCATGTTCTCTGCCGCCGCTGCCTACAATTAAGACTTTCATTTTATCTTGCCGCTCCTTTTTGTATCTACTCTTCCGTATCGTATTCTTCTATTTCCACTCTTCCATCCACAACCTTCACCTTGCCATTGGCAATGAGATTGATTGCCTTAGGAAGGATTTTCCACTCTGCTTTCTCCATGACACGTCTCTGGAGAACTTCCGGAGTGTCATCAGATTTAATCTTCACTGCTTTCTGAAGAATAATCGGACCGGTATCTGTGCCAGTATCAACGAAATGTACCGTAGCGCCTGTAACACGAACCCCTCTTGCTAACGCTTTCTCATGCACATGAAGTCCGTAATAACCAACTCCGCAGAAAGACGGAATCAGTGACGGATGGATATTAATGATCTTATTTGGATATGCTTCCACGATCATCGGCGGAATTGCTACGAGGAATCCTGCCAGAACGATAAGCTCCACGCCACTCTCTTTCAGCTTTTCCAGAAGTGCTTTGTGAAATTCTTCTCTGCTTTCATACTGTTTCGGAGAAATACATACGGCTTCTATGTTATGGTTCTTCGCTCTCTCCAGCGCATAGGCATTTGGATTGTTGCTGATGACCAGAGATATTTCTGCATTTGTGATCTTTCCACTGTCAATGGCATCCAGGATGGCCTGCAGATTTGTGCCGCCTCCTGAAACCAGTACACCGACTTTTAACATAAAGTCACTCCTTTTTCACCTGCTTCGATACGTCCGACTACATATGGAGTATCGCCTGCTGCTTTAATTGCTTCCATTGTTTTATCAACATCTGCTGCATCTACGGCAAGAACCATTCCGAGTCCCATGTTGTAGGTGTTGTACATCATCTGTTCTTCAATGTTACCTTTCTCTGCAAGAAGTTTGAAGATTGGAAGTACCGGATAGCTGTTCTTCTCTACTACTGCACGTGTACCATCTTTGAGCATACGCGGAATGTTCTCATAGAAACCGCCACCTGTGATATGGCTGCATGCATGTACGCGGACACCTGCATTTTTGATGCTCTTTAATGCTTTTACATAGATTCTTGTCGGGGCAAGAAGAGCTTCACCAAGTGTTGTTCCAAGTTCATCATAGTAAGTATCAAGGGATTCTTTTGTCATATCAAATACTTTACGGACAAGTGAGAAACCGTTGCTGTGAACGCCAGTGGAAGCCATACCGATCAGGACATCTCCGGCTTTTAAATCTTCTCCTGTGATCATATCTTTCTTATCGCAGACACCTACTGCAAAACCAGCCAGGTCATATTCATCTTCCGGCATTAATCCCGGATGTTCTGCTGTCTCACCACCGATGAGAGCTGCATCAGACTGTACACATCCTTCAGCCACACCGCCTACAATAGCCGCGATTTTCTCCGGATAGTTCTTTCCACATGCAATATAGTCAAGGAAGAATAATGGTTCTCCGCCTGCACACGCAATATCGTTCACACACATGGCAACACAGTCGATACCTACTGTATCATGTTTGTCCATAAGGAAAGCAACTTTTAACTTTGTTCCAACACCATCTGTACCAGAAACCAGTGTAGGATTCTCCATTGTCATAAACTTCTTTAAAGAAAATGCTCCAGAAAATCCACCGAGGTTTGTAAGTACCTCTGGTCGCATTGTTC
>ERZ1034939.1562-NODE-1562-length-10323-cov-26.723510_pt1 | contig 10323 bp, 8 predicted proteins | sample MGYA00520626_ERZ1034939 | MGnify/ENA primary metagenome ERZ1034939 (study PRJEB33766, sample SAMN09781751) | gut metagenome | biome: gut microbiome | host: Homo sapiens | place: Madagascar | study: EMG produced TPA metagenomics assembly of the PRJNA485056 data... | reverse complement strand
TTTCGTCTCCTCTCGTGCTTAGCTATAAGTCACCCACTACAGTTGACAATGAGTCTTTTTTTAGCGATGGCTTTTCTCAAACATCGTTATTATTACTTAATAATCATATCATCTTTATGAAAGATATTCAATGGCTAATTGTTTTTAGCAAATTGACTATTGTATAAATCGTAATAGAAACCTTTAGCGGCTAGAAGGCTTTCATGGTTTCCTTGCTCAACAATCTGACCATTGTTGAGCACCAAGATTTTATCAGCATCTTGAATGGTTGACAAGCGGTGTGCAATCACAAAGCTTGTACGACCTTCCATCAATTTCTCCATAGCCTTTTGAATCAAGAGTTCAAGCCGCGTATCAACGGATGAAGTTGCTTCATCCAAGATCAAGATTTTAGGATCAGCAAGCAAAGCACGCGCAATGGTCAAGAGTTGTTTTTGACCAAGTGAGACATTGCTTGATTCTTGATTCATTTCCATATTGTAACCACCAGGAAGGGTGCGGATAAAGTGATCAACGTTAGCGGCTTTTGCGGCTGCCACGATTTCTTCATCTATCGCATCCAAATTACCAAAACGAAGGTTTTCTTTGATACTTGCTTCATAAAGCCAAGCATCTTGTAAAACCATTCCAAATTGTTTGCGATAATCTTGGCGTGACAAATTACGAATATCGTGACCATCGACCTTAATGCAACCATCCGTTACATCGTAAAATCGCATCAAAAGATTAATCAGCGTTGTCTTACCAGCACCAGTTGGTCCGACAATAGCAACCATTTCACCCGGTTTAACCTCTAAGTCAAAGTTACGAATCAATGGTTTATCAGCAACATATTGGAAAGATACATTTTCAAAGGTTACTTGACCAGACAAGTCATGTGCTAGTTTTTCAGTCACTTGTGCTGCTTCTTCTGGCTCATCCAAGACTTCAAAAATACGGTCAAGTGATGATTTAGCACTTTGAAGAACACTAGCTAATTGGGTAATGGTTTGAACTGGTTGACTCACTTGCCAAACATATTGAACAAAAGCTTGCATATTACCAACAGTTAGCTGACCAGAAAGAACTTGAAGAGCACCTAAAACGGCAATAATCAGGTAAGCCATATCTGAAATAGCACTTAAAACTGGCATCATAATCCCAGAAATGAAGCTTGCTTTAAAGCCAACTTCTTGTAAATTCTGAGTAATCTCACGGAATTCTTGGCTAGAGATTTCTTCACGTCCATAAAGTTTAATGACATTAAAACCAGACAGATTTTCTTGAACAAAACCATTCATATCACCAAGTGCGTCTGCTTGTTCCTTAAAGTAAGGTTGCGATTTGCCCAAGATGAATTTAGCACTAAGGTAAGTAATCGGAATAATGGCAATGACGACCAAGGCAAGACGCCAATTCAGATAAAGCACCATGCAAATAACCAATGTAATGGTCGTAAATGCTTCGATGATACGAAGGAAACTTTGTTGAAGCGCATTTGACACTGTTTCAACATCTGATGTAAAACGTCCCAAGACGTTCCCAAATTGCTGACTGTCGAAGTAAGAAACTGGAATCTTATTAATTTTTTCACTTAAATCACGACGCAAATCATGAATAGTCTTTTGCACTGCTTTGGTAATGAAAAAGTTTGAACCATAGCTACTTAGCGCATAACCCATACCACGGACAAAGTAAAGCACCAAAATAATAGCAATATAAGAGATGTTAAGATGAGCACCAGCCACACCATGAGCCATATCCATAAGATTTGACGTCAATTCAGTGATTGCAAGACCAAGTACAAATGGCTCCAGTACACTCATAACACTGCTAAAGATTTTTAGAAAAACAGCCAAGAAAAGTGCACCTTTATATTGTCGGAGATAATCCCATAAACGTAGAAAAACATTTCGTTTCGACATTCTTATTCTCCTTTCATTTCTTCAGCTTTGTTCAATTGTGAGTTAGCAATTTCACGATAAATATCATTTGATTGCATCAATTCATCATGTGTGCCACGTCCAACAATTTCACCTTTATCAAGCACAATGATTTGATCGGCATCCATGATAGTTCCCACACGTTGCGCCACAATTAAAACAGTTGCTTCTTGCGTCACTTCTTTCAAACGAGCACGCAGCTGAGCGTCTGTCTTATAATCAAGCGCTGAAAAAGAATCATCGAAAATGTAGATATCTGGTTTTTTAACCACAGCACGCGCAATTGAGAGACGTTGTTTTTGACCACCTGACAAATTGCTTCCGCCTTCAGCTAGATGAGTTTGATAACGGTCATCACGACTTTCGATAAATTCTTTAGCTTGTGCGATATCAGCTGCCGCTTGCAATTCCTCGCTTGTCGCATCAAACTTACCATACTTCAAGTTTTCTTCGATGGTTCCTGTAAATAGCAGAGCTTTTTGCGGAATAAAGCCAATCTTTTGACGAAGTGCTTTCAGTTGATAATCCCTAACATCAACGCCATCAACCAAAATCTTACCAAGCGTCACGTCATAAAAACGTGGAATCAAGTTAACCAGTGATGACTTACCAGAACCCGTAGACCCGATAAAGGCAATGGTTTCACCAGGTTTTGCCTTAAAGGAAATATCTTTTAAGACTGGGCTTTCCGTTTCACCTGGGTAAGCAAAGGTTACCTTGTCAAATTCCAAATAACCTTTTGTAGCTGTCTCAGTCACACCATCATCATTAGGGTCAATGGAAATTGGCATCGCCATAACTTCCGAAATACGTTCGCTTGAAACCACCATACGAGGATACATGGTAAAGAAATTGGCAAACAAAAGAAATGAGAATAAGGCGTGGAAACTATATTCAATAAAGGCTACCAAGTTACCGATTTGTAACTCACCATGTGCCAATGGGTTCAAAGCAAACCAAACAATAGCAACAATCATTGAAATAATGATTAGAACAAAGAGTGGTTCAGTCAAACCAGTTAAAATAAATAAGCGGCTTGATAAGTCTTTATATTCATCGTTTTTGCTACCAAAACGCTGTTCTTGAAAATCTTCTCTCGCAAAAGCACGAATGACACGTAAACCAGTTAAATTTTCACGAACATATTGGTTGATTTTATCAAGAGTTGATTGTTGTTTTTCTGATAAAGGACGCGTACGAGTTGCCACATAGTAAACAACCAGAACCAAAAATGGAATAGCAACTGCTACAATCCAAGCAAGTGATGGACTGGTTACTAAAATCATCACCACACTAGAAATCATCATTAAAGGTGTAATGACACCCATACGTAACGTCTGCTCAGCAAACTGCATCAAGATAAAAGCATCACTGGTCATCCGTGTTACCAAGGAAGACACACCGATTTGTTCATATTCTTGATGTGAATATTGCTGTAACTTATCATACATGTCATTGCGCATATCCTTAATCATGTTTGTGGTAATTTTTCCTGCTGCATAAGCAAGAATCACACGTCCAATCATCCCCAAAATGATGACAACCAGCATAACCAGTGCCCAGAAATAAACCTTATCCTTATTTCCAACTGTAACCCCTTGGTCAATCATTCGAGCAAGAGCCGTTGGTAAGCCTAAGTTAACCACTACAAAGGTAAGCGCCCCAATAACATCGAGCACTAGCCATTTTGGGTATCTTTTCAAATAAGTCCAAATGAGTTTCATAGCCTTTCCTTTCTAATCTGTTCTCTATTTTTAAGTAACGAAATACCTTCTTTCTGCAAGAAAGAGTGACTGCTATCCAGCTAAGTCACTCAACTAGTTAAATTATATTAAACTTTAGTAACTTTAAATACTTTATTATTAGTTTGATTAATACTCTCTCCCTCCAATGGTGGAATACTGTTAACAGTATCAGCAATAATTTCTTGTTAGATTAATAAACACTTTTCTATAAACTTCAGCTGAGCAATAAAATAATTATTTTTTAATAATTTCTTCTTTTTTGGCAGTTCGGGAAGTTCTTGTCCGTCTTGAGGATTATTTTTAATCAATTCTTGAGTGTATAAATGGATTACACTAACAAAAGAATCCCACCAACCTGGTTTGCTACTTTTTATAAATATTGGAAATTTGATTTCTGTAATCTCCTGAACAGTAGCTAAAAACTCAGATAACGCTGCAACAGATTCTCTATTATAAATATTTTTCAAAATAGTTCCGCTATATGGGTGAATGGTAGATTCTAGCTTGTCAATTAATGTTTTCTGCTTAGTACTTAGTAGGTGTCCTTTATATGCTAAGACAGAAATTCCTGAGGCTAACAAAGCCCCGACTGCTGCATATAAAGCATCAGAAGAAAAATTGGGATTATTGCTAGACTTCTCTTCTTCAAATTCTTCTGAAATATCTTCAAGTTTTCCTGCATACCGACCGTCTGAGGTTCGTAAGTCAACCCCATCAATTTTAAGTTTTCCCGCTTTAACTTCCTCTTTTTATCATCAGGAACCTTCACCGTTTTTATCATCAAGTCTTTGTCATTACTTATAAAACATTATCCCTCAAGTTCACTTAGGTATTCATATCTTTCGTATTTTTCAAGTAAGTTTTCATTAGCTTCATCCAATGAACGTTGAAGTCCAGCTAGTTTGCCATAATCGCTAGCATTTTCTTGCATTTGAGCTTCGATAGATTCGATGTCTTCTTCAAGCTTAGCAATTTCATCTTCGATGACTTCCCATTCTTGTTTTTCAAAATAAGACATGCGTTTCTTTTTCATTTTTTCTTTTTCGGTCTTTTGTTGAGTTTCTTTCTTAACGTGTTCTGCTGCATTTTCTTCAAATGCTTTTTCGTCAAGATAATCCGTGTAATTTCCGAAAAATTCTCTGATATGACCATTTTCAAAGGCTAAAATTTTATTAGCTACCTTATCAAGGAAATAGCGGTCGTGACTAACTGTGATAACTGGCCCTTGGAAAGTTTGTAAAAAGCTTTCAAGAACAGTCAAAGTCGCAATGTCAAGGTCGTTTGTCGGTTCGTCGAGCAAAAGAACATTTGGTTTTTCAATCAAAATTTTCAAGAGATAAAGACGTTTCTTCTCACCACCAGAAAGTTTTGAAATCAAAGTTCCATGTGTTGAACGTGGGAACAAGAATTGTTCTAACAAATCCGTCACACTTGTTGTTCCAACACTTGTCTTGACTTCATCTGCTACTTCTTGCAAATAATTGATGACACGTTTGTCTTCGTCCATATTTTTTGGCAATTGTGAGAAATAACTAATGCGGACAGTCTCACCAATTTCAAGTTTACCTGAACTTGGCTTCAAATCACCATTAATCAAATTAAGAAGGGTTGATTTCCCGACTCCGTTATCTCCAACAATCCCAATTCTGTCTTTATTTTGCACCAATAAATTGAAATCTGTTAAGATTCGTTTATCAGGGAAAGCAAATGAGACATCTTCAAAATTGATAACTTTTTTCCCGATACGGCTTGTTTCAAAATTAATTTCAAGCTCAGTCGACTGAGTCGTACCAGACAAGTCAGCTTTCAAATCATTAAATCGATTAATACGTGCCTGTTGTTTTGTCGCACGAGCCTGTGGTTGCGTACGCATCCAAGCCAGCTCTTGCTTGTAAAGTTGTTTTTTCTTGTGAAGTGTTGCTGCATCACGTTCATCTTGTTCTGCACGCAAACGAACGTAATCTTGATAATTTCCTTGATATTCTGTCAATTGACTATTTGCCAATTCAAAAATACGTGTTGCCACATTATCCAAGAAATATCGGTCGTGAGTGATGAAAAGAACTGTCTTTTTAGAAGTTTTCAAGTAATTTGTTAACCAAGTAATGGTATCAATATCCAAGTGGTTTGTCGGTTCGTCAAGCAACAACAAGTCAGCATCATTTAGCAACACTTGTGCTAATTGCACGCGACGACGAAGACCACCAGACAAATCACCAACTTTTTGTGACAAATCTTCAAGACCAAGTTTTGTCAAAACTGTCTTCACTTCACTCTCAATAGCCCAAGCGTCAAGCGAATCCATTTCTGTCATGACTTTTTCAAGTTTGTCTTGATTTGCTTCATCATAATTAGCCATCAAGGTTTCATACGTTTTAATCAAAGTCATTTCACGCAAATCTGATGACAAAATTGTATCCAAAATCGTTTTGTTATCATCAAACTCAGGTTCTTGCGTCAAATAGGCAATTTTATAACCATTCTTAGCTGAAAATGGCGACACATCACCATCAAAACCAAGTCGACCTGAAATAACGTCGAGGAGGGTCGTTTTACCGGTACCATTAACACCAATAATCCCGATACGATCAAAATCATGAATAATAAAGGAAATATCACGAAATAGTGTCTTGTCACCAACGGATTTCGTTAAGTGTTCTACGATAAAATCGCTCATTTACTTTCCTTTCTAATAAATTCAAAAATAGCTTCTTTATCATTGGCAAGCTCACCAAGGACGATATGTTGTTCGATTGCTTTTAGAATTTGACCAAGCTCAGGACCTGGTTTGAATTGCATTTCTTTAATCAACATACCACCATTGACTACGATTTCATGTTTGTCATGAATGGCTAATTCTTTATCCAAGCGCTCAATTGTTGGAAAATCAACTGGTAGACCGAAACCTAGACGAAGGTCTTCTGCTTGTTCGATAAGATTACGACCATAACAATACATTTCCATCTTATCAAGCTCATTTGTCAAACGGAAACGATAGATTGATACAATCTTTTCAACATCCTTTTGGAATTGACTTGATGTTTTCCAAGCTCGCAAAAAGTCACGAACATCTTTGACATCCAATGCTAATAGCAAAGCTGCCCAAGCTTGTTCTGATGTTTTAAAGTGATAATCGTCTGCCAAATTATCCAAGAATTGTTGCAAATGATCATGAGCATTCTCAAGATGAGGAAGGTATTTTTGAGCTTCACTTGCAATCATGGTTTTAATCCCTTTACGCCAGAAAGGTGCCATCAATAATTTGTCAAATTCAATAAAAGAGCGCTCTACTGAAATTTTTTCAAGTAAGGGCGCATGTGCTGCCATGGCAGCAAAAGTCTCAGGTTCAATATCAAAATCAAGACTAGCTGAAAAACGGAAACCACGCATGATGCGAAGGGCATCCTCATTAAAACGCTCAGCTGGATTTCCAACCGCACGTAACAATTTGGCTTTCAGGTCAGCTAAACCATTAAATTTATCAATAATCAAACCTGTTTCATCAAGTGCAAAAGCATTTACCGTAAAGTCACGACGTTTCAAATCCTCTTCAAGTGAGCGAACAAAGGATACGCTACTTGGTCTACGATAATCTACGTAAACATCTTCCGTACGGAAAGTAGTGATTTCATACTCGCCACCTTCTTCAAGAACAAGCACAGTCCCATGCTCAATCCCAATATCAACGGTACGGTGAAAAATGCTTTTTGTTTCTTCTGGGTAAGAACTTGTTGCAATATCAACATCGTGAATCGGACGATTTAATAAAACGTCTCGAACACTACCACCGACAAAATATGCCTCGTAGCCTGCTTCACGAATTTTCTTTAAAATTGGTAAAGCCTCCTGAAATTCAGAAGGCAGATTGTTTAATTTCATAGTAATTTTTCCAAACCATAAACAAGTTTATCTTGTTTCACAACTGCTTTAATCCCAATATTAACGCCACTCATAAATGAAATACGATCAAATGAATCATGACGAAGTGTTAGGCCTTCACCTTGTGCTCCAAAAATAACTTCTTGGTGAGCAACTAAGCCTGGTAAGCGAACACTGTGGATACGCATGCCATCAAAATCAGCACCACGAGCACCCTTAAGTGTTTCAACTTCATCAGGAGCCCCTTGTTTTTTAGCTTGACGTACTTCGCGAATCAATTCAGCTGTTTTCACAGCCGTTCCTGAAGGAGCATCCTTCTTCTTATCATGATGTAATTCAATAATTTCAAGGTCCGGAAAATATTTGGCTGCTTTAGCAGCAAATTCCATGAGTAAAATTGCACCTATAGCAAAGTTAGGGGCAATGAGTCCACCGATTTTCTTGTCTTCAGAAAGAGCAATCAATTCGGCAATTTCGTCTTCAGAAAATCCTGTTGTCCCAACAACTGGAGCAAAGCCTTTTTCTAAAGCAAAACGAGTGTTTTCATAAGCAACATCTGGCATGGTAAAATCAACCCACACATCAGCATCAAAACCAACTAGTTGTGATTTATCAGTGAATACTGGGACGCCATCAACTTCTTTTTCTGTTGCGAATGGATCAAGCAAAGCTGCTAAGGCTAATTCGTCATCTCCCTTAACCATATTAACTGCTGCTGAACCCATTCTCCCTTTAAAACCTGCTACGATAACTTTAATACTCATGTTTTTTCTTTTCCTCTCTAGCACTTAGACAATTGGTGTGAAACCAAATGCAACGGCACCTTCCCCTAAATGAGTAGCAATTACGCCATCAAATGATACGATTTCTAGATTTTCTGTTTGACCTCTTTCAGCCAAAGTTTGATAGAAATGTTGTGCTTTTTCTTCTGCGCGAGAATGAATGATGAAGACTTCGTATTCGCCATTTTTAGTCACGTCAGACAAAACATCTACAAGACGTTTGATAGCCTTTTTCTCAGTTCGCACTTTTTCATATACTTCAATAACACCTTCGTCATTAAAGTAAAGAATTGGTTTAATGCTAAGCAAGTTACCAATCAAAGCTGAACCATTTGACAAACGTCCACCTTTTACCAAGTGATTTAAATCATCAACCATGATAAAGGCACTTGTTCCATCGATTTGCTTTTGCAATTTAGCCAAAATATCATCAAACGAAAGACCATCTTCAGCCCAATTAAGTGTATTTTTTACCATGCTACCTAGTGGGGCTGAAGTAATTTTACTATCTGGAAATGCAATCGTTAATTCAGGATAATCTTCAATTAAGAACTGGATATTCTGCCAAAATCCTGAAATGCCTGATGACAAGAACAATCCCACAACGTGTGTGTAGCCTTCTGATGAAAGTTGTGTCAAAATTTCATCCAATTTAACTAGACTTGGTTGGCTTGTCTTAGGTAAAGTTGGTGACATAGCCATTTTTTTGTAAAAATCATCAAGGCTTAAGTCTTTCCCTTCAACGTAAGAAACACCACCAATCATGATTGGGATATCTAAGACAAAAAGATTCTCTTTTGCCTTAAGGTCATCTGACAAAACTGCGGTTGTATCTGTTATAACTGCTAATTTCATTAACTTCTAAACTCCAATTTAACCCCTGGACGATCGAGGGCAATTTCGGTTACTTCGTATGTTAGGCGTTGCACAATATCAAGTAAAGGCGCTGCCAAATATTCAACTTCGTCCTTAGTGAATTCACTTGGTTCATTAACAATACGATTTTGAATGTGAACCATTTGTGAGACAACACCACTAATGACAAACTCTTGTTTTACAATCATAAATTGTAAAACAGAAACGATTGTTGTTTGATTATTGTCTGTGTCTTTTTTCACTAATTGAAATGTGACTTCAAAATTAGTCTTCGGTGTACCATTTTCTTTTTCCCATTCAAGATTTCTTGCATCATAATGGTATTGGTTGACAAATTCTTTTTCACGTACTAATTCCATACTTATCTCCTCTTTGTATATCGCTTTTCATTATAGCATATTTCAACTCTATTTTGCACGCTTTTCTTTGAACTTTAAAAGCAATACTGACAATTCTTTTTTTAACTCAAAAAAAGTGTGTTTACCAACTATCATAAATAGTCAAATTGTATTCTGAAATGAGCTGATTTAATTTGCTACCGTAAGACGTATCTGTGGCATAAGTCCCTGTTAGTGCTGCGGTCGCATCTTGATAAGAAGTAGTCTTTGATTTATGCACACCAGCATACAAATCTTTTTGAAGAAACTGAACATAATCCTGCAAGGATTCTTCCAAACTACCATAAGAACGAAATTGAGCATCAATGGTGTAAGAATTCCCATTACCTTCATCCTCCCAAGTCTGCATAGTCACCGATTGCCCCTTATAATCCCCTTTGATGCCAAAGAAATTATAATTAGGTGCTTGACTCAGTTTTGACTGACCACTGTTTGACTCTAAAATAGCTTGCGCAATCATGACCGAAGCATAAAGGTCATTTTGCGCAGCGATTTGACGAACTGATTCACCAATCGTTTGAATGAAAGATCTGGTCGTTGTGTCTTGAGATGATTGACTAGTGTCTGCGGAGGCTGGATTTGCTGCTTCCTGCGAATGATAGGCGAAGAAAATCAAAGTCGAACAAGCCAAAAAGTCTAGAAAAGTCATGCCATATAAGACAGAACGAGGGACATTTTTTCGCCGTCGTCTTCCACTAACCTTTCTTCTTTTCTTCCTTTT
>ERZ1034939.1561-NODE-1561-length-10325-cov-13.107595_pt1 | contig 10325 bp, 7 predicted proteins | sample MGYA00520626_ERZ1034939 | MGnify/ENA primary metagenome ERZ1034939 (study PRJEB33766, sample SAMN09781751) | gut metagenome | biome: gut microbiome | host: Homo sapiens | place: Madagascar | study: EMG produced TPA metagenomics assembly of the PRJNA485056 data... | reverse complement strand
CGGGAGTGGTATTATCATCATTGCTGCAACTCGTGCCCGTGATAGAAAACAAGAGTGCTGAAGCCAGCAATATGGCTTTTCCTAAAATATTCTTCATTGTTATTCTGCCTTTAAGTTATTATTATAATGCAAAGATAATCAAATAAATGATTCGTTTACAATAAGGGAACTTACCCATGATGAATATTCTGCGCAATCGGTTGCGCAGAATATTCATTAAGCTATTCATACTTCCATGTCATGGTGTTGAGATCGGCTGTAACCGTAAACTCAGTTTCACCATTTTCATCACCAAACCAGATATCCCAGGCGCCATCACCTGAAGTTAACTTGAACTGCTCACCATCAGCACCATACCAGGTCTGCTTGTCGTCCTTGTTCTCACCCACGAAGATGAAGCGGAAGTTCTCCCAGGAAGTTGGCTTGTACTTGCAGGTATAAACACCATCGCTCACCTTGCTCATCACGGCAAGAAGGGTGTTACCGTCCTTGCTGAACATACAGAGGGTATTGCTTGCCTCTGGCTCTGGTGCTGTCTGGTTGCCAGATTCGATAGAGTAAGTCAGGTCGCTGTTCTCGCCCACCTTTACGGTAATGGTATAAGTACCTGCCTTGGCGATGTTCACGCTGCCAGCATTCTCTGAGTCGGTCATCTTGCCATCAGCCAGCGTATAGTTCATGGTCTTGACTACGGCTGCAGCATCATCAGTTGCGGTTGCCTTGCTGTACTCTGCACCAGTAGCAACAATACTGATAGGTGTATTATCAGCAGAGGTTGTAATCACCTTGGTCCAGGCATAGTTAGGAGCATCATAGGTCATGTCCTCACCATTCAGCTGCATCGCCTTGATGTAGGTTGGCTTGAATTCCTTAGCCTTTGTATCTACCACTGTATAATAAATACCAGTCTGACCAGGGAACCAGAAGTTCCATGCCGACTCCGTATTATCCATTTCATATACATGGCCATCCTGTCCTACGTTACCCCAAATGGTTCCATCATTCTCCTTACCCCAGAAGTTGAGCCAGGAAGAAGCATTCATATATCCTGCGTAGATGCCATCCTCGTTTGGAGAATAGAGAGAGGTCAGTACCTTGTTCTTATCCGCATTCCAGATGGTCATCTTGTCCATGTGTATAATATAAGGTGTAACGTTCACCTGGCACACATTGCTGTAAGCAGCATCGAGATTGTTGCCCATCTGACTCTTGATGCGGAAATAGAGAGGAGCACTCTGACCCGGAGTCGTTCCCAGATCCTTGGCTAGGGTGTTGAGATCAGCACCGGAGAAAGCCTTGGAGAGATCGGTTACGGAATACTCCTTTACCGTAGCAAAGCTCTCAGAAGGAGATGCCTGCAGATAGGTTTTCAACACACCGTTGCCCGCAGGCTTGGTCTCGTCGCTCGAAAGCAAGCTAGGATTCTTCCAAGCCATCGAGAGCACGATGTCCTTCGTATTGTCAACAGACAGGACCACATCGCTGGCCGATGCCATCAGATCGGATGCCTTGAAGCCATCCAGATATATCTTGTCGCCACTCTCGTCGCAACTCACCAGGGCGGTGAGTGCGCAGAGAAGCATCATCAGGTTTCTAAATATCTTTTTCATTCTTTTATCCTATTAATAGTTGTCGTTATGAAGATTTGGATTGGCGGTAAGCTCGGTGTTAGGGATTGGATAGATGTTGTACTTGCTGTCAACAGCCTGACCATCATGGGTGCCACCCTTCCACTGCCAGATATACTTGCTGGTGGTAAACTCGCCAAAGCGAATCAGGTCGGTGCGGCGGTAGCCCTCATGATAAAGTTCACGGGCACGCTCATCGAGAATGAACTGGAGGAACTCATCATCGTTGGCAAAGTTGTTAGCCCATACATCGGTATTACCTGCACGCTCGCGGAGAAGATTGATCCAATAGATGGCTCCCTGCTTGCGGGAAGCGATGACCTCAGGATCAGCGGCATCAGTCTTTCCTTCTGGCCATGGATCCCAACTTGCACCCTGGGTACGAGCCACACACTCGGCATACATCAGATAGACATCAGCCAAGCGGAAGAGAGGATAGTCTGTTTCTACACCATCATTGGCAGTATTGGATGCAGTAGTTCCATCGTCCTTCAGGTTACTCCATTTCTCTGAGAGATAACCGGTGGTTTCATCGGTCATGCTGGTTACATCCTTGCTCTGACCATTAGTGAAGAACTTGCAGCGCTTGTCGCCACCTCCATCGATATCGGTCTGGGTAAACTTATCCACAAACTCCGGGCGGAGACGGAACTCGCTCCAGCCATTGGTGACACCGAAGTCGGCAACATTCTGGTTGGCATTCGACATACTCAACTGTCCGCAGACCAGATAAGTAGAAGAACCCCAGCTTACGGTATGCTCAGCACTTACCGGCAAGGCGAAGATTATCTCGTTGGTACGCTTGTCGTTATCTGCATTGAAGAGCTTGCTGTAATCAGACTCCAAAGAGTAGCCCATATTCATCACCTTCTCGCAAGCCTCCTTACATTCAGCATATTTAGCAACGCCGGTATAAACCTCGCTGTTCAGATAAAGCTTGGCAAGCAAGGTATAGGCAGCACCCTGAGAAGCCTGACCGTAAGGACAGGTGGATGCCGGAAGCATATCGCCTACACAATCCTTCAACTCGCTCTCAATATAATCGAATGTCTGCTGAGGAGTATAACGAGGAGGAATGTAGCTGCCCACAGGGTCATTCTCTGTCACCATCGGAATGTTGCGATAGAAATCGAGGGCATGGTAATAGAACAGAGCACGCATGAAACGAACTTCTGCCTTATACTCCTTCATCTTCTCTGCATCAGCACCTGAGAAACTGGCACTGTTGGCATTGCGCAGGAACTCGTTGCAGAGGGCGATGTTGTAGTAGATACGATAATACATATCTGATACCCAGGCATCATTGGCATCCCAGGAGAGATAAGTAAGACCCGTAGTCTGCTCACCTGTCAGCCAGGTAGAGGCAAATTCATCGGTACCACACTCCTGCATATTGATAAACATACGCATGTAATCGAAACCTGCTCCTTTGTTCAATACGGATTCCATATCCTTATTATCGCCACCCTTGCCCTGACCGCTAGTCACCATGGCAGCATAAATCTTACCCAGCACAGCCTCATAATTGGCAAGCGAGGTATAAACATCCTTAGAGGTAGTCTCCGTCTGAGGATATTGATCGAGGTCGGATACACAGCTGGTAGCGCTGGTCAGCGCTGCTGTTCCCAACATCATACTATATAATATATTCTTAAGTTTCATTGTTATTTGTACTTTGAACGTTGAACTTTGAGCTTTGAACTTTGAGCTTTGAACTTTGAACTTTGAACTTTATAATCAGCTTAGGACTATAGAATTCTTCACTCTTCGTTCTTCACTCTTCACTTAAAACTGAAGTCCGAGGCTTACTGAGTAGGTGCGAGGACGTGGATAGAACGAGTTGTCCATTCCGTTTGGCACCTCAGGGTCTGTGCCTGAGTAACCGGTAATGGTGAATACATTCTGTACCATCGCAGATACGGTGAGTGAAGCCCACTTGTTGATCTTACCTACGTTGTAGCTCAAGCTCAGGTTGTCGAGCTTCAGGAACGAAGCATTCTCTACATAGTAATCTGAAAGATACTGACGGGTCTTGAAACCGGTCTTCAGGAAGCTGGCGTTGAGGTTATTGAGCTGTGAGTTGTTGTAGCTCACGGTCTCCCATGCACCTGTGCTCATACCCATGCCATTATACACGTAGTTATCGATGTTGGCACGGAAACTCATACCGAGAGTCAGCTGCTTGTATCTCAAAGATGTACTCAAACCCATGATGTACTTAGGGGCAGGAGAATGATATCGGTAGAGATCGCCATCATTGATTTCGCCATCACCATTCAAGTCTGCGTAAGCGCCCTCGATCGGCTTGCCCGTCTCTGAATCGTAGAGCTGATGATATACATAGAACATATATGGCTCATATCCCTCGGAGAGTACCTGGAACTGGTAAGCATCGATAGATGGACCTACCTTCACATTGGTCTGACTTCCACCCTGGGTAAGAGAAAGGTTCTTCACCTTCATGTTCTGCCAGGTGAAGTTATAGCTCAGATTCCACTCCCAGTCCTTGGTCTGGATAGGAGTTGCATTCAGGGAGACCTCGATACCCTTGCTATCTACATTACCTACATTGGTAAGGATAGTCTTTGAGAAGTTGGTACCTGCTGCTGTAGGAACAGAAGCCAGCAGATCCTTGGTCTTGCGGGTATAGAAATCGATGGCACCACCGATACGACCATTCAGGAATCCGAAGTCGAGACCGAAGTTCCAGGAAGTAGTTGTCTCCCACTTCAGGTCTGATACGTATGCCTCTGGACGATAAGTTGTGATATACTGTCCGTTGATGAGTGCCTCGGCACCTGTTACACTGGATGTATAGACCGGCAGATAGTTGTAGTTGCCGATACCCTCCTGCTGACCGGTTACACCATAGCTGGCACGGAGTTTCAGGTTAGAGACTACCTTCTGGTTCTTCAACCAAGGCTCTTCTGTCAAAGTCCAGCCCAAAGCAACAGATGGGAAAGTACCCCAACGGGTATCCTTAGAGAAACGGGAAGATGCGTCTCGACGAACGGTTGCCGTCAGGAGATACTTTCCATCGAATGAATAGTTGATACGTCCGTAATATGACAACATTACATGACGGTAATCTGATGCCTTTACGGTTGACAGGTTTGTGCCTGCCGCACTTTTGGTATAATAAAGAGGTGTAGTACTCTTCCAGTACTGGTAGTCGTAACCGGCTGTCAGATCTACATTACTCTTGATATCTTCGAAATACTTCGCATAGTTGGCATAGAGGGTAAGCAAGCGGTTCTCGTTCTTCTGAGGGCCATACTTATAATCGCTACCGCCCAAAGACTCATCCTTGTTGTAGCTCTGTGCTGCATAGACAGGGACATGAATGGTTCCATCGCCCTTGGCATAGTCAGCACCCACGGTAGCATGGAGCTTGAGGTCTGGCAGGAAATGAACCTTGTAATCTACATCCATCGAACCGATGAAACGGCTCACCTTACTCTTTGAATCATAAAGATCCACCAGACCACGTGGGTTTCTCACACCCGCATTTACTGGATAGCCATCAGCATCGAGAGCCTCGTTATAGCCACCATAGCTGTTATTACCTGAATATACAGGAATGGTTGGGTTGAATGTTGCGGCAGCCCATACGGCACCACCATTATTGAATGAGTTGTTATTGAGCGTTCCCTTGGCATTGATGGTCAACTTCAGGTGATCCTGGAAGAAGCTAGGAGTCAACACCACGTTACCTGTCCAGCGCTCAACATTGTCCTTGCGCACCAGACCGCTCTGGTTGTAATATCCGGCAGAAACACGGAAAGGCAAATACTTACCGATGCTTCCGCTCAAGCTGAGGTTGTTATCAGTACCGAAAGCGGTGCGATAAACCTCGTCGTTCCAATCGGTATTGGCATTGCCAAGCAAAGACTTCTGGTTATCGGTACCAAACTGATTGATTACATTCACGAAATCATCATGGCTCAGCATATCCACCATCTGTGCACGGGTCTGCATACTGTTGGTGGTATTGAAGTTTACCTTCAAACCGCCCTGCTGTCCCTTCTTGGTGGTGATGATGATGACGCCATTGGATGCACGGGAACCATAGATGGCTGTAGAAGAAGCATCCTTCAACACGGTCATGCTCTCGATATCAGATGGGTTGATCATACTGAGGAAGTTGCTGCTGTTACCAGAAATACCACCCTGCTCCAATGGCACACCATCGAGCACGATAAGAGGGTCGTTGCTGGCATTCAGAGAAGCACCACCACGCACACGGATGGTACTACCTGCTGAGGCAGAACCACTGTTGGACATGATCTGTACTCCGGAAACCTTACCATTGATCAACTGCTCTGGCGAAGAAACGAGACCCTTGTTGAAGTCCTTTGCCTTCACCGTAGCCACGGAACCCGTCAGGTCGCTCTTGCGCGCCGTACCATATCCGATGACTACGACATCGGCAAGCGCCTTGCTATCCGATTCGAGTTTCACCTGCATGTTATCAGAAATTGTCAGTATCTTATCTATATAACCTATATAAGATACCTTGATCTTCTTGGCAGAAGAAGATACTTGAAGACTGAAGTTACCGTCGAAATCAGTAACCGTACCACCCTTTTCGCCTTCCACCGTAACAGTGGCACCGATAAGAGCCTCACCATTTTGAGCATCTGTCACCTCACCTTTGACGGTGCGAGTCTGCGCCAAAAGCTGCAAACATCCCATGAGTAACAAAGCTGCGAGAAGGATACCTCTCTTTCTTACTTTACTAAAGATTGCATTCATTTGCCTAGTTGTTTAATCAGGTTATTATTTGATCTAACATTTGGTTGTGGTTGCAAAAGTATCAAATACAATCAAAAGTACAAGACAGAAAATTGCCAAAAGAAAACAAAAAACGGACAAGAAACCAGAATATGTCTGGTTTTGTCCGTTTTGTAATATACATCAGTCCATAATTCATTCCACACCCATTACTTTCACAACACCCGACTCGTATGAATCCAGGATATTTGCTAAAGCAGGTAATGGCTGCTGATGTCCACTGGTAACAACCGTTTCATCAGGAATGTCGAAATGAATGTCGCCATGATTCAAGCGACCAGCCCCATAAAAGCCTTCTATAATGGAAGGAACGTCAACTGCATTATCTGCTGTATGAGAATACATCACGTCAGGGTTGGTATCAAAGTTATTATAACAGGTTCCTCCCACCAAAGTCTTAACGCTTGCAGGAAGCTGATCAGAAGGCTTGGCTACCTCATAAGCATCGAAGCTTGCAGGATTGTCAGCATAAGTAATATAACTGAAGCCACTTGGCTTATCAACAAAGACATTGCCGTATGACTTGATCATACCTCCATTTTCACCAGAGAAAGTCCCCTTCGAGCCTTTAATATCTGTTCCCTGCAGAGAACTCATGATTGGGCGCTTCACTGCCTCGAAGTAGTTAGACTCCATGAAAATATTTGAACCCGATGTAGCACCGATGCCATAGACATCACAATGCTGATAATAATTGTTGTACATGTGAACCGTCATGGTACGTACACGTGCATGGCGGGAATCAGAATGATCGAACCAGTTGTGATGATAAGTTATCCAGTTTTCACCCGTCTCACTCTTCATGCCACACATAGAAGACTTACCGTTATCCCAGAAATGGTTGAAAGCAACGGTCACATACTTTGAGTTTCCCTTGATGTCAACAGTACCATCTCCCTTAGCCTGGTCGGCAGCACTACCTTTCTTGCCATAGAACAAGTCCATGTGGTGAATCCATATGTTGGAATTCTGCGTATCAAGCGACATTGCATCGTCGAGACAACGCATGATGGCAAAATTACGGAACTCCACACTCTTGGAATTTCTCACCAAGAAGCCAAACCCATAAACGGTAGCATCATCACCCACACCCTCAAAGGTCATATTCATGGTGGAATATCCACTCTTTCCCTTTATCTGTATTCCTTCAGAAGAGCTCGAAATGCCATCCAGGTCTGCCAGACTCACCTTACCGATGATACGGAAAGCAATAGGAGTGGTATCATATCCCTTCTGATAGGCATTGATGATAGCCTGAAAACCTTTCGCATTAACTTTCTTATTCTTACTTCCGACAATGACATCGGTAGAGACAGTCTTGGCTGTACTTGCCGTGATATAAAGTACCTTGGCATCCGACTTCAATGTACCATCATTATTGTAAGCACCAATTCCCTCGAAGTTGAAATGCGCAAAACCCTCACGGTTATGACCCTTCACAACAAGATTGGTTGCAGTATTGGCACCTGCCATCTCCTTTCCTTCTGCATTGACAGGAACTACCTTTACAGAATAAGTACCAGCCTTCAAACCGAGCACATCGGCACGGAAATAAGAAGCATACTGACGGATGAGCTGCGTATCAATCTTCTTGTCATCAATATATACATTGTAAGAGGAAGCTCCCTCGAAAGGCACCCACTTCAGATAAGCAGACTCCAGCCAAGCCTTCGCCTCAGTAATCTGAACGACACCGGCAGGATTCTCTATGCCTCCATTTTCACCCGACTCCACTTTCTTGGCAAAGTTGATTTCTCTGACAGAAGCATCATATTCATCATTATCGCTACCATCATTGGGAGCGATGACTGTCTTATTCCCCTCAAACTTTACACTTGCCAACTCTGTAGTATTGTAATACTTCACATCACCTGCATTTGTCGTAACACACATCTGGTTCACCTTGCTGTTACGAGCAACAGCATGATTCACCTTATCAGTAGCAGACTGAGCCACCATTCCTGTCATACTCCCCAGAAAGAGCGCCCCCAAAAATATCATTTTCTTCATAGAATATTCCTCCTTACATTATTTAATGATTACTTTTTGACCATTGATTACATAAACACCCTTAGGTAATCCCTCTATGGATGTACCAACCAATTGCCCATTAAGATTGTATATTTTTCCATTCCATGTCTTTTTAGCATTTTCAACATGATGAACTCCCGCTGTCTCCCCATAAGTAAATGAAAAGGCAACAAGCGACATATCCTTCGTATCCGAAGAATTGTCGGAATAATGAAGTACGACTTCATCCCCGTCAAAGGTTATTTCCGTTACAACCTTATCAATGATGCTTCCCTCAATCTTAACAGTCTGATTGTTGTCTGCATACGTTACGGTAGATAACATACCAGCCAATAATAACAAGTAAGCTTTTTTCATTTCAATAAAATAATTATAGTATTTACTTTGTTTTATAGATTTAATGCAAAGATAAAGAATTATCGCTGACATACAAAACAATCATGACAACTTTTATACGAAAACGTTATCATAGATCAGGAAATTAACAAAAAAAAAAGCTGAATCTTGTTACGAAGATTCAGCTTCAATAGAAGTGGTACCACCAGGAATCGAACCGGGGACACAAGGATTTTCAGTCCTTTGCTCTACCAACTGAGCTATGGCACCAACTATGAATAACAAACGATTTCTCATTTGCGGGTGCAAAGGTACACATTTTTTTTGGTTCCAACAAATTTTTTCAAGAAAATCTTTCCCAAAAGTGAAAAAAAATACATTTTTATTTTGTTTTGTCCCAATTTTCATGTACCTTTGCATCGTCATTCTGTAAAAAACAGTAAATCGGCATCGGGATTTAGCGCAGTTGGTAGCGCACGTCGTTCGGGACGATGAGGTCGCTGGTTCGAGTCCAGTAATCCCGACCTATATAAACCAACAGAATGGCGTATGATATTAAGAGATATTTTTTATCTGCAACGGAATGATCGCGATGCCTTACTGGCGATCATAATAGCTATGACTGTTTTAATGGGGCTCATTTTTCTTTTCAATAGGGAACCATCAGAAACAGCCCAGAAAGAAAACGACTCTATTCAAACTTACCGGACAGAACATGCCACTAGTCAGAATCCTGTATATTATAAAGAAGGATATCAAATTAAAGAGGCTTTTCCATTCGATCCGAACACGGCAGATTCTGTCCAATTCAAGCGTCTTGGTCTGCAAGCTTGGCAAATAAAAAGCATTCTTCATTACCGTGCCAAAGGAGGTGTATATAGTAGACCTTCTGATTTTGCACGTGTCTATGGTATGACAAAAAGACAATACGAGGCTTTGGCACCATTCATAAGAATAGCAGATGACTACAAGCCTGCTTCCGATTTTTACGGAAAAGAGCCATACCGTCAGCAGAAACGATACAACAGACCTGATATAACTGCAACCACCCGTTCTACAACACCGGAAAACGAAAAAGTATACAGTTATCCACACAAGCTGAACCCAGGACAACACATTAATATAAATACAGCCGATACTACCGAACTGCAGAAGATACCGGGAATTGGCAGTTATTATGCCAAAATGATTATAAGATACAGAGACCGTCTAGGTGGATTCGCTGCTGCCGAACAGTTGAACGAAATAGAAGGCATTCCAGAATCTGCCTTGGCGTTTATCCATATAGATGCCAACCATATCCATAAGCTTGACATCAACAAGCTCAACCTCAACCAGCTCCGCAAACATCCATATCTCAACTTCTATCAAGCCAAAGAAATCTGTGACTACCGCCGACAGAGAGGTCCGATAAAAAGTCTGGAAGAGCTGAAACTATTAAAGGATTTTCCACCAGCCGAAATAGAAAGACTTACGCCTTATATCTCTTTCTAACGGAACATCTCACCTTAAAACTATATGTCTCTTTCTAAAGAA
>ERZ1034939.1560-NODE-1560-length-10330-cov-13.194355_pt1 | contig 10330 bp, 11 predicted proteins | sample MGYA00520626_ERZ1034939 | MGnify/ENA primary metagenome ERZ1034939 (study PRJEB33766, sample SAMN09781751) | gut metagenome | biome: gut microbiome | host: Homo sapiens | place: Madagascar | study: EMG produced TPA metagenomics assembly of the PRJNA485056 data... | reverse complement strand
GTGCCCTCGGGCCACTGCGTGGCGTTGCCATGCGCGCGCATAAAGGCGCGGGCCGCGTCATAGATAGCCATGACGGCGGGAATGTCGGTATCGAGGGTTTTTCTGATCATCACGCGGCGACCTCACGTTTATTGGTATCACTTTGATTGAGCAATGATACCAGCGTTTGGAAAGGGGCGCGAAGCGGATGGGAAGCAAAAAGCGAGCCGCCTGGTCAAAGGCCAAAAGCGAGTTTTTGGGCGCTGCCACCGGCGGCGATATGAGCGACCTGTTTGCGCGCGAGGACGAGCGCCGCGACGCCCTGGACGCCGAGCGCGATGAAGCCTGGCGCTACAAGTCGTGCGAGCGCAAAAACCGTTACGACACGCGCGCCGAGGCCGAGGCCATTATGGCCGACTGCGAAAACCGCGGGCGGCGTGGTTTGGCCTGCTACAAATGCGAATACTGCGGCGGCTGGCACCTGACGTCGCACCCTTGGAAATAGACCCCGCATCGGCACGACACTGACGGAGCGCCAGCCATCATGAACGTGTTACGGACGCGGCGGCACCAAAACATCGTAGCGAACGGCCTTGCCCGCAAGTTGATAGCTCGGCTTAACGCCGGCAAGCAGTTGCCCCTTCACCGGTCGCTTGATAACGACCTTGCGCGGGTGCACCGCAAGCGCTGCCTCGACCAGCGTCTCCTCATCGGCACACGGCTGTTCCAGATGATGCAAAAGTTGGAACTTCTTTTTAACCGCCGCACTCTTGGTGCGCTCGGGAAACATGGGGTCCAGGTACACCACGTCGGGGGCTGTGAGCTTGCCCTGCTCGATCATCGCCGCCGTCTGCTGAAGACCAGCGATGCTGTCCTCGCCGGCATGTAAGCGCATGCGCGACACGGCAGCCGCAAGCGCCGGATCATCTGCCGCGCGATCCAAGGCATCCTTGAGGAGCGCCGCGATCACACAATCCTGTTCATACAGATCGACGGTAAAGCCCGCAGCCGCCAGCAGCAGCGAATCCTCGCCAAAGCCTGCTGTGGCATCAATCGCCCATAGGCTCTCGGTGCCTTTTGCGCGCGCAGCCTTTACCAGCAGCTCTTGCTGCAGGCGGCCCTGTTTGAGCCGTGGCAGCATGCGGGTAAAATCGGCACGCAACTCCATCGTGCCGTCGGTGAGCGTGAGGCCCTCGGACTTCCCGGTCAGCTCAAGCCCCGCGGCCCGAGCAACAGAAAAGGGATCGACGACGCCCATGGGCACTCCTTAACAAGCAAAACGAATACGCGAGCGCCGTTAATGCCAGCACCCAACCGTTCGCTATTGTCCCACATGCGACATGGTCCACAGCATCCCAATGCAAAGCACCGCCATCAATCCCGTGCACACGGCAGCGATCACAGAATCACTCATGCGCCTTCCCAACGACCGCGGCTCACGCACTTGCCCTGCTCCGTACATCATGGCTCCTCCTTGAGACCAGTTCCTTGTTACGGCCCCATCATCTCAGCGCCGCACATGAGCTGCCATCGATTTGGCTTACGTCCAGCTTTCCTTTTTGAAAGGTCGGATTGGGCTGCGCGGGCTCAAAGCGCTTTCAGGCGCATGCATCGCCGCGTTGAACTACAATGTGCTTCACCATATGTGCAGCACATGGGGTGCGCCAGGTTGGCGTACTCGTATCGAAAGGACCAGCCATGAGCAACGCCTGTAAATTACTCAAAATCCTATCGTTCTTCTTCTTTGTCGTCGGCATTCTAAGCGCAGGCATGGGTGCTACAGCGCTCTTTGCGGGCGGCGCGGCAGGCGATATCACGGGTGCCATGATCGTTTCTTGCATCGTCGTCATCGTATTGGGCGTCGTCGAAATTGTGACCGCCGTCTTTGGCATCCGCGCGGCAAACAATCCCGCCAAGGCTGGCGTTGTCTGGATTTGGTCCATCGTCTGCCTAGCATGTTCGGTCATCAGCCTGCTTCTCTCCCTGCCCCTCTTGGGTGGGACCGGCTCAAGCACCCCCGATTTTACCGGCCTGATTGTCAGCATTATCTACTTTGTACTCGCCAACCGCGTCAAGAAAGAGGGCATGGACCGTTTGAGCTAAGCCGCATCCGTGTCAATCACTCAGCGACTCTGGTATATACGCCAATAAAAAAGGGCCGATCGCGCAGCAACGCGGTCGGCCCTTTACGTTTGCCCAGATAAAACCTACCAAAATAAACCTGTCCCTATTTGGTAGGTTAGTGGCGGTACTCGGCGATAATGAAGTCGATGTCGGTTTGAAGGGTGTCCAGGTTTGTCAGACGCTCTTTATCGGCAGGGCGTGTGCGGTAGTAGTACGGCGTCATCTGGAACACCGGCTCGATGTCGGCCTGGGTCGCCAGCGTAATGTTCGCAGATACCCGCTGCGTTCCGACTAACTCGAGCTCGGTGGTCTTCGGCAGCTTCTCATCGTTGAGGTACGGCGTGTCGTAGAGCACCTCTTTGAGCCCAAACAGATGACGGGCACCCGGCACCACGGTGTAGAGCGAGCCCTCCGGCGCCAGTACGCGGGCAAACTCGCGCTCGTTAAAGGGGGCAAAGAGCTCGGTCACCATATCGAAGGTGCCATCGGCCACGGGGATGTCCTTCATGTTGGCCACAAAATAGGTCGCATCACCGCGCTTGGCGGCCAGGCGCACCATCTCTTTGCCCAGGTCGAAACCGTAAGCATCCACGCCCGGCACCGCGCCCATGGCGCTGGTGTAGTAGCCCTCGCCGCAGCAAATATCGAGCAAGGCCAGCGGCTTGTCCGACATAGCCGCGCACCGCTGAGCTCGTTCGCGCACTAGCTCGACCATTGCATCGCGCAGCGGCGCATAGTAACCGCGGTTCAAAAAGTCACGACGGCTGCGTGCCTGCGACTTGGGATCGCCCATGGAGTCACCGCCCTTGGACGAGCACAGTAGATATAGATAGCCCTCACGAGCGCGGTCAAACCGATGTCCGCCCGCGCATGCAGCACCGCGTTCGTCATCCACCAGCGGCTCATGGCAAACGGGACACAACAACATGGCAACTCCTTAGCGCGAACAACACAACGCCCACTATTGTCTCACGCCTCCCCCACCTAGTCATAGAAGAGACAAGGAGTGTCCCCCAACTGCCGGCAGAAAAGGAACGTCCCTAAGTGCCGACTGCCTAAGTGCCGACTGGTTGCATTAGGAGTATCATCGTCTGCGCAAATAAGCACGAAAGAGCATGTTAGAGATTGAGAGCGCATGGCTGACACCGTATCTAAGCACATTGACATGACCACCGGCTCGCTGTGGCGCAATATTCCCCTGTTCGCCTTCCCCGTGGCCGCCACGAGCATCTTGGAGCAGCTGTCGAACCTCATCGCCACGGTCATCATCGGTAATTTCTCGGGCGACCAGGGAACCCTCGCCATGGCAGCGGTCGGCTCTAACGTTCCGCTTACCAGTCTTATGCTCAACCTGTTTATTGGCATGTCGCTTGGCTCCAACGTGGTCATCGCCAACGCTATCGGCCGCAACGATCAGAACATGGTCAAACGCGCCGTCCATACCTCGATTCTTATGGCACTCGTGGGCTTTGTCGTCATCGCGCTGGGCGAGATCTTTGCCGAGCCCATGCTCGCCGCGCTCAACGTTCCCGCCGAAACCATGCCGCTCGCTTCGCTCTACCTGCGCGTCTTTTTGCTCAGCATGCCCTCGATCTTGCTCTACAACTTTGAGGCCGCGATCTTCCGCTCCGTCGGCATCACCCGCATGCCGCTGCAGGCGCTTGCCGTGTCCACCGTCCTCAACATTGGACTGGATCTCATCTTTGTCCCCGTACTCCACTGGGGCGTCGCGGGCGTCGCCATCGCCACCGCCATCGCCTACACCGTCAGCGCCGCTACGCTCTTTATCCGCCTGCTCAAGACCGACTCCGTCGTCCGCGTCACCCCACGCGACTTAGGCTTAGACCCCGTCGCCCTCAAGCGCATCGTCAAGATCGGCCTGCCCGCCGGCATCCAAAGCGCTGTCTTTGCCGTCGCCAACATCATCATCCAGTCTGCCATCAACAGTCTGGGCACCGAGGTCATGGCCGCATCGAGCGCCGCCATGAGCCTAGAGTACGTGTGCTACAACCTGCTCAACAGCTTTAGCCAAGCTTGCACCACCTTTGTGGGACAAAACCACGGTGCCCGCGAGATCGACCGCTGCACCAAGACGCTCAAGGTCTGTCTGGTCGAAGGCGGTATCGTTGCACTCACCACGATCATCGTTATTGTCGGCCTGGGACGCGAAATCCTGTCGCTGTTCAACAGCGATCCCAACATCGTCTCGATCGGCTATATCCGCGTGTGTTCGATCTTTCCGGCGTACGCCTTTAGCATGTTCTACGAAAACATGTCCGGCTATCTGCGCGGCTTTGGTATCTCGCTCACGCCCGCCCTCATCACCATGATCTGCGTCTGCGGCATCCGCTTCTATTGGGTGTTCTGCGTGTTCCCGCACTTCCGCACTTTTGCGAACATCATGATGGTCTACCCCATCAGCCTGGGCACCACGGCGTTCTTTATGGTCGTAGCGGTACTACTTTGCCACCCGGCACACACCTATCGCGCCACCCAAGCCAAAGCGACAGCCCGCTAAACACCGCACTCAACGCCACGCCAGTCATTAATTGACAATATGAGAGCTCATATAGTCGATAAAGCGCCTTGTGGCGATGGGCATGGTGTCCCAGCTGCGCCAGGCGGCCACCACGTCGCGCGAGGGGGCATGCACGATGGGCCGCACACGAATATCGGCTCGCATGCCCTCCACAGTACGACGGTAGAGCATGCTCACGCCTAGACCCTCCTCCACCATCGCCATGATGGTGTAGTCATCGGTCACCTCGCTCGTTACGTGCGGCGACAGCCCATGCATCGCGAATGCATCGAGCACCAGACTCTGTTCGCCCTCATCCAGCAGCACAAACGGCTCGGACGCCAGGTCGGCAAGTGTCACCTTTTCCTTTGCCGTCAGCGGATGCGCGGCCGGAAGCAGTGCCACCAACTCGTCGTGATAGACCACGCGCTTCTCGAGCCCAGCGGTAAATCCGCGCGCCGTAAAACAAAAATCAACCACACCATCGTGCACCCACTGGGCGTTGCGCGTGTAATCGCCTTGCTTGAGGGTAAAGCGTACGCCAGGATGCAGAGCCCCAAAGTCGCGAATCACGCGCGGCAATACGGTGCGGCTCACGTTAGTAAACGTCGCGATACGAATATCGGTCGAGGAGAGCCCCAGCAGCTCCTGGCGCTTGCCCTCAAGCTCGGCCTCGGCAGTTACGATCTGTCGCAGATACGGCAGGTACTGCTTGCCGTCGCGCGTAAGCGACACACCCTGCTTGCCGCGCTCGATAAGCGTGGTACCCAGCTCGCGCTCGAGCGCCTTGACGGCCTGGCTCACTGCACTTTGCGTATAGCCCAGCTCGTCCGCCGCGCCCTTAAGACTGCCGCGATCGACCACCATACAAACAATCTGATACCGCGATGCCATCGTGCCTCCCCATCGATGTAGCTGTAAAACGTTTTGCCAGGGCTTTTTCTGCCAACATTAGTATTTCTTAATCATACTGAAGATACATTCGCTTTACTACATCCATATCTGGGAGCAGAATCCTTTTTACGAAACCGTTCTGTAACAAAAGGAGCCCCATGGATCGCAAAAAAGCAATCGCGCTCTCATTTTCCGTTCCCGTCGCATGGGGCTTTTCGTATCCCCTCATGAAGATCGGCATGGACAGCATGAACGCCACGAGCATCGTTGCGCTGCGCTGCATCATCGCCTTTGTGGCCTGCCTGCTGCTCTTCCACAAGCGCGCGCTGCGCATCAACCGCGACCTCATGGTCCGCGCCGCCATCATCGGCGCCATCATGGCAACCGAGCTCACCTGCATGTGCCTGGGCTCCAGCCTCACCTCTGCCTCCACTGCCGGCTTTTTGCAGAGCCTGACGGTCGTGATCGTGCCGTTTGCCAACGCGGCCCTGCTGCGCCGCGCCCCCGAGCGCAAAGTGCTCGTCGGCACGGTCATCGTCACCTGCGGCATGCTGCTGCTCTCGGGCGCCGACTTCACCAGCCTAAACCCGGGTGCGATCATCATGCTGCTCTCGGCATTTATCTATGCCAGCCACATTATCCTGGCCAAGCGCTTTGTCGAAGAAGTCGATCCGCTTGCTCTGGGCGTTTGGCAGCTGGGCTTTGGCGGTCTGTTCTCGGGCATCGCTGCATTCACTTTTGGCGGCCTCACGCTTCCCGGCACACCTAACGAGATCGTCGTTGTCGTCGCGCTCGCACTCATCTGCTCTGCCTACGGCTTCATCACCCAGACGCTCGTGCAGCCCCACGTGCCCGCCGAGACCACCGGCTTCGCTTTCTCACTCGAGCCGGTCTGCTCCGCTATCTTCTCGTTTTTCCTGGTCGGCGAGGTCCTGAGCCCCATCGCCTTCTTTGGCGCCGCCCTCATCCTCACCGGCGTCATGGTGGCAACCGTGCAGCTCCCGCGACTTTATGCGCATACTCACGACCATACCCGCATGGCAGGAACGCCCGAGCGGGCCTCGTAAGCGCCTCACCTTTTGTAGCCACGACACAAAGGTCTCCGAACGCCTTTACAATAGATGCCAACAGAGCATCTGCCATAAAGGAGCCCCATGGACACCGCAACTCGCGACCGCAACATAGCAACTTGGTTGGACGATGCGCCGCAACCGGTACGTGACACTACGAACCAGCTGCTCGAGCGCATCGCCCTTTTGCGTGCCGAGCAAACCATCTACCCGGCACAAGACGACATCCTCAATGCCCTCGCCTACACGCCGGCCGACCAGGTCAAAGTTGTCATCTTAGGTCAAGACCCCTATCACGGGCCCAACCAGGCCATGGGACTGTCGTTCTCGGTTCCCACGACGCAAACCAAATTGCCGCCGAGCCTGCGCAACATCTATAAGGAACTCAAAGCCGATCTGGGCTGCCCCATTCCCGCCACGGGAGACCTAACCCCATGGGCACAACAGGGCGTCTTGCTCCTCAACACTACGCTCACCGTGCGCGAGCATGCCGCGAACTCACACGCCAAGCTGGGCTGGAGCACGCTCACCGACTACGTTATCGAACGCTGCTGCCAGCTGCCCCAACCGGTAGTCTTTTTGGCATGGGGCCGCTTTGCCCAGCAGATGGTCGAAGGCAAGCTCGCCACGACCGGCGCGGGTAAGGCAACCGGCAAGTTCTGCCTGGCCTCCACGCACCCCTCGCCGCTTTCGGCCAACCGTGCCACGGCAGAACTCCCCGCTTTTATGGGGTCGCGTCCCTTCTCGGCAGCCAATCGGCTACTCGAACAGCACGGCTCGACCCCCGTCAACTGGACTTGCCTCGGCTAAAAATCGATACATCAAAAACGCGCCCGACGGCTTTCCATCGGGCGCGTTTCCTATTCGGGCCAAATAAATTGTGTGCGGCCGGCCTCGCCACCGTCAATGAGCAAACTCTGCCCGGTCATAAACCGGTTGGTCACGCCCACAAAGTAAATCCACTCGGCGATCTCTTGGGCGGTTGCCCAGCGTTTAAGCGGCGTGAGCTCCATAATCTGGTTCCACAGGTGCTCGTCTTCCATCACGCAACGGTTGAGCGGCGTGATAACGCCGCCCGGGTCCACACTGTTGGCGATGGCCTGCGGCGCCAGACGGTTTGCAAGGTTCTTGGTGTAGGCGATAACGCCGCCTTTGCTGGCGGCATAGGCGGGAAACTCCGATCCCGTATGTCCACTCGCCGACCCCACATTGACCACGGATTTGATAGCCGGCGCCGGCTTGGCGGCAAGCCCCTCCCCCACAAAGGCGTAGCGCTCGGCCACGTTGATGGTGCCACACAGGTTGGCGGCAATGTCATCGGCCGAGTCCTGCGTGCCGGCAACGTTCACGATCACCTGGGGCTCAAGGTCGCCTGGAAACGAGCCCGGCTCGCGGACATCAACAATCAGATGGCGGTAGCGCTCGTGTTCGATCGCCGCCGGCAGCAGATCAAAGCCCACGACCTCGTGGCCCTCGTCCAAAAAGCGCTGCACGCATGCGGCTCCGATACCGCCCGAAGCACCCGTGATCAAAACCCGCATACTTGCTCCTTAGGCGGTTGCGTGGCGCTCGAGGTACTCGGAGCCCACATTCTCGCGCTCCCAGCCGCGCACGACCTTGTAGCCAACGGGGCTTAGGAAGACCTCACACAGCAGCTCGGCGATGGCACCCGTCAGCGAGCACATAAGGACCTGCACCCAGGTCCAGCCAAAGAACGTGTGGCTCACCACAATGGCAAAGACCAGGTTGTCGATAAACTGGCCAACACCCGTAGACACATAGGAGCGGAAGGCGAAGCTCGCAAAATTATTCTTTTTGAGCATACGACCGAGCGACTGGTTGAGTGTGGAATTAACCACAGCAGAAACGAGCATTGCCAGCGAAGAGCCCAGCACCACGTACCAGGTGCCGCCAATGGTGGCGTTAAGGGCAGTGTTGACCTCGATCATGCCCGTGTCGTAGTAGGCGCCCCACATGCCGGGCGTGAGCGAGCATGCCCAAAAGCACAGGCTCACGGCCAGGTTGACCAGCAGCGCGAGGATAGAGATTTTGATGGATGCCTTGGCGCCAAAGCGCTTGCAGATCATGTCCTGGCACAAAAACGAGACCCAGCTCACCACAAAGCCGCAGTCGAGCGCCAGATACGGCAGGCTGATAAGCTCTTTGTTGGCCAGCAGGTTCATCATGATAACGCTCACGAAAAACAGCGAAACCGTTGCCGCGGGAATGCTCCGCAACAGGACCTTGTAGTCCTCCATGACCTTCTTGATCATTATGTACTCCTTTGGTTTTAGGTTTAACGAGCAGGATATCGGACCCGAACTGCTCGGACGCCCCGGTCTTGAGACGACGGTGGGTATGATAGCCGCTCACGCGGCATCAGGCAAGCAATCGGCGCGGCAGCCCCGCAGGGCCACCGCACTGGTGCGTTAAAAGGCTACGTTGCCAAACTCCGACAGGATAAGGTCGGGATTGTGGTCGGTTGCCCAATCCACGTTCCACGGGCTCGTAAACAGCAGCAACTTACCGCCGCGCATGTCCTCGACGCGCAGGGTGTCGCGCGTGAGCGAAAGAGCCGGGATATCGATGGTATCGGGATCGTTCTGGATCCAGCGGATGTCCGTATAGGGCAGCGGCTGGCGACGAACCTCAACACGGTACTCGGCCTTGAGGCGGCGCTCGAGCACCTCAAACTGCAGCACGCCAACCACGCCCACAATGACGCTCTCCATGCCGGCACCCAGCTCGCGGAAGATCTGGATGGCGCCCTCCTGGGCAAGCTCCTCCATACCCTTGACGAACTGCTTGCGCTTGAGCGTGTCGACCTGCGTAATGCGAGCGAACATCTCGGGGGCAAACGTCGGGATCTGTGGATACTGCACGTGACGCTTGCCGGAGCACACGGTGTCACCGATGCTAAAGATACCCGGGTCGAACAGGCCCACGATATCGCCCGCGTACGCCTCGTCCACGATGGCGCGGTCATCGGCCATCATCGACGTGCCTGTAGCAAGCTTGAGCTTGCGGTTGCCCTGCACGTGGAAGGCGTCCATGCCGCGCTCGAACTTACCCGAGCAAATGCGCACAAAGGCAATGCGGTCGCGGTGGTTCTTGTCCATGTTGGCTTGGATCTTAAACACAAAGCCGCTAAAGTCGTCGCGGCAGGGATCGACCGGTTCGCTGGTGAGCGTATCGGTATAGGCGCGCGGCGTCGGAGCCAGGCGCAGAAACTCCTTGAGGAAGGGCTCCACGCCAAAGTTGGTGAGCGCCGAGCCAAAGAACGCCGGGCTCAGCTTGCCGCAGGCCACGGCATCCAAGTCGAGCTCGTCGCCGGCACCATCGAGCAGTTCGATGTCGTCCATCAGGTTCTTGTGGTTCTCCTCGCCGATAAGCTCATCCATGGCGGGGTCGCCCAGCTCGGCCTCGACCTCGGCGACCTTCTTGGTGGCGTTGGCGTGACCGTCGCCCTCAAAGGCGATAACGCGACGGGTCTGGCGATCGAACACGCCGCGGAAGTTGCGACCGCTACCGATCGGCCAGTTCATGGGATACGTATTGATGCCCAGAACATTCTCGATCTCTTCCATGAGCTCAAATGGATCGCGAGCCTCGTGGTCGAGCTTGTTCACAAAGGTGAAGATGGGAATATGGCGCAGTGTACAGACCTTAAAGAGCTTTTTGGTCTGGGCCTCGACGCCCTTGGCACCGTCGATGACCATGACCGCGGCGTCGGCGGCCATAAGGG
>ERZ1034939.1548-NODE-1548-length-10376-cov-17.928205_pt1 | contig 10376 bp, 10 predicted proteins | sample MGYA00520626_ERZ1034939 | MGnify/ENA primary metagenome ERZ1034939 (study PRJEB33766, sample SAMN09781751) | gut metagenome | biome: gut microbiome | host: Homo sapiens | place: Madagascar | study: EMG produced TPA metagenomics assembly of the PRJNA485056 data... | reverse complement strand
GGAGGGGCCACGGGGGCGGGAATCTGGTACTCCATATTTTGTTCACAAATGAATAGGTCCCTCAGTCACGTCACTGAGGTTATAGCTGAAGCATCAGCTTCTGATATTGGCGGTGACCAGCTGGTTTATAGATGTTGAGGCATCGGTCATCTCTGGAGCGCCACTTTACTCCAAAAGCGTCAGCTATTTGTTTCCCGTCGGTAAAAGGCAGGTTTTGTTCGCCAAGCGTTCTTATATATAGAGAAGTTCGGGTTCGAACCCGTGCACCGGCAACAAAAAAGCGACCAGCCGGAGCCGATCGCTTTCTATTCTATGCTGGATCATCCAGAGGGCGCTTCCGAACTCATTTTCTCGCTGCCATTCATGCTTTCGAAGCATCGCTCGACCTCCGCAGCCTCATGTTTTGATGATCTGCCGTGTTTATCACTGTTATTAATGAGTGTGTGGAAGTGATCCTCATACAGATATGTGTGATCCGTCAGAGAACTGACGGAGCATCTTTCTGCAGCCCTCGTTGTCTATCCTCGCATCTCTCAGGTCTTCCGGAAATTCACAAGCAGTCTTAGGGTCAATTTGTTTCTGCTTTCAGAGACTTGTTTGAGAGTTTTTAAAGACAGTTCAAAACAATAAGTGAGACACCGTAAAGCAGAGCAAGATGTGCCGGATAGAAAATGTAGAAGAAATATTTCAGCTTCAGCCCTCGCTTGCCATTATAAAGATTGATAAGCAGCAACGAAACGACCGCAGCAGCAACATCAGGATTAAATACATTAGCTGTAGCAAACTCAAATCCGCCGCCGACTATATGGCATGACGAAAGGAGCACTGCGCATACTGCAGCAAAGAACATCTTGGCCTTGCTGTCGTGGAATAAATAGAATGCAGCCACAAGCAGAATGCCATACACACCGCCATCCAGTTTAGTGTATTCAGCTGCCAGTGCTGTCAAAACAATCAGAGCAGTTTCTGCGATGTACCTTTTCCATTTTGAAAGACTTTGTATCTTTTCCAGAATAATCAAAAAGATCAAGGAAAGCAGGAGCTCACACATAACATTTTGTTGCCGAAGGTCAAATAGTTGCCCGGTTTGAACGAAATCGTATATGGGCTCCGCAATGATTGCGAAGACAAGCATATTTCGCAGGTACTTCTTTATGTCATGAGTATGCAAAAATCCCTCAACTATCAAAAAGCAAAATAAGGGAAATGCAATTCTGCCAAGAACATGAAGCACATCCGAAGCCTCGCTTAGAATCGCCCACTGTTCGTCTGATATCTGACTGTACGATGCGTGAGTCATGATTCCATTGGTCAGGACGATCCTGCTTACATGATCGAGAGCCATCGAAATGGCTGCTATTATCTTTAATGTGCTGCCGCTAATTCCGTATCTATTTGTTTTCATTTCGTATTCCTTTCTTTGGGTGGGCCGTCAGGGGTTCAGCCCGCTCCGCAGGCGGCCGCTGCGGCGCTTCGCGCCTTGCGCGCTGCGCTGGCAAACGCTCACGCGTTTACTCAGCTCCGGGCCCCGACGGGTTCGAACCCGTGGCGCGGCAACAAAAAAAGCGGCCGACATCCGCCAGTCGCTTTTCTATTCTATGGTGGGCCGTCAGGGGTTCGAACCCTGGACCTTGGGATTAAAAGTCCCCTGCTCTGCCAGCTGAGCTAACGGCCCGCGGGTGGCATTGTACCACGGTCTGGGACTATTCCCAACTCCATTGGCCGTTCTGGAAAATCACAACTTCACGTCCATCGGGCGTAATACCCGCAATATCGATGTCGTCCGTACCGATCATAAAGTCGACATGCGTGCTCGAAACGTTGACGCCATGCTCCAGGAGCTCCTCTTTGGACATGTCGTACCCGCCTTCGATGCATTCAGGGAAACCAACACCCAACGCAAGGTGACAGCTGGCATTCTCGTCATAGAGCGTGTCATAGAACAGAACGCCGCTTTCGCGAATCGGCGTATTCTTGGAGATAAGCGCGACCTCACCCAGATGAGCGGCACCTTCATCGGTGTCAATAATGCTCGCAAGCGTCGCCTTGCCCACACGAGCATCGTAGTCCACTACGCGGCCACCCTCGAACTTAATCCAAAAATCGTCAACCTTGTTACCGTGGTGAATGAGCGGCATAGCCGAATACACGATACCGTCGGCACGCATACGATCAGGCGAGGTGAAGACCTCCTCGGTGGGAATGTTGGGGAAGAAGGGGTGCCCATCGGGCGTCTTGCCTTTGCCGCCGGCCCACTCATGGCCCTTCGTCATACCAATCGTCAGATCAGTTCCGTTCGAAGCGGTGTAATGCAGGCAGTCAAAACGATTGTCGTTCAGGAAGCGCAAATTCTTTTCGAACGCCGCGTCATGAAGCTCCCAGTCGCTCTCCGGGTCCTGGCCATCGGCGCGGGCGGTGTGCAGAATCGCATTCCACAGCTTATAGATTGCAACCTCATCGGCGTCTCCCGGGAACACCTCGCGCGCCCAAGCCACGACCGGAGCGCCGGCGATACACCATGGGTTGATGTTGTAATCCAGTCCACGGCGAAAGACCTTGCACTGCGTATTCCTTGCCTTGGAAGCCGCGGCTGGCTTGGCGGGATCGATACCCTTGAGAGCTGCAGGGTCCGCGCCCTCGATAAAGATAAAGCAGGCACCGTCCTGGGCCAACGAATCCAGCTGCATGCGTTTCCACTCGGGAGTCTGCTCAAAATAGCTTTTCTCGACATACTCGTACGTAAGCCTCGTCACGGCATCGTCAGCCCAGATGACCGTTACGTGACCGGCACCGGCGTCATAAGCCTCCGCAACCACCACGCGCGCAAATGACGCGCACTCGACGGGAGACTGAACGACGACCTCCTGGCCGGGCTTAACGTTTACGCCCTTGCGGACAACGAGACGTGCATAATTTTTAATCTTGGGCTCCAGGGACTTCATACCCTCCAGAGCCTCTTCGACCGTCAGGGCAGCTCGAATCATGTGCCACTCCATCTATTTATAGGACCGTAAAAAAGCGCGCCGCACATAACGACGCGCCTTATATCTTAGCGATATCTGTAGGTTGTAACGCTACTACTTCTTGGAGGCCTTCTTGTCCTCTTCGGCAGCCGAGCGCTCGATAACAGCGTTGAGCTTGTTGTCGGACATGCCCTCGGCCTGTGTACGATACATATTGCGCAGGGGGCGAATACGCACGAAATCATAAATGAAGTCGCCCAGAATGATGGCGTAGGACAAAACGATGCCGACCATCTGGACGGGGCTAGACACCGTGCCACCGGGGGCAAAATACAGCGAAGCCCAAATCGCCACAACAAGCACCATGCCGATAGCGAGCACGGCCCACCAGATGCGACGGCGCTTGGCGTAGTCCTCATCCTGCTTGAGGAGGATATTCGACACCGTATAGATGCGGTCTTCCTTGGCGCGCTGCTTAGCCTTGCGGGCGCGCTTCTCCTCTTTAGAGAGGCCCTCGAGGCTCTCGCCTTTCTCGAGTTCCTTGCGACGTGCCTTGGATGATGCCGGCACGACGCGAACAGAACTCGCCGCCTGACGAGCGGGCTTGGCGGATGCGGCGGACTTGCGCGCAACCCCGGTAACCTCATGGGATTGCGTGCGCTTGTTCGTGGCGCTGCGGGTACTCACTTACGCGTTCTCCTTCATGCTTGTGAACTGGGAGCCCGTGATGATCTGGAAGGCCTCGCGATAGCGCTCGGACGTGCCATCGATGACCTCGGCGGGCAGATGCGGGGTCTCCCCCGTCATATCCCAGTTGGCCTTGAGCCAATTGCGGACGAATTGCTTGTCGTAGCTAGGCTGGATCTTGCCCTCCTCGTAGCTGGCGGCAGGCCAGAAACGACTGGAGTCGGGCGTGAGGCACTCGTCGATCAGCGTGACCTTGCCATCGATGACACCAAACTCAAACTTGGTGTCGGCAATGATGATGCCACGGGTCGCTGCATACTCGGCGGCAGCCTTGTAGATCTTAAGAGACAGATCGCGAATCTGCGTGGCGATGTCCTCGCCCACGATCTCGCAGCAACGCTCGAACGAGATGTTCTCGTCGTGGTCGCCGATCTCGGCCTTCGTGGACGGAGTGAACAGCGGCTCGGGGAGCTTGGAGGCCTCGGTTAGGCCCTCAGGCAGCTGAATGCCGCAGACGGTACCGTTCTCATCGTAGGTCTTCTTACCAGAACCGGTCAGATAACCGCGGACGATGCACTCGATGGGAATCGTCTGGGCCTTCTTAACCAGCATGGCGCGGCCGGCGAGGTAGTCACGATACTCGGCAAACTCCTCGGGGAAATCCGCCGGGTCGATGGAGACAAGGTGGTTGGGGACAATGTCGGCAAACTTGTCGAACCAGAACGCCGAGATGCGGTTGAGGATCTCTCCCTTAAACGAAATCTCATCGGGAAGAATAAAGTCGAACGCAGAAATGCGGTCGGTTGCCACCATCAACAGGTTTTCTCCGGCATCGTAGATGTCACGAACCTTGCCACGAGAATCCGGACGACGCTCCATCGTTGTCACGTGAGTCACTCCTTACCTAAATACGACAGAAATGCGGGTTCTTTCCCGCACGTTTTCGCAAACTCGGAGCGGCAGGGACAAGACCCCTCCTTCACCGAATAGCGAAAAGCTAGTGCTCCATTGTAGTAGATGCCACGTCCGCCGTGTGCTCACGGGGCAGATGAATCGTAAAAGTCGTACCCTTTCCAAGCTCCGACTCCACAGATATGTATCCATGGTGTCGCTCGACGATTTGCTTGGTCACGGCAAGACCGACGCCCAGACCACCCGCTTCACGAGCTCGGCTGGCATCGGCACGCCAAAAACGCCCAAAGATGCGCGACAGATCGTCCTTGGCAATACCGATGCCGGTATCAGATACCGCAATATTCACGTGCTTGCGGTCACCATAGACCGATACAACTACCCAACCGCCCTCGGGGGTATATCGCATGGCGTTGCTCATGAGGTTGATGACGCATTGCGTGATCATATCGGGATCCGCCTCCACGACGACATCGTGACCCTGGGTCTCATCCGCAAAGCGTAAGCGTAAATCGCGGTCGACAAACAGTCTCTCCTGCGCGTTGACAATAGAGCGTACAAAGGGGACTACGTCAACCGGTTCCAAGCTAAGGGGCGCAGTACTGTTTTCCATACGCGAAAGATCGAGCATCTGCTGCACCAGGCGAGCCAGGCGTCGCGTTTCTGAGGCAACCGTCTCCAGATGCTCATCGTCGGTGGGATACACCCCATCCTGCATGGCCTCGACTGTCGCGAGCATGGCCATAAGCGGCGTACGAAGTTCGTGAGCCACGTCAGAGGTCAAGCGTTTCTCGTGCTTCATATCTTTTTCGAGTGAGGTGGCCATCTCATCGAAGGTCTCGCCCAGCTGATCGATTTCATCGTCGCCACGCAAGCCCGTGCGGGCAGACAGGTCACCGTCGCGAATCTGCTTGGCCGTGCTGGTAATACGGTGAATTGGCTTGGTGAGCATGCGCGACACGAGCGATCCGATAACAACCGAGATGCAGACCGCAACAATCGCGGCAAGGGCCATGGCGTTAAAGGTCTTCTCCCTAAACGCAGAATCCGCCTTGGTGAGCAAGGCATCGGAGCCGATGGCCCACAGCTTGACCTGGCCAACGTGTTCTCCGGCAGAAGTCACAATTTCGACATTGGCAACGCTATCAGACTCGGTGGGGGCTGACGAGACCGGGCTGTGGGATGCTTTTTTACCGCTGGGGCCATCGGATGCCGGACCGTTTTCGCGCACGTCGGCAGTAGCACTCGCCGAAGGCCATGAATCATCGTATACGATAACGCCTTTCCTATTGACGACTTGCATGCCGAGGTCATCGGACACCAGACTAGATGTCGCGATAGCACGCAGCTCTCCTGCGGTCCAGCTCCTATTCTCCTCGTACGACGTCGCCAGCTTTTCGGCAGCAGAATTTGCAATCTCGACGATATTGGAGCGCGTGTAATCCGAAAACACTGTGCCCCATACAACCGAAACCACGCCCACCAACACCAATACCGTCATAAGGGACGTGAGGGCAAAAGCCAACGCCATACGCGAGGGGTAGCTCATTGTTGGGCGCGAATCGGAACGAGGCGTGTTCCAACTTGCCTTGGAACCCGCCTCGTTCTCCTGCCTGTGCTTTTGTCCGATTTCAAAGCGCGCAGGTGTCATATGTGATTTCCCTATTTCTCGTCCGACTTATCGGTCTTGGCTGGAGCCTCGAAGCGATAGCCGACACCGTGAACGGTGTAGAGCCACTTAGGCTTCTTGGGGTCATCACCCAGCTTGGCGCGAAGGTTCTTGACGTGGCTATCAATGGTACGCTCGTAGCCCTCGAAATCGTAACCGAGCACCTTCTCGACCAGCTCCATGCGGTTATAGACACGACCGGGATGACGGGCGAGAGTGGTGAGCAGCTTGAACTCGGAAGCAGTCAGATCGACTTCCTTGTCCTCGACCAAGATCTTGTGACCAGAGATGTCGATGACCAGATCGCCAAAGTCAAGCACCTCGACGGCGGGCTCATCGGCCTGGTGAGCACGACGGAACAGGGCACGTACGCGGGCGACGAGCTCACGCGGCGAGAACGGCTTAATCAGGTAGTCGTCGGCACCGAGCTCAAGTCCGATAATACGATCCTCGATCTCGCCCTTAGCAGTAAGCATGATGATGGGCACGTCAGAGGTGTCGCGAATGGTGCGGCAAACGCGCTCGCCGGGAATCTTGGGGAGCATAAGGTCGAGCACGACCAAGTCAAACTGATGCTTCTCAAACTCCTCGATAGCAGACTGTCCGTCGCCGACACCCACAACCCAATAGCCTTCACGCTCGAGATAGGCAGCGACGGCGTCACGGATTGCCTTCTCATCCTCGACCAACAGAATCTTTTTTGCATCTGAAGCCATAACACGGCCCCCCTGTCTCAATTAGCTAAGAACAAGCTCATTTTAACGCACCTGAGCCCACCGGGCATCGCATGGGTGCGATAGCTCGGCGGGCGGTACTTAAGGTTACAACGGGCTTATTCCCCTGTTGGCACCTTTTTATCCCCTCGAAGCCTAAAGAGAGAACAGCCTGGCAGTGACGGCCTCGGGTATTCCCTGGCTGTTGCGGACCGTGGCATAGGTCAGAAACGCATCAGATTTACCAGCCGTAGCAGGATAATCGCCATATTCCAAGGCACGGTCGGGCGACAGCAGCGAGCCATAGGTTTTTGCCGAAGTGTCAATCAAAAAATGAGACGCTTGGACCTTGACCAGATATTTGTTCTTCCTGCCCGCGGCGCATGCAAGCGGTTCGCGCGACAGAAATAGATACGGGCCGCCCTCGTTACCAATGTAGGTACCCATATTGCCCAGGCCGCCCACGCCGGCATAGGTCGCCTCAATGGAGAACACAAACGTATCGCCCATATATACGGCATCGAAAGGTGACACCGACGAAGGAAGGACCAGCTGCGCCCTCTTGGTATTGCGCCCATCGGTCAGATCGATTGCCGTCATGCCGTAGTAGACGCCCTCGTCATTGTGCACGCGAGGCGAGATGGTCAGGATGCCATCGCTCACGCGCGGTGCAGACGCAAAGCGGCCTGTCGACTTCCAGATTGCCTCCGCTTTAGATTCATCGAGCGAACGGCGGTAGCAATATGAGTCGCTGCCGGTCTTATTGCCACCGGTCGAAGGCATCTTGCACCAGATGACCGACGTGTCAAAGGCAGTAAACAGCGGAGGGTCGTAATCCTCACCGCCGCGATCAAGCTCAACGACATCACCAGTAAGCGCCGCGCCCGACAGGGTTTGCGCATAGAGCTTCCACGATGAATTCGCGTAGTTCATCTCAACCCATGCAAACACGCTATCGGTGGCGCGAACATCGTAAAACGCATAACCGGAACCCTCGATAGGATCGTCAATCAACGTGGTGAGTGAGCCGTCCCCCAAGTTGAGCACGCCAAGCGTGTTGGCATGCAGCGCAGAGGCTGGCGCCATCATCGCCGCAGCGTAGCCGCCATCGCAGTAGTACAGGAGCGTCCCCAACGGCAACGTCCACGACGACGTCGGCTTAAGATCAATGTCGACAGCCTCATACTCTTCGGTAATCGAGACGATCTTTGAATCATCCTTGATAACCTGCGGTTCACCGGCAGCATCATCGCTGGTGCCCGTTTTTTTCGAGCAACCCGCAAGCAGCGTGGCGGCACTCGCGGCAGCACCACCCAACACAAATCCTCGGCGCGTTATCCCATTCTTAACGCGATCAGAAATACTCATTAGGCAATCTCGGCACGCGCGGCCTCGATGGCACGCGTAAGCTGGTCGGCACAGGAGGTCTTTTTCATACCGCACGTATTGCCGGCCAATACCTCAATCACGCGATCGGAAGGAGCACCCTCAACCAACTTGGAGATGGCCTTGAGGTTGCCGTCGCAGCCGCCGGTAAACTCAACGCCCAGCACCTTGCTGCCGTCATCGGAAAGATTGAGGTGAATATTGCGAGCACACACGCCCTGAGGCTTGTAATCAAACGAAATCATGCGATCTCCTCTCAGAATGTCATTCGAGACGACTATTATCCCCGTCTTTCCCTAAATGCAACGAGGCGCTTTACCGGCAACACACATTACCAGCAAAGCGCCCTAAAACGCTAACGTTATGCCCGAACCTACTCGAAGCTCAGCTGCTCCAAACGATCGAAGACTGTATCGATGCGAGTGAGGAAGTCCCACGGATCAAAGATCTCGTCGAGCTTCTCCTGGCTGACGGTGCAGCGTGGATCGGCCTCGAGACGCTCCTTGAAGGTGGGGCCGGAGACGCAATCCTGCACCTCATGCCACGTGGCCATGGCGTTTTCCTGCACGATGGCGTAGGCGTCCTCGCGGGTGATGCCCGTGTCGACGAGCGCGAGCAGCACCTTAGAGGAGAAGATAAGGCCGCGGGTCTTGTTGAGGTTGGCCATCATGCGGGCGGGATACAGCTGCAGGCCGTCGATAACGCGGATAAGGCACTGGAACATGTGGTCGAGTGCAATGAAGCTATCAGCCTGGGCGACACGCTCGGCGGAGGAGTGTGAAATGTCACGCTCGTGCCACAGGGCGACGTTGTCGAAGGCAACCTGCGCGTTGGCCTTCACGACGCGCGACAAGCCGCAGACCTTCTCCATGGTGATGGGGTTGCGCTTGTGCGGCATAGCGGAGCTGCCCTTTTGGCCCTTACGGAACGGCTCCTCGGCCTCGAGCGTGTCAGTCTTCTGCAGGTTGCGAACCTCGGTTGCGATGCGCTCGCAGGTGGCTGCCGTGGTGGCGAGCACGCCGGCAAGGTAGGCATGGTGATCGCGGCTGATAACCTGCGTAGATAGCGGGTCGTGAACCAAGCCCAGATGTTCGCAGACATACTCCTCGACGAACGGCTCGATGGAGCTGTAGGTGCCGACAGCACCCGAGATGGCACCGAAGGCAACGTTCTTGCGAGCATCCTCAAGACGATCGAGGTCGCGCTTGAGTTCCCAAGCCCAAGAACCAAACTTCATACCGAAGGTCATCGGCTCGGCATGGATACCGTGAGTACGGCCGGCGCAGAGCGTATTGCGTTCTTCGAATGCGCGACGCTTGCAGATCTCACCGAGCTTCTTGACATCCTCGATGATGAGGTCACAGGCCTGGGTGAGCTGATAGCACAGGGCCGTGTCACCCAAGTCTGAGCTGGTCATACCGTAGTGAACCCAACGGCTGGGCTTAGGCTCGCCCTCGGGAACATCGGCGTCGATGTACTCTTTCATGTTGGTCAGGAAGGCGATGACGTCGTGACGCGTGACTTCCTCGATTTCGTCAACCTTTGCCTTCTCAAAGTTGGCGTGGTCGCGGATCCACTGAGCTTCATCTTTAGAAATACCGATCTTGCCGAGCTCCGCCTGGGCCTCGCAGGCCAGAACCTCGATCTCTTGCCAAATGGCGTACTTGTTCTCGAGGGAGAAGATGTGTCCCATCTCCGGGCGGGTATAGCGATCGATCATAGCGGCTCCTTTTTGGTTATTGGCACGTTGGTCGTAACTCAACCATTGTACCGTGCGCAGGTGCAAGTATAGGCAGCAGGCATTAACCTAACACTTTGTGACGGATCTTGGGGGCGCAGCGCCGGTTGAATCCGCCGTACCCGATGGAGCGGGCAACGGGACGTCCGCGTATTTGCTTCGCAAATCCGCACCGGCTGCGGTCGGCAAGCCACGGTCCGGGGAAGCGGGGGTAACGTCGGCTGAATCCGCTTTTCCCAAAATCCGCCCTGGTCGATGGAGCGGGCAACGGGACGTCCGCGTATTTGCTTCGCAAATCCGCACCGGCT
>ERZ1034939.1545-NODE-1545-length-10391-cov-14.017415_pt1 | contig 10391 bp, 10 predicted proteins | sample MGYA00520626_ERZ1034939 | MGnify/ENA primary metagenome ERZ1034939 (study PRJEB33766, sample SAMN09781751) | gut metagenome | biome: gut microbiome | host: Homo sapiens | place: Madagascar | study: EMG produced TPA metagenomics assembly of the PRJNA485056 data... | reverse complement strand
GCACGGCAGGACGTAAAGCCCGCAACGGCATCGGGGATGATTGCGGCCTCGGTACCGCCGGCGAGAATCGCATCGGCATAGCCGTGTTTGATGGCGCGAAACGCCTCGCCCACCGCATGGGCCGAGGTCGCGCACGCGGTCACCACGGGCAGGGTCGGTCCCTTTGCCTTGTGGCGGATCGCGATATTGCCCGAAGCCATATTGGGGATCATCATCGCAATCATGTATGGCGATGCGCGGCGGGGCCCACGATCGGCGATCGTGTGGACGTTGTCGACGAGCGTCTGCATGCCGCCCACGCCCGAGCCCACGTAAACGCCCAGACGCTCGCGATCGATGGCGCCTTCGACATCAAAGCCCGCATCGTGCATGGCCTCGTCCGACGCCGCCAGTGCAAACTGAACGCAGGGGTCCAGGTGCTTGGCATCGTGCTTGCCAAAGTAGTCGTTGCCGTCAAAGCCCTTGACCTCGGCCGCCACCTTGACGGCAAACGCATCCGTATCGAAGTGCGTGATCGGGCCGATGCCGCACGTGCCGGCGCACATGGCCGCCCAGGTGGCAAGCGCCGTGTTGCCGAGCGGCGATACAGCACCGATGCCGGTGATTGCAACTCTCTGTTCCATCATGGTCTCCTCATTCAAGCCGTTCTTCGGCCCTGGTTTCTACATCGCCATTCCGCCGTCGACGCGCACGACCTCACCCGTAATGTAGGCAGCCGCATCACTCGCCAAAAAGCGCACCACACCGGCTACTTCCTCGGGGCGCGCCATGCGCTTAAGGGGAATCTGCTCCTCGGTTGCCGCACGCACCTTCTCCGAGAGCTTTGCCGTCATATCCGTCTCGACAAACCCGGGGGCGACCGCGTTCACTCGTACGCCACGGGGCGCAAGCTCGCGCGCCACCGCCTTGGTAAGCCCTATCACGCCCGCCTTGGAGGCAGCGTAGTTGGCTTGCCCGGCATTACCCATTAGGCCCACGACCGAGCTCATGTTGACGACGCAACCGCCGCGCTGGCGCATAAAGGTCTTGGTGAGCGCACGCGTCGTGTTGAACGTGCCCTTGAGATTGACATCGAGCACGCGGTCGAAGGCATCGTCGCCCATACGCATGAGCAGGCCGTCGCGCGTGATGCCGGCATTGTTGACGAGCGCCCAGATTGAGCCGAAGTCACTCAGGACCGTCTCCACGCACGCGTTGACGGCATCGGGGTCGGCCACGTCACATTGATATGCACGCGCCGTGGCGCCAGCCGCCTCACAGGCTTCGCACGTCTCGCGCGCCGCATCGACGCTGCCGGCATAGACGACGGCGATATCGTAGCCATCCTCCGCCAGGCCCACGGCACAAGCGCGACCGATACCGCGCGAGGCGCCCGTGACCAGTGCCACGCGACGTGAGTCGTTGCGCTCGAGCGCGCCGTTGTTCAAGTTGCCCATGTCATTCCTTTCGGGTTACAGCCCTGTAGGCTATGCGAGCTCGTCGGCAATAGCTGCGACCTGTTCGGCCGTTTCGCACGAATACGCGCGAACGTCGCTCAGCGTACGCTTGACCAGGCCAGACAGCGTTTTGCCGGGGCCGACCTCAATAAACGTGTCGATGCCCTGATCCTGCAGCGCATGCAGGGTGTCGACCCAGCGCACGGCATGGCTCACCTGGTTGGCCAGCACCTCCGATGCCGCCTGTGGGTCGGCCGGATAGGGCGCCGCCGTCATATTTGCCATAACAGGAATCAGCAGCGGGGACGGCGCGTGACCGGCCTCGATATATGCAGCAAGGCCACAGGTCGCCTCGGCCATATAGGGGCTATGGAATGCACCCGACACCGCGACCTTCATGGCGCGACCGCCAGCCTCTTTTACCAGGACGTCGAGGGTCTGCAACGCATCGGGCGCTCCGGCCACAACCGTCTGCTGGGGGCTGTTGTAGTTGACCGGCCAGCAGTCCTCGTCGGCCTGCTCAGCCAGGCCCTCGACCTGCGCCGCATCGAGCTTGATGACGGCTCGCATGCCGCCGGGGTGACGCTCGGCCGCCGTGGCCATTAATGCCGCGCGCTCACACACGAGCTCAAAACCCGCTCGCGTGTCGAATGCCCCCGCAAAGGTGAGTGCAGCGACCTCGCCCAGCGAGAATCCCGCACAGGCGGCAGGTACCACGCCGCGCTCACGCAGGGCGGCAGCCGCTGCCAGATCGTGAACGAACACACAGGGCTGCGTGTTCTCGGTCTGTGACAGCTCCTCCTTGGAGGCACTCCGGCACTGCTCGCTGGTGCCCGGACGAACCTCGTCGGCAATCGCGAACACCTCGGCGGCCGCCGGCGACGCCTCGATCAGGTCGACGCCCATCGCGGGGTGTTGGGCACCCTGGCCGGCAAACAGAAACGCTACGCTACCCATGCGGACGCACCCTTCAGGACGCGCTCGGCGCCATCGACCAGATCGTCGACGATTTCGCGCGCGCTTTGGCGCTCGTTGACCATGCCGGCAATCTGTCCGCACAAATACGAGCCCTCTTCGTAATTGCCGTCCTTGGCGGCCTTGCGAAGCGCGCCCGTGCCCATGGCCCCGAGCTCCTCGGGGCTTGCGCCAGCCGCCTCGTTCTTGGCATACGCGTTGGTGAAGGGGCTCTTGAGGGCGCGAACCGGATGTCCCGTCGAGCGACCGGTCGCACGCGTCGACGTGTCGCCTGCCTTGAGCACCAGCTCTTTGTACTGTTCGGATACGGTGCACTCGTTTGCGACCAGAAAGCGCGTTCCCACCTGCACGCCGGCGGCGCCCAGCATAAAGGCAGCCGCCACGCCGCGGCCGTCGGCAATACCGCCGGCAGCCACGACGGGAATGTCGACCGCATCGACGACCTGCGGCACCAGTGCCATCGTCGAGGTCTCGCCAATATGGCCGCCCGATTCGGTGCCCTCGGCAACAACCGCCGTGGCTCCACGACGCGCCACGAGGCGCGCCAGCGCCACCGAGGCAACGACCGGGATGACCTTGATGCCCGCCTCGTTCCACGCCTTCATGTACTTGGTGGGATTGCCGGCACCCGTCACGACGACAGGCACCCGCTCGTCAATCACGACCTGCGCGACCTCGTCGGCAAACGGGCTCATGAGCATGACGTTTACGCCAAAGGGCTTATCCGTCCTGGCGCGCAGCTCGTGAATCTGGTCGCGCAGCCAGTTAGCGTCGGCGTTCATGGCCGCGATAATCCCCAAGCCGCCCGCCTCGGACACTGCGGACGCCAACGAGGCGTCGGCAATCCAGGCCATACCGCCCTGGAACACGGGCTTTTCGATGCCGAGCAGATCGCAGAGAGGAGACTTGAGCATCACTACTTCTCCAATGCCGCCTCGACCGTATCGACGAACTCGCCGACCGTCTTGGGGTTCTCCTCGGTATCGAGCTCAATGCCAAACTCGTCCTCAACGGCAACGAGGATCTCGACGGTACCCAGGCTGTCGAGGCCAATCTCCTCGAGCGTGGACTCGGGCTTCATCTCGACATCGTCAAGGCCGGCGGTCTCGCGGATAACGTCGCAAACGCGCTCGAAGGTCTTCTGATCTGCCATGGTAGTTCTCCTTTGTTTGTGCCCCAGGGGCGTTTTCATTTCCTATGTGCAACTACTTCCAGCGAAGTAGATAGCCACCTACATCCAAGCCGGCGCCAAATCCGACCAGGGCGATGGTGTCGCCCGCGTGCAGCGCGCCGGTGCGTGCCAGCTGGTCAAGCGCAAGGGGAATGCAGGCGCTCGAAATGTTGCCGGTCTCGCGCAGCGTTCGAACCACGCGCTCGTCTGGCACGCCGAGGCGCTTGACCGCCTGACTCAGGATTCGTTCGTTAGCCTGATGGAATACAAAATGATCGATGTCTTCGACCGAAATGCCCGCATCGCTCGCAAGCTTATGGACCGTGTCGCAGATGGCGTTGACGCCGAACTTGAACACGCGGCGGCCATTCATGGACAGCACACTCTCGCTATCTGCGGAGGCCTTAAACGGCGAGGTGCCGACCAGACCGGGAACGCGCAACGTCTCGACGTCGGGCGCCGTCGAAAGCTCAACGGCAAGGGGGCTGTCTCCCCCAGCCTCAATCACTGCGGCGCCTGCCCCATCGCCAAAGAGCACGCAGGTGGCGCGGTCGGTCCAGTCGAGCGCGCGCGTCATCTGCTCGGCAGCAATGACCAACACGCGCTCGGCACGGTCGCGGGCGATATAGCCCTCGGCGACATCGAGCGCAAATACGAAGCCGGCACAAGCCGCCGAAACGTCGAAGGCAGGACATGTGGCACCCAGGCGCTCAGCAACGGCACACGCCTCAGCGGGAACAAGATGGTCACCCGTCGTCGTCGAGCAGACGATCAGATCCAGTTGGCTCGCGTCGATTCCGGACACCTGGAGTGCCCGCTCGCTCGCCGCTACGGCAAGGTCGTCGAGTGACTCGGTGGTGCAGACGTGGCGGCTCTTGATGCCGGTACGGGTAAAAATCCACTCATCCGAGGTATCGAGGAACTCGGACAGCTCGTCATTGGAAACACTGCGCTTAGGAAGCGCCGAGCCTGTTCCAAGAATCGTGAAGCCCATCACTAACCTCCTTTGAGTTGTTGACGTGTTTACATCGACCAAGAGAGGATAGCGCATTTCAGTCGTTGTTGACGTGTTAACATTAAATTGTCCAAATGCGACAAAGGCTTCACATTGTGTCTGTCTCTCGACACCATTGCGTTATTCACTTATTCATTAAGGAGGTAGCAGCCGTTATGGATGCCAAATTAACGATAGTCGACGTAACCGGATCGACCAACGATGACCTGCTCGAAGCAGGAAAACAGGGTGTGCCGCACGGCACGGGACTTGCCGCACGCGCGCAAACGGCAGGACGCGGCCGACGCGGCCACAAGTGGGATTCAACCGCCGGCAATCTGTTACTCTCGATTGTCCTACGTCCTCGTGTTGATCCCGCCAAGTACTCTGGCCTTGCCGCCGTCAGCGGCCTAGCGGTGCTCGAGGCGCTCGAAAAGCAGGGTCTTGCAAACGAGATTGGCCTCAAATGGCCCAACGACCTGGTCGCGCGAGGACGCAAGCTCGGCGGCATTCTGGTCGAAGCCGCACGCGATAACGAAGGCAACCCCTTTGCGGTCTGTGGCATCGGCGTCAACGTGAACTATGTGCCCGCGGAGGTGCCCGATGGTGGCCTGCCGGCAATCGGTCTCTCGGACCTCAACGAGAACGTTCCCGCCGTCGATATGCTCCTCGATGAGGTCTATCACACCGTCGTAAACGCTGTAGACGCGTGGGCAGATCTGCTCAACGCCATGGAAGAAAACGCCGGACCGCTCGCGCCCGTCCACGGCAAATATGTCGCTCACCTCAATTGGATTGGGGAGCACGTTATCGCCCGCTCCCCCGCAGGAAACGAGCTGGCACGCGGCATCTTTAAAACCGTCGATGCCTTTGGTCGCGCGTGTATCGAAACGGAAGACGACTTGCGATCCTTCCATTTTGAGGAGGCATCGCTGCGCCCCTTGAGCGAATAGGGCGCCGCAGCCACCTGCTCGGCAGCATTACCCGGCAGTCCAAACCATCATTCAAAACAAAAGAGCCCCGCTACCAACATGGCAGCGGGGCTCTGTAAGCTATGAGCGATATCGCTTAGAGCTTGATGTCGATGTCGACGCCAGCGGGGAGGTCGAGACGCATGAGCGAATCAACGGTGCCCGAGGTGGGGTCGAGGATGTCGATGAGGCGCTTGTGGGTGCGCATCTCGAACTGCTCACGGGAGTCCTTGTTCACGTGCGGCGAGCGGATAACCGTGTACAGGTTGCGCTCGGTGGGCAGGGGGACAGGACCGGAAACGCGAGCGCCGGTCTTCTGAGCGGTCTCGACGATGAGCTTCGCGGACTGATCGACGACCTCGTGATCATAGCCCTTGAGGCGAATGCGGATCTTCTGGGTAGCCAACTTAAACCTCCAAAGAGTGCGAGAGATGTTCTCGCGGATTACGTAACAGGGAGCTCGAACTTAGGCGTTCTTGCTCATGACCTCGTCCACGATGGACTTGGGCGCGGGCTCATAAGAGTCGAACTGCATCGTGTAGGATGCACGGCCCTGGGTCTGGGAGCGAAGGTCGGTAGCGTAACCGAACATCTCGCCCAGCGGCACCTTGGCACGGATGAGCTTGCTGTTCTTGCGATCCTCCATGCCCTCGATCTTGCCGCGGCGACCGGAGAGGTTGCCCATAACGTCGCCCATGTACTGCTCGGGAGTCTCGACCTCGACAGCCATAATCGGCTCGAGCAGCTGCGGATCGGACTTCTTGAGGGCGTCCTTGATAGCCATGGAACCGGCAATCTTGAAGGCGGCCTCGGAGGAGTCGACCTCGTGGTAAGAACCGTCGAACAGGGTGACCTTAACGTCGAGGACCGGGAAGCCGGCGATAACACCGGTGTTCAGGGCCTCCTGGATGCCCTTGTCGATGGACGGGATGTACTCCTTGGGCACGACGCCGCCGACGATAGCGTTGACGAACTCGTAGCCGAAGCCCTCCTCCATCTTCTCGAGCTTGATGACGGCGTGGCCGTACTGACCGCGACCGCCGGACTGACGGACGAACTTGCCCTCAGCCTTCTCGACGTCGTGACCAGCGGTCTCGCGGTAGGCAACCTGGGGCTTACCAACGTTAGCGTCAACCTTGAACTCGCGGAGCAGGCGGTCGACGATGATCTCGAGGTGCAGCTCGCCCATGCCGGCGATGATGGTCTGGCCGGTCTCGTGGTTGGTGGACACCTGGAAGGTCGGGTCCTCCTCGGCGAGCTTGGTCAGAGCCAGGGACATCTTGTCCTGCTCGGCCTTGGTCTTGGGCTCGATGGCAACGTCGATAACGGGCTTGGCGAACTCGATCTTCTCGAGGACGATCTCCTTGCCCTCGGCGCACAGGGTGTCACCGGTGGTGGAGTTCTTGAAGCCGACGCAAGCGACGATGTCGCCGGCGGCAGCGTCGTCACGGTCGATACGCTCGGCAGCGTTCATCTCAAGGATGCGGCCGAGGCGCTCACGCTGACCGTTGGAAGCGTTGATCACGTAGGAGCCGGACTCGGCACGGCCGGAGTAAACGCGGACGTAGGTGAGCTTACCGACGAACGGGTCGGTCATGATCTTGAAGACCAGGCCGGAGAAGGGCTCGTCGAAGGAAGGATGACGCTGGATCTCCTCGCCGGTGTCCGGATCGGTACCGGTGACGGCCTCGACGTCGAGCGGGCTGGGCAGGTAGTCGACGACAGCGTCGAGCAGCTCCTGAACGCCCTTGTTCTTGTAGGCGGAGCCCACGAAGACGAGGTTGAGCTCGTTGGCCAGAACGCCCTTGCGCAGAGCAGCCTTGAGCTCCTCGACGGTGAAGTCCTCCTCCATGAGGATCTTCTCCATGAGCTCGTCGTCAAAGCTGGCAGCAGCGTCGAGGAGCTCCTCGCGCTTGGTGGCAGCGATGTCGGCAAACTCAGCCGGGATCTCGTCCATCGGCTCGGGGTAGGTCATGCCCTTCTCGTCGGCCTTGAAGTCCCATGCAGTCATGGTGACCAGGTCGATGACGCCCCAGAAGTTGTCCTCGGCGCCCATCGGGACCTGAGCGGCCACGGCGTTAGCGTCGAGACGATCCTTCATGGTCTCGATAGCGTTGAAGAAGTCAGCGCCCACGCGGTCATACTTGTTGATGAAGGCGATGCGGGGGACGTTGAAGGTAGAAGCCTGACGCCAAACGGTCTCAGACTGGGGCTGAACGCCGGCAACGGCGTCGAAGACGGCGACAGCGCCATCGAGGACACGCAGGCAGCGCTCGACCTCGGCGGTGAAGTCAACGTGGCCCGGGGTGTCGATGATCTGGATGCGGTAATCCTTGCCGTCCTTGTTCCAGAAGCAGGTGGTAGCAGCGGAGGTAATGGTTACGCCGCGCTCCTGCTCCTGAACCATCCAGTCCATGGTGGCAGCGCCCTCATGGACCTCACCGATCTTGTGGGTCTTACCGGTGTAGTAAAGAATACGCTCGGTCGTGGTGGTCTTACCGGCATCGATGTGGGCCATGATGCCGATGTTACGGGTATCGGAAAGCTTGTACTTAGGCTTAGCCATGTTAGTTCCTTACCTTAACTTACCAACGATAGTGAGAGAACGCGCGGTTGGCCTCGGCCATCTTGAAGACGTCCTCACGCTTCTTGACGGAAGCGCCCAGGCCGTTGGAGGCGTCGAGGATCTCGTTGGCGAGACGCTCGGCCATGGTCTTCTCCTTGCGAGCGCGGGAGAAGTTGACGATCCAGCGGATACCCAGAGCGGTGGAACGACGGGAGTTGACCTCCATCGGGACCTGATAGGTAGCGCCACCGACACGCTTGGGCTTAACCTCGAGCGTGGGCTTGACGTTGTCCATAGCCTTCTTGAAGGTAGCGAGAGCGTCGCCACCCTCGGACTTCTCGGCAACGATCTCGAAAGCGGTGTAAACGATGCGCTCAGCGGTGGCCTTCTTGCCGTCAAGAAGGACCTTGTTGATGAGCTGAGTCACCAGGCGGTTGTTGTAAACGGCGTCAGGCTGAACCTCACGACGATTAGCTGCTGCACGACGCGGCATGTGAAATCTCCTTAAGTGTCTACCGTGCGGCGCTTAGGCGGCACACGGCGAAAGTATCAAAACGTTATCTGGCTTATTTAGCCTTGGGGCGCTTAGCACCGTACTTGGAACGGGCCTGCATACGGTTCTGGACCGGAGCAGCGTCGTAGGCGCCACGGATGACGTGATAACGGACACCAGGGAGGTCACGGACACGACCGCCGCGGACGAGCACGATGGAGTGCTCCTGCAGGTTGTGGCCCTCACCCGGGATGTAAGCAGTAACTTCGATGCCGTTGACAAGGCGAACACGGGCAACCTTACGAAGAGCCGAGTTCGGCTTCTTGGGACTCGTGGTGAAGACGCGGGTGCACACGCCGCGCTTCTGGGAGTTGTGCTGCAGAGCAGCGTTCTTGGACTTCTTGGGCACGGAACGACGGCCCTGGCGAACCAGCTGGTTAATAGTAGGCAAAGCGTACTCCTTCTCGAATGATTCCAGCTTTCTGTAAAGTGCAACGGCTTGAATCGAGGGGTCAGCATCCCCCTACGAAACACGCAGTTCGTTAGGATACGTGCCGTTAGCTGTGTCGTCAACAGACCACGCTGCCGGGCGTATCCCAAAATTGGCACATTTCCGCAAAGCCTACACAAAAGGAATCCCCTCCTGTGCGCGGGGGCGGATTCCCGGCCCGGGCTGCCGGCGGTTTAAGTTTGCTGCTCTACAGTCCTGCGCAAGACGGAAAGCACATTAAGTGCTTTCCTTTGCGTGCGGAACTCGCGACAAACTTAAAACCTGGGCCGCCCGGCCCGGAAATCCAACGTGCTCGTGAGGGCAACGTTACCTACCAAAAAGGGACAGGTTTATTTTGGTCGGTTTTATCTGGGAAAACGTCGCGTTCAAGCGGTGACCCGCTCTCACCTGTCGCATTGAAATCGGCGGCGCTTTCGGAAGTATGCGGCAAATTTTGGACCTGCCGAGCACGCCGGAGTTTTACGATAACAAACCCGCAGGTAGAACGCTTGAGCATATGCGGTGTGGTCGACCCATCAAGATTTTGCCGCATACTTCAGAAATGCAGGCGAATATCGCTCAAAATAACCGCCCATTTAACGCTAAAAAGGCCGCTTCCCCTCTTGGGAAGCGGCCCAGACGTTACGAATAGACGATGGTAAAGGGTACTTTCGTTTCGGTCTCCCCCGTTGATGTGTACCTCGTGCCCTCAAGGGTTACTGAGACCACTTGGTCGACATCAATCAACTTCGTTGGCACCCAAATGTTCTCCCCGCTATTGCGCGTCAGCGAAAAATAGGAATTGTACGCGCCTGCAGCATCGTCTTCGATAATCTGCTCCGATCCATCCTTGTAGGTAACGGTCAACTTTTTCGTGACTGCGTCAATGCCCAGATCATCGATGTGCGTCTGGATGGAAAACGGGCTGATCTCGAGAGGCGAGTCACCGGAGCGGAGTTCCTTTGTATCGACGTACGCTCCGACGCTAAACTCGGGTGTCGATGACTCGACATGCTTCGCATCCTCACCTTCGCCCTCCGTCCAGCTGATATTCCAGGTGACAGCATGTCCTAAATCTCGATCGCGATTCCATGAGGCAAAGTACATTGTGCCGTTAATGACCGTGTCGCTTGATGTGTCCTTGTCAATTGTGCAGCGTGTGTCAGCCCATTCCTCGCCGAAGTTCATGCTGGGCGTGCCGATGCCTTGTTCTTCTTCACCATAGAGAACAAGTTCGCCAGTCTCTGCTGCCGGCTTGTAGTAGTTAACACCATTTGGATTGGACAACGTAAACG
>ERZ1034939.1541-NODE-1541-length-10430-cov-4.598361_pt1 | contig 10430 bp, 9 predicted proteins | sample MGYA00520626_ERZ1034939 | MGnify/ENA primary metagenome ERZ1034939 (study PRJEB33766, sample SAMN09781751) | gut metagenome | biome: gut microbiome | host: Homo sapiens | place: Madagascar | study: EMG produced TPA metagenomics assembly of the PRJNA485056 data... | reverse complement strand
CAATAGATCTGAGGTAAAAAATTACAATTTTAATTAAAATACATGTTGCTTTATAATCTGTCACGTGAACGAACAGAAAAACAGTTTTTTATTTCTCAAACTGTGATTTTTCCGGAAACAGGATAGAAAATGCATGGTTTAATTCTTGTTTTACTTTTTCATATGGGATTTCAAAGTTGCTGTCGTTGATACAAATACATTTTGACTTCTGTTTCGTAATCGTCTTTACCAGCTCCGGGTTTTCCGGCTGCAGATTAAAGTATCGGCAGAATTTATGAATATTCTTTGGAACAAAATTTCCGCTCAGCTTCTGATATTCCCGCAGAACATACTGGCTGATATCTTCTTTATGACGGAAAGGATGGCAACAGACATGATGCAAAAGCTCTTCTTCGTTTTTCCAGAAGAAACGGTAGGACTCTTTTTTTAGCGGGGATGGTCCGTGTACGGTATAAAATCCGGTAAACCGCGGAAATGCCATTTCCAGAAGATTATATCCGAAATACATCAACGGATAGCCGGGATGAAAATATGCGCCCGGCTGTTTCTTCATATTTTCCCGTTTATCGAAATATTTGGCGAGAACCATCGCATTGTTCAGATAGACATACGGCATAATCTGGTCATCTGCATTTGCAACATCTGGCTGAAGCGCAAGCATGTCAACAGGTCTTTCGTCTCTAAAAAAATCTTCCGGAGAAACTTTTTTTATGAGAAACATATCATCATTGAAATAAACAAAATTTTCTGTCAGCCATTCAATGCGATGAAAATTCCACTCAATCGGATGGGAACTAAAGGTAGGAAGAAATTCCGCAGGAATAAAATCCTCGTGCCGCACAATATGCAGTTTGGGATGCTCTTCCTTTAACCATTTCGGCAGATGCCCATAGGTTATAAAATGAATTTGGTTGACCCATGGTGCAAATGTTTCAACACCACGGAACCAGTATTTCAAAATATCCCAGTCGCGATATCTTGCGGTACTGTTATCCAGAGATTCATCCACAAAGATTCCCTGCTTTCTTAAGGTTTCCTGCCGCTGCATGTCCCAGACAGGATCTGACCCGTCTACCCATGTAATCACAAAATCAATTTTAGGAGTTTTCATTTGCTGTGATCCTTTCGTACAGTGTTATGTGTGGCTTGTTTGTATTATATTAAAAAAATTACAAAAACTGATATTTGTATAATTTTATCACAACATGTACTGGCGTACAATGAAAGAGTGGTGAAAGAAGGTTGACGTTCTGTATATTATGGCGACCTGATGCTGTTTCACCTGGTGATTGGTGCAATGTATCTGGCGAAGGAAGAGATGACATATGAAGGAAAAAATGTTTCTGTGGTCAGAAAGCTGCTGAAACAGTATGGGTCAGATCTGTTTGTTCGAAAAACCCTGACGATACGGAATTGCCCGAATTACGGAGTTCAAATCAAATCGGTATTCTGGAAACTATTGAGCTTCACCCTCGTATTATTTTTACGTATTCACGCATATGGTTTTTTGTCAGCTATCCTCGTTTTCATGTCCCGGCTTGGAATTGACAGTCTGTAGACGATTCCTGACAAATCTTTCTTTTTTCTGAATGTTTTTAACTTTGCTTGTTATTTTTTCATCATTATAGTATGATGAATACAACAGCCAATTTTTTCAGAAAGGGGGAAAAACGCATGGGTATTACAGCTTACCTGCCGGTTTACTGGCTGATCGCACTCGTCATTTTTTTAGTGATTGAGGCAGCAACACTTGGCCTTGCGACGATCTGGTTTGCAGGTGGGGCGCTTGTTGCTTTGATCGCTGCCATGTGCGGAGCCGGGATTGTAATTCAGATTGTACTGTTTCTTGTTGTATCGCTGGTACTTCTGTTTTTTACACGTCCGCTCGCCGTTCGCTTTCTGAATAAGGATACACTGAAGACGAACGTGGACCGTGTGGTTGGCATGGAAGGAGTCGTGACGGAAGAAATCTCCAATCTTGCGGGAACCGGAAAGGTTTCGCTTGGAGGGAACATGTGGACTGCGCGTACAGAGAACGAAGGAGGTGCGATTCCCGTGGATGCAGTCGTTACGGTGCTCCGTGTGGAAGGCGTCAAGCTGATTGTAAAGGTCAAAGAAAAAGAAGGAGGAAATGAAACATGAGTGGTGGAGGAGTTGCAGGAATTTTATTGATTTTGCTTCTTGTGGTTGCATTGTTTATCGCAGCATCGTGTGTGAAAATTGTACCGCAGGCTAGTGCTTACGTGGTAGAGAGCCTTGGAAAATACAAGGACACCTGGGCAACCGGTCTTCATTTTAAGGTTCCGTTTATCGAGCGTGTAGCGATTCGCGTAAACCTGAAAGAGCAGGTGGTGGATTTCCCGCCGCAGCCGGTTATCACAAAAGATAATGTTACGATGCAGATTGATACCGTTGTATTCTTCCAGATTACCGATCCGAAGCTGTTTGCATACGGTGTTGTCAATCCGCTGATGGCAATTGAAAACCTGACGGCAACAACGCTTCGAAATATCATTGGAGATCTGGAGCTCGATGAAACGCTGACATCCCGTGAGATCATCAACACGAAGATGCAGGCTGCGCTTGATATCGCGACCGATCCGTGGGGAATTAAAGTAAACCGTGTCGAGCTGAAAAACATTATGCCTCCGGCAGCCATCCAGGAAGCAATGGAGAAACAGATGAAGGCAGAGCGTGAACGCCGTGAAGCAATCCTGATTGCAGAAGGAGAGAAAAAATCGACCATCCTTGTTGCCGAAGGTAAAAAACAGTCGGCCATCCTCGATGCAGAGGCTGAAAAACAGGCGGCGATTCTTCGTGCAGAGGCAGAAAAAGAGAAACGGATCCGTGAGGCAGAAGGCCAGGCAGAGGCAATCCTCAAAGTACAGCAGGCAAATGCCGATGGTATCCGTGCGATCAAAGAAGCAGGTGCGGACGATGCCGTTCTTACCTTAAAGAGCCTTGAGGCACTTGGCGTTCTGGCAAATGGAAAGGCAACAAAGATTGTTGTTCCGTCCGATCTGCAGGGACTGGCAAGTCTGGCTACCACATTCAAAGGTATTGTGGAGGAGCAGAAAGTGCCGGCAGGAAAAGAAGTGCAGAAGTAAAATAGAGATAAATCGATAAGAAAAAGAGAATTCTCCCACAGAAAGCGTGATGCCGGATGTGGGAGATTTTTCATGGACAGCGAACAAAAGTCCGCAGTTACAAGAGCCCCCGGTGACAGCCGTGATAACGGGAAAAATGGAAAGAGAGTGTTTTTAAAGTGCATAAAAATGCATATTATATGAATAATATAAAGAAAATACGTAAAAATATACATTTTCCTCTTGACAGATGAACAGGTCTGTTTCATAATAGAGACTATTCAAGGAAACCAAGGGGCAAAAAACTTTTTGACCCAACATCACAGTATAGGAAATAATAAAATACACCATATGCAGATATAAGGAGGAACAAGCCATGGATTTAAAAGGACGCGATTTTCTGACATTGAAAGATTTTACACCGGAAGAGATTGCCTATCTGCTGGATCTGTCCGCAGAGCTGAAGGAGAAGAAAAAGAAAGGCATTCCGGTGGATACCCTGCGCGGTAAAAACGTTGCACTGATCTTCGAGAAAACCAGCACCAGAACCCGCTGTTCCTTCGAGGTAGCTGCACATGATCTCGGTATGGGAACAACGTATCTGGATCCGACCGGTTCCCAGATCGGCAAAAAAGAGAGCATTAAAGATACAGCCCGCGTTCTTGCCGGTATGTATGAGGGAATTGAATACCGTGGATTTGGTCAGGAGATTGTAGAAGAACTGGCAAAATATTCCAAAGTCCCGGTATGGAACGGACTGACGAACGAGTACCACCCGACCCAGATGCTCGCCGATATGCTGACAATCCAGGAAGAGTTCGGCCACTTAAAAGGCATCAAACTCGTTTACATGGGCGACGCCCGCTACAATATGGGAAATTCCCTGATGATTGCATCTGCCAAGATGGGAATGGATTTTGTGGCCTGTGCACCGAAGAAATACTTCCCGAACGCAGAGCTTGTGGCTCAGTGTGAGGAGTATGCAAAGGAGAGCGGTGCAACCATCACCCTCACCGAGGACGTAAAAGAAGGAACAAAAGATGCCGATGTTATCTATACCGATGTCTGGGTATCTATGGGTGAGCCGGACAGCGTATGGGAGGAGAGAATCCACGATCTGACTCCGTACCGTGTCACAAAAGAAGCAATGGCAAATGCAAAAGATACCGCCGTATTCCTGCACTGCCTGCCGTCCTTCCACGATCTGAAAACAAAGATCGGAAAAGAGATCCACGAACGCTACGGCCTGAATGAGATGGAAGTAACCGATGAAGTATTTGAATCTGCGCAGTCGAGAGTATTCGAAGAAGCAGAGAACCGTATGCATACGATCAAAGCAGTTATGGCAGCGACCCTCGGAGCATAAAGTTTTGGGTGGAAAAACCGGAATAGACTGTGTATAATAGAATAACGAAGAAACACGCACAGCAGCGCTGCGGAAAACTCTTCCGCAGCGCTGCTGTTGATTTTTCGAAATGCATAAAGCGTGCTTCTTATAGTCAGAAAGCAACACAGGGAGTGTGATAATACGATATGCTGGAAAATAAGAGAGCCGAGACGCTGCGTCTTCTGCGGGAATCCGGAAAAAATGTTTCCGGACAGGAGCTGTGTGAACATTTTGGGATTTCCCGCACCGCAGTATGGAAGATGATGAATCAGTTGAAGGAAGAGGGATACGAGATTGAAGCCGTTCAGAATAAGGGATACCGTCTGTTAAATGAGCCGGATCTCGTAACGAAGGATGAGCTGGAAAGCCGCACGCATACGAAATATGTCGGACAGACGGTTTATTACAGCCGTGAGGTGGATTCGACAAACACGTGGGCGAAGCGGTTGGCGGAAGAGGGTGCGCCGAACGGCACACTGACAACGGCCGAGACGCAGACTGCCGGAAAAGGCCGCCGTGGCAGAGTCTGGAAATCGCCGGAGGGAACTTCCGTTTCGATGTCGATTCTGCTGTACCCGGATCTTGAGCCGGCCAAAGCACCGATGCTGACGATTGTAATGGGACTTGCCGTAGTGCAGGGTGTGCAAAGAGCGCTCGGTATCGATACGAAAATCAAATGGCCGAACGACGCGGTGCTGAATGGGAAAAAGCTCTGTGGTATCCTGACAGAGATGAGCGCACAGATTGATTACATCAATTATGTTGTCATCGGAACCGGAATCAATGTCAATCAGATGGAATTTCCGGAAGAAATCGCGGAGATTGCGACCTCACTGGCGATAGAAATGGGTCATCCCGTCAACCGGGCGAAAGTGGTCGCAGCAGTGCTGGAGGCATTTGAGGAGGACTATGAAAAATTCCTGGAAGCAGGGGATCTCTCCGGGCTGAAGGAAGCATATGAGGCTGTGCTTGCAAACAAAGACCAGCCGGTGCGTGTACTCGATCCGAAGGAACCGTTCGAGGGCGTTGCACTTGGCATCACGCCGACCGGTGAGCTGCGCGTGCAAAAAGAGGACGGAACGATCACTGAGGTGCATTCCGGCGAGGTTTCGGTGCGAGGCTTATACAGCTACGTATAGAGAGACCGGAAAAAGGAAGAGAAAGGAAAAATCATGTATTCAGATAATGAAAAAGTAGTGCTCTGCGGAGCAAGTGCATACGAACAGAAATATTATTTTAACCAGGATTTTGCATCCCTGCCACAGTCTGTGCAGGATGAGCTTCATGTTATGTGTGTTATGTTTACGGTGGAAATCGGCGGTATTTTTACCATGTGGTTTGACAGCGACGGAAGTCTGCAGTTTGAGACAGAGGCTGTAGACGCGGATGCGATGTATGACGAGATCGGCGGCGCTCTTCGGATTAAGCAGTATCAGGAAGAAAAAAAGGAGCTGCTGGAATCACTGGAGCTGTATTACCGTGTCTTCTTCCTCGGTGAGGAGGTGCCGGAGGAGGCGCTGATGGAAGAGGACGGAGAGAAGCCGAATGGAAAATAAGAAACGTACACTGCAAAAGATGCCGCCGCTGAAAATCGGAAACGTGGAGATGCCAAACCCACTCGTGCTTGCACCGATGGCGGGGGTGACGGATCTGCCGTTTCGTGTTCTGTGCAAGGAGCAGGGCGCGGGCCTGATCTGTATGGAAATGGTGAGCGCGAAGGCAATTTTATATAAGAATAAAAATACCGAGGATCTGATGACGATCGATCCGGGTGAGCATCCGGTGTCCCTGCAGCTTTTCGGCAGTGATCCGGAGATTTTGGGGCAGATTGCCGCTCAGATCGAAGAAAGGCCGTTTGATATTCTGGATTTTAACATGGGCTGTCCGGTGCCAAAGGTTGTCAATAACGGCGAAGGCTCGGCCCTTATGAAGGATCCGCATCTGGTGAGGGAAATCGTGACAAGCATGGTAAAGGCAGTGAAAAAGCCTGTAACCGTAAAGATTCGAAAGGGCTTTAACGAAGAATCGGCGAATGCTGTGGAAATTGCGAAGATCCTCGAGGACTGCGGAGTGGCCGCAATTGCGGTTCATGGAAGAACGAGAGCGCAGTTTTATTCCGGAAAAGCAGACTGGGATATTATCCGCCGGGTAAAAGAGGCAGTATCGATTCCGGTTATCGGAAACGGCGATGTGACAGATGCGGCAAGTGCCGAGGCACTGGTGGAGCAGACCGGCTGTGACGGAATCATGATCGGACGCGGCGCGGAAGGAAATCCGTGGATTTTTAAACAGATTCTTCATTATATGGAAACAGGCGAAACGCTTGCAAGGCCGACCCAGCATGAGGTAAAAGAAATGATGCTCCGCCATGCACGGATGCAGGTGGAATACAAAGGCGGCGCGATCGGCATCCGCGAGATGCGCAAGCATGTTGCATGGTATACGGCAGGCTTTCCGCATTCGGCAAAGCTGCGCGCGGCGATCAATCAGGTGGAGAGCCTGCAGGCGCTGGAACAGATGCTGAATGAGTGGGAACGAGGATAAAAACAAGTCAAAAAGGTACCTATGATATGCCAATATTGATATATCATGGGTGCTTTTTTTATGCTATACTGATAAACAGAGGTATTGGGACAAAAAATACAAAAGAGGGAGTGTAGTGTATGACTATGAAGGAACTTTTCGCACCGTCCGACATGACGGTGGGAAAGCCGTGGGAAAAGATTGTAGCTTTTACAATCCCTATGCTGATCGGCAACATTGCCCAGCAGCTCTACAACACGGTTGACAGTATTGTAATCGGAAAATATGTCGGGGACAATGCGCTTGCGGCAGTTGGAAGCGCCAGCCCGATCTTAAACCTGCTTCTGGTTCTGTTCGTTGGAATTTCCGTCGGCGCCGGCGTCATGGTGTCGCAGTATTTTGGGGCAAAACAAAGAAAAGAGCTTTCGATGACGATCGGAAACTGCGTCACGCTGACAGCAATTTCTTCCATCATTATTATGATTCTGGGAGCCGTCCTCTCAAGACCGCTGCTGGAATTGCTGAAAACACCGGATTCTATCATCGACTGGTGTACCTCGTATCTGGTGATCCTGATGGTGGGCTGTGCCGGCAGTGCGTACTATAACATTCTATGTGGTATCCTTCGCGGACTCGGCGATTCGATTTCGGCGCTGATTTATCTGCTGGTGGCAACGGTCATCAACATTGTATTAGATATTGTATTCGTTTCCCAGTTCCACATGGGCGTTGCCGGAGTTGCATACGCGACCGTGATTGCGCAGGCAATTTCTGCAGTACTCTGCATGTGGCGTCTGATGCGTATGACCGACATTTTTGATTTCAGGCCCAAATACCTGAAAATGAAAAAACAGTATTCGATGGAAATTATCCGCCTTGGTCTGCCGTCCGGTATTACCCAGGCGATCTTCTCCATGGCGATGGTTATCGTACAGTCGCTGACCAACAGCTTCGGTGAAATGGTTATCGCCGCGAACGTTATCATCATGCGTGTCGATGGCTTTGCAATGATGCCGAACTTTTCGTTTGGTACCGCGATGACAACGTATGCCGGTCAGAACGTCGGCGCACGCCGTATGGACCGCGTAGAGCAGGGTGCAAAACAGGGAACACTGATTGCAGTCGGAACCTCAACGACTATTACCCTTTTAATTGTTATTTTCGGCCATCATCTGATGGGAATCTTTACGAATACCACAGAGCTCGTAACATTAAGTGCCAATATGATGAAGATCCTTGCGGTCGGCTATATTGCCATGGCAGTAACACAGTCGCTTTCCGGCGTCATGCGTGGAGCAGGCGATACGATGACCCCGATGTGGATTTCGATGGTTGTCACCGTTGTAATCCGTGTGCCGCTGGCATACGGTCTGGCCTTTCTGACCAGAACGCCGGAGCTGCCAAACGGACGATATCAGGTACTCTGGATTTCCATGCTGGTAAGCTGGTGCATGGGTGCGCTTCTGACGCTGATTTTCTATAAAAAAGGAAATTGGAAAAAGAAAGCACTGACAGGAAGCTCATCCGAAAAATAAAGGAAAAATAAGAGAAAGATGCAGGAAGGATTTGTGAAAAAGAAAATCTTTCCTGCGTTTCTTTTTTTCTTGACATTCCGTGGTCAATCCTTTATACTACTTTAATTGTTAGGATAGGCGGAGTCTATCCTTATTTCAACCGGGAATACTGAAAATACAGCGCATTTCCGGAGAGTTTACAGAATAAAATCAGATATGACTGGATACAGAAACGATAGAAAGGGTGTATAAAATGGAACAGAAAAAAACGATTCTTACCTATGCCGGCCTGAAAAAACTGGAGGACGAGCTTCATGATCTCAAAGTAAACAAACGTAGAGAAATTGCCGGTAAAATCAAAGAAGCAAGAGAGCAGGGAGACCTTTCCGAGAACGCCGAGTACGATGCAGCCAAAGATGAGCAGCGTGACATCGAGGCAAGAATTGAAGAGATCGAAAAAATCCTGAAAAACGCAGAGGTTGTTGTTGAGGACGAAGTAGATTCCGATAAGATCAATATCGGATGTAAAGTAGACGTACTGGATCTGGAGTATGACGAAGAAATCGAATTCCAGATCGTTGGTTCCACCGAAGCAAACAGCCTGGAAGGAAAAATTTCCAATGAGTCTCCGGTAGGAAAAGCTCTGATCGGCGCGCACAAGGATGATATTGTCGATGTAGAAACACCGGCCGGAATTATGCAGTACAAAGTACTTTCTATCCAGAGAAATATCTAATAAAATACAAAGAAAAGGGAGTGAAGAGATTGGCACAGCAGACACAGGAACAGGACATTAACCACTTACTGAAGGTTCGCCGCGAGAAACTTGCAGAGCTGCAGCAGAACGGAAGAGACCCGTTCCAGATTACAAAGTTCGATCAGACACATCATTCGCTTGAGGTGAAAGGTCTTTACGAGGCACATGAGACTGAGCTGTTAAAAGACCGCCAGGAGCCGAACGTAGAGGGAATGGATGAGGAGCAGGCGAAAGAAGCTCTTAAAAAGGATTACGAAGAGAGAAGAAATATCATGGACGCAAGCCCGATCCATGTGGCAATTGCAGGACGTATGATGTTTAAGAGAGTCATGGGCAAGGCATCTTTCTGCAATATCCAGGATTTACAGGGAAACATCCAGGTATACGTTGCAAGAGATGCGATCGGAACAGAGTCTTACGCTGATTTTAAAAAATCTGATATCGGTGATATCTTCGGAGTGGAAGGATTTGCTTTCAGAACAAGAACAGGTGAGATTTCTATCCATGCAGAGAAGGTGACACTCCTCTCCAAGAGCTTACAGATCCTCCCGGAGAAGTTCCACGGTCTGACAGATGTAGATACCCGTTACCGTCAGAGATATGTAGACCTGATCATGAACACAGAGTCTAAAGATACCTTTATCAAGCGTTCCAAGATTCTCAGTGCGATCCGCAAGTACTTAAGCGGAGAAGGATTCATGGAAGTTGAGACTCCAATGCTTGTACAGAACGCAGGTGGAGCAGCAGCAAGACCGTTCGAGACACATTTCAATGCCCTGAACGAAGATCTGAAGCTTCGTATTTCCCTGGAGCTGTACCTGAAGAGACTGATTGTCGGAGGACTCGAGAAGGTATATGAGATCGGACGTGTATTCCGTAATGAGGGTCTTGATACAAGACATAACCCGGAGTTCACTCTGATGGAGCTTTACCAGGCATTTACAGATTACCACGGCATGATGGATCTGACAGAGAACCTGTATCGTTTTGTCGCACAGGAAGTGCTCGGAACGACACAGATCGTATACAAAGGAATCCCGATGGATCTCGGTAAGCCGTTCGAGCGTATCACGATGGTTGACGCAGTGAAGAAATACGCAGGCGTTGACTGGAATGAAGTTGAGACTCTGGAGCAGGCAAGAGAACTTGCAAAAGAGCATAAT
>ERZ1034939.1538-NODE-1538-length-10453-cov-23.544624_pt1 | contig 10453 bp, 7 predicted proteins | sample MGYA00520626_ERZ1034939 | MGnify/ENA primary metagenome ERZ1034939 (study PRJEB33766, sample SAMN09781751) | gut metagenome | biome: gut microbiome | host: Homo sapiens | place: Madagascar | study: EMG produced TPA metagenomics assembly of the PRJNA485056 data... | reverse complement strand
GTTACAAACTGTAAGAGAATTAAGTCTTAAATTTATTTAGTGGACACTAGTGTTTGATTTTACACATTTGACATCTTATATTATCTTTGCAAGCAGAAACTAAAAAAAACATAAAATACGAACATGAAACATCTTATTACACTTGCGTGTTTGTAAATACGCTCACCCCTATACGTATGCCCTAAACAATTTAAAATAAGCAATTTATTATTGCTTTTCAAAAAATATATATACTTTTGCATTGCTCATTTATAAATAAACAATATTCTATCAGGATAAAAAATCGACATTATGAACTCTATGAACAATGTAGGCACAGACGGCTCTACTGCTTATACAGACAGTCGTCTACGCGAGCACCGTATATATAAGGTAACATTATATGGCGCAATAGTCAATGTGTTATTATGCGTTGCCAAACTCTTGGCTGGTATTTTTGGCAAGAGTTCGGCTATGATAGCCGATGGTGTGCACTCGCTTAGCGACCTTATTACCGACATCATCGTTATAGCCTTTGTGCGCATTTCAAGCAAGCCGCAAGACCGTGGACACGAATACGGACACGGCAAGTATGAGACTCTTGCCACTACCATTATCGGACTGATGCTTCTCTTCGTTGGACTTGGTATTATGTGGAACAGTCTTGCGCAGATATGGGCTTGCATCCAGGGCGAACACCTCAAGTCGCCGGGATGGATAGCTCTTTGGGCTGCAATACTGTCTATAGTTGTCAAGGAGTTTCTGTTCCAGTACACACGTCGCGCCGGACACCAACTCCACTCGCAGGCCGTAATAGCCAACGCTTGGCATCATCGTAGCGATGCCCTCTCGTCTATAGGAACTGCTATTGGTATAGGCGGAGCCTTGTTGTTGGGCGAGCACTGGACGGTTCTCGACCCTATTGCCGCCTTCATAGTCAGCTTGCTCATCATACATGCGTCAATTGACCAATTGCGCCCAAGCCTTGGCGAACTTGTGGAAAACTCGCTTCCCGAAGAGATAGAAGACGAAATACGCCGCATTATACTCAAATGCCCAGGCGTTACCGACCCACATAACTTGCGCACCAGAAAGATTGGCAACCGCAAATCTATAGATGTGCATGTGCGCATGGACGGCAACATAAGCCTAAACGAAGCACACGACAAGACCAAAGACATTGAACATCACATCAAGAACGCTATAGGTCAGGACACTTTCGTAATGATACATGTGGAGCCCATCAAGCACCCAGAATGCCAATGAAACGCCACGCAATAGGCACTTTTACTATATATAATATTGTGGATATGACGGAAATTGTATAATTTTGTAATCTAAATATTATTTCGCCATAAATAAAGATTAATGAAAGAATTTGTAATATCAGAAGTAAAGGCCGAAACAGCTGTTCTCGTTGGCCTTATAACCAAAGACCAGGACGAAGCCAAGACCAAGGAATATCTGGACGAACTAGAGTTTCTTGCCGATACAGCTGGTGCCGTAACCGTTAAACGATTCACACAGCGTGTGGGCGGACCAAGCCAGGTTACATACGTGGGTTCGGGTAAACTCGAGGAAATAAAACAGTATATCGAGGACGAGGAAGAGGCCGAACGCCCAGTTGGTATGGTTATATTCGACGACGAGCTTTCGGCAAAACAGATACGCAATATAGAAAAAGAACTTGGCGTCAAGATTCTCGACCGTACATCGCTTATTCTCGACATATTTGCTATGCGAGCACAAACCGCAGCCGCCAAGACTCAGGTTGAGCTGGCACAATATAGATATATGCTTCCGCGTCTGCAACGTCTATGGACTCACCTTGAGAGACAAGGTGGTGGATCTGGTAGCGGTGGTGGAAAAGGTAGTGTGGGCTTGCGTGGACCAGGTGAGACTCAGCTAGAGATGGACCGCCGTATTATCCTCAACCGCATTACATTACTAAAGCAACGCCTTGTTGAGATAGACAAGCAAAAAACCACACAACGCAAAAACCGTGGTCGCCTTATTCGCGTGGCGCTTGTAGGATATACCAACGTGGGCAAGTCAACCATCATGAACCTATTATCAAAGAGCGAAGTATTTGCAGAGAATAAGCTCTTTGCCACACTTGACACTACCGTGCGCAAGGTTGTGGTAGAGAACCTGCCCTTCCTCATTGCCGACACAGTAGGATTTATACGCAAATTGCCTACCGATTTGGTTGACTCCTTCAAGTCTACCCTCGACGAGGTGCGCGAGGCAGACCTCTTGCTGCATGTTGTAGATATTTCTCATCCCGACTTTGAGGAACAAATAAATGTAGTGGAAAACACCTTGAAGGACCTTGGATGCGCCGACAAGCCTTCCATGATTGTGTTCAACAAGATTGACAACTACACTTGGACGGAGAAAGAGGAAGACGATCTTACACCTATGACCAAGGAGAACATAACGCTCGAGGAGCTTAAGCGCACTTGGATGGCACGTCTTAACGAGGACTGCCTATTCATATCGGCTAAGGAAAAGCAAAATATCGACGAATTCCGCGACACTATTTACAAAAAGGTGCGCGAGCTGCACGTGCAGAAATACCCCTACAACGATTTCCTCTACGACGTAATTGACGAGTAAAAAATATATAAAACACATTATTATGGTATACAGGAACTTGACTGACAACGAAATCTCGGTCCTGCAAAACAACAACTGCTGGGCTGAAGATTGGCAGCGAATTAAGGTGAGTGACGGATTTAAACCCAATTATTTCCATCGTGTAATGTTCTATGGCGACATTAAACTTGGTGCTGTGGAAAAAACTGTGGAGGTGAGCAAGGACTTCTACAAGCACTCGGGCATTGTTAATGCCACCCTGCGTAATGTAAGCATTGGCGACAACTGTCTTATCGAGAACATCTCGGGCTTTATAAACAACTATGCCATTGGCTCCGACTGCATCATAACTAACGTATGCACTATGGAGACTACCGAAGGAGCAACATACGGCGAGGGCAACCTCATATCTGTACTTAACGAGGTGGGCGACGGCAACCTTATTGTGTATCATGGAATGACAAGCCAAACTGCATCGTTCATGGTCAAGCACTTCCAGAACCGACCGCTTAAGGATGCCATCCGACGCCTTATACGCGAGGAGATTCAGCGCACATCGCCTGAGACTGCAACCGTTGGCAACAACGTGAAAATTGTCAATACCAAGGAGATTACAAATACCATAATATACGACGACTGCGAGATTTCGGGAGCTGCACGCCTTAGCGACTGTACCATCATGAGCAACCCTAATGCCAATGTGTACATAGGCACAGGCGTTATATGCGAGAACTCTATCATAAGCGACGGCACATCCATCATCAACAGCGTTAAGATGCAGGATTGCTTCGTGGGCGAGACATGCAAGATTAGCAACGGATTTACGGCATCAAACAGCGTGTTCTTTGCCAACTCGTATATGTCTAACGGCGAGGCTTGCGCAGCATTCTGTGGCCCGTTCACAGCTTCACACCATAAGAGTTCGCTGCTTATAGGTGGCGAGTTCTCATTTTATAATGCTGGTTCTGCCACCAACTTCTCCAACCATGCCTATAAGATGGGACCTATGCACTACGGCACACTTGAGCGTGGATCGAAGACTGCAAGTGGAGCCTACATACTTATGCCTGCCAACATAGGCGCCTTCTCGGTGTGCTTTGGCAAACTGATGTATCATCCCGACACACGCTCGCTGCCTTTCTCTTATCTCATAGCCTACAACGACACCATGTATCTGGTGCCTGGACGCAACCTAACAACCGTAGGTCTATACCGCGACATTCGCAAGTGGCCTAAGCGCGACATGCGACCAGCTGGAGCTAAGAAGAGTATTGTCAACTTCGACTGGCTGTCGCCTTTTACCGTCGGAGAGATTTTGAGAGGAAAGAAAATTCTTGAAGACTTGCGCGAGGCTTCGGGCGAGGATGTTTCTACATACAACTATCACGAGTATGTTATCAAAAACTCTTCGCTACGCAAGGGCATAAAATACTACGACATTGCCCTACGCATATATATGGGAGCTGTGCTAAAGCGCCACGCTCCAGTTGAACCTACTACTGAGATTGGCACAGGTGGATGGACCGACCTCTCGGGTCTACTTATGCCCGAATCTGAAGAACAGCGTCTTATAGACGACATCCTATCTGGCGAAATAGAGACTACACAGCAGCTTACCGAGCGCTTTGAGGAAATACACAACAACTATTCGGAGTATCGTTGGGCTTGGTCCTATCGCATGATTCTCGACTATTATGGATTCGATACTCTTACCGAGGAGAATGTGGAACGTGTAAAGCAAGACTACATCACGGCTCGCCGTGCATGGATAGCCGAAATTAAGAAGGATGCCACCAAAGAGTATCAACTGGGCGATGTGGACGAGGAGGTGTTCACAAGCTTTATCGAACAACTCGACAAGGAGGTTGACTTTGAGAACCAGAAGCTATATATGTAGCGCTTCACTTGCAAGTGAACCCTCTCTAAGAATATAATCAAAAACAACAGAATAATGAAGTTCAAATCGTTAATCATTTCAGCCTTCCTTACATTAGGATTTGGCTTGCAGGCCTCGGCTTATAGCTACGAGACTGTTAAGGGCGACCCGATGCAGACACGTATCTATACTCTGCCCAACGGACTGAAGGTATATCTATCGGTCAACAAGGAGAAGCCACGTATCCAGACCTATATAGCTGTGCGCACTGGATCGCGCAACGACCCTGCCGAAACAACTGGTCTTGCCCACTATCTTGAGCATCTTATGTTCAAGGGTACTCATACCTTCGGCACTTCCGACTATGATAAGGAGAAGCCTTACCTGGATGACATCGAGCGCCGATACGAGCACTACCGCACAGTAACCGACCCTGCTGTACGCCGACAGCTATATCACGAAATCGACTCGGTATCGCAGATAGCAGCACGCTATTTTATTCCTAACGAGTACGATAAGCTTATGTCGTCTATCGGAGCCACTGGTACCAATGCCTACACCAGCAATGACGTTACATGTTATGTTGAGAACATTCCTTCGAACGAGGTTGACAATTGGGCACGCATTCAGGGCGACCGCTTCCAGAATATGGTTATACGCGGCTTCCATACCGAGCTCGAGGCTGTATACGAGGAATTCAACATCTCGCTTACTAACGACACCCGCAAGGAGTTTGCCGCAATTGGCAAGATGCTCTTCCCTACTCACCCGTATGGCACACAGACAACTATCGGTACTCAAGACCATCTTAAGAACCCTTCTATCACCAACATCAAGAACTACTTTAAGCACTACTATGTGCCCAACAATGTTGCTATATGTATGGCTGGTGATTTTGATCCCGATAAGGTTATAGCTACCATAGACCGCTATTTTGGATCGTGGAAGAAGAGTGATAATGTTGTTTATCCGCAGTTCCCGGTTCAGAAGGACCTTACATCTCCAGTAAGCACAACAGTTATAGGCAAAGAAGCCGAGAACATTATGATGGCTTGGAAGATGAGTGGTGCTGCCGAGTTGCAGAACGATACACTTTCTGTAATATCTCAAATTCTTAGCAACGGCAAGGCAGGTTTGTTCGATATCGACATCAACCAACCTATGCGTTGCCAGGGTGCGCAGGCATTCAACTACGACATGCGCGACTACTCACAGTTCATTGTCTTTGGCATGCCTAACGAGGGTCAGTCGCTCGACGATGTTAAGAACATTATACTTGCCGAGATAGAGAAGCTGAAGAATGGTGAGTTTAGCGACAAGCTTCTGCCTGCTATCATCAACAATATGAAGCTCGACCATCTGCACGCACTTGATGATAATGAAAGTCGTGCCGATGCATTTGTCAACGCATTTATTAATGGACGCGACTGGCAAGTAGAGGTACAGAAGTACGACCGTCTTGCCGGTATAACCAAGCAGCAGATTGTTGATTTTGCACGTCGTCACTTTACTGATGGATACGCAATTGTGTACAAGAAGCAGGGCGAGGATGCGTCGCAGAAGAAGATTGACAAGCCTGCCATTACAGCTATTCCTACCAACCGCGATATGCAAAGCGCATTTGTCAAGGAGGTAAAGGAATCGAAAGTGGAGCCTATACAGCCTCGCTTCCTCGACTTTAACAATGATTTTGCCCAGCTTAAGACCAAACGCGGACTGCCTGTATACTATATACAGAACAAGCAGAACCAGCTGTTCGACCTTAACTACTACTTCGAGTTTGGCGAAGAGTCGAACAAGTGGCTACCGTTTGCTAAGAACTACTTCGACTATCTTGGTACCGACAAGCTTTCGGCTCAGGAGGTTCAGGAGCGTTTCTACGGTTTGGCGTGCAACTACGGCATCTTTGTTGGCACCAACACCTTGCGCATCAACCTTAATGGCTTGGGCGAGAACATGACCGAGGCTATGAAACTTATGGAGCAGGTTATCAACAACGCCAAGGTTGACAACGATGCCTTCAAGAAGTATGTTGAGCAGGAGCTTAAGTCGCGCCGCGACAACAAGCTTAGCCAGAAGTCTAACTTCCGTGCTCTGCAAGCATATGGCCAGTACGGAGCCTATAATCCTGTGCGCAACATGCCCGACAGCGCCGACCTTGTATCAGTAAACCCACAGAAGCTTATTGATATGGTGGCCGACCTTAAGAACTACAAGCATAGCGTGTTGTATTATGGTCCGCTTGCCGAGAAGCAGCTCATAGCAACCATCGACAAGAACCACGCCATTGCCAAGAAACTTAAGGATGTGCCTGCTGGCAAGCCTTACACCAAAGAGCAAACGCCAAAGAACGAGATATGGATTGCGCCGTATGATGCCAAGAACATATATATGATTCAGTATCACAACGAGAACCAGATGTGGAATCCTGAGGACGAGGCTAAGGTTCAGGTATTCAACGAGTACTTTGGTGGCGGTATGAATGGTGTGGTATTCCAAGAGCTTCGCGAGAGTCGCGGTTTAGCCTATAGCGCCTTCGCCGACTTCTCTACACCAGTACGCAAGAATGACTCAAACTATGCATATACTTATATCATCTCACAGAACGACAAGATGATGGACTGCATACACGTGTTCAACAATATTCTTGACACTCTGCCGCAGACACCAGCCGCATTCGAGCTTGCCAAGCAAGCCACTATGAAGCGCATAGCATCTCAGCGCATCACCAAGACAGGCATTATCTACTCATACTTGTCTGCCAAGCAGCGTGGCATCGACTACGATATTCGCCGTAAGGTATACACAGCTCTGACTTCGCTCACACTTGAGGATATCGTTAAGTTTGAGCACGACAACATGGCAAAGAAACCTTGGCGCTACCTTATCCTTGGCGACGAGAAGAACCTCGACATCAAGTCGCTCGAAAAGATTGCACCTATCAAACGTGTATCTACAGACGAAATATTTGGATACTAACAAGCAAGTAGTGCATATAATAATTATGCCTTTCATCGTCCCCTTCACTTTATAAGGTAGAGTGAGGGGGACGATTTTATTATACACAATACTGAAATACAATATTTTCACAAGGAATACTTGTACAATTCAAGTTTTTACTATATATTTGCAACATAGAACATACATACTATGCGAATTATATCTCACCGAAAACTCCGAGACTTCTATGAGTCAAAAGGGAGAGAAGACTCCAAAATAGCTTTAGAAAGATGGTATCAAATAGCAGAGGAAGCCGAATGGAAAAACTTTTCAGACATAAGGGTAGATTTTCCTAATGCTGATTATGTTGGCAACCAACACTATGTATTCAACATCAAAGGCAATAACTACCGACTAATAGTCGTCATCAAATTTACAATTAACCGTATATTTATTCGCTTTGTTGGCACTCATAAAGAATACGACAAGATTGACTGTTCAAATATATAAAACAATAGAGTATGGATAATATAACAAAAGAACAATACGAGTTCGCACTAAACCGAATAGAAGAACTCCTGCCGTTGGTTACTGACGAAACTCCTACCAACGACAAATATGCTATTGAACTAACTTTAATGTCAGACATAGTTGAAGAATACGAAAAGAAATACTACCCTATCGGCAAACCTTCAGTAGCAGAACTAATTGAAGATTCGCTTGAAGAAAAGAAGATGTCGCAAAAACAATTAGCAACAGAAATAGGTATAAGTCCTTCACGTATTAACGACTACATTAGTGGACGAGCAGAACCAACACTCAAAATTGCCCGTCTTCTATGTCGAGCACTTAATATTACACCTGCTGCAATGATGCAGTTTTAATAATCCTATATCTCCTACAACATTTTGTTTTTAAGTGACAATCTGCCATTTTAAAGACAAACACAGTATAACTCATTGAGTATCAGCAGTATTATAGGCTGACACATTGCTTTCAATAAAGGGCAATATGTCAGCCTATATACAATATTAGGGGCGAGAAGTGACAGCTGAGATGGCACCTTTTGCCAGCAATCTGACAGTCATATTAAACACTTATTATCAACGTATTACGCCACCAAGACAGATAAGATGGCAGATTATCACTTAAAAACAAAATCTTTATTCAACAATAATAAAGTCAACAATTATTTTGCATTGTCTTCAATGTTTAGTAACTTTGTGGCACAGAATTATCAATCATTTCTAAACCAAATAACATTATGGCATCTACACCAGATTTCAAGTATGCTCCTATGTTCCAGTTGGGCAAGGACACTACTGAGTATCGTCTGCTTAGCAAAGAAGGCGTAAGCACCGGTGAGTTTGAAGGCAAGACTATCCTTAAGGTTTCTAAGGAAGCTCTTACATTACTTGCACAGCAAGCTTTCCATGACGTTGAGTTTATGCTCCGTCGTGAACACAACCTTCAGGTGGCTAAAATCCTCTCTGACCCTGAGGCTTCAGAGAACGACAAGTATGTGGCATTGCAGTTCCTTCGCAACGCCGAGACTGCATGCAAGGGTATCCTTCCTTTCTGCCAGGACACTGGTACAGCTATTATACATGGCGAGAAGGGACAGCGCGTATGGACCGACTTCGAGGACGAGGAGGCTTTGTCGCGTGGCGTATACAACACATTCACCGAAGACAATCTGCGCTACTCGCAGAACGCTCCTCTCAACATGTACGACGAGGTTAACACACGCTGCAACCTACCTGCACAGATTGACATTGAGGCTGTCGAGGGCGACGAATATCGCTTTGTAATGGTAGCCAAGGGTGGTGGCTCGGCCAACAAGACATACTTCTACCCAATGACCAAGGCTACTATCCAGAACGAGGGCACTCTGTTGCCATTCCTCGTTGAAAAGATGAAGAGCCTCGGTACAGCAGCTTGTCCTCCTTACCACATCGCTTTCGTTATCGGTGGTACTTCGGCCGAGAAGAACCTCTTGACCGTTAAACTCGCTTCTATCAAGTATTACGACGCTCTGCCTACTACTGGCGATGAGACTGGACGTGCTTTCCGCGACATCGATCTCGAGGAGAAGTTGCTTAAGGAGGCTCATAAGATTGGCTTGGGAGCACAGTTTGGCGGCAAGTATCTTGCTCACGACATCCGCGTAATACGCTTGCCACGCCACGGAGCAAGCTGCCCAATAGGTATGGGTGTTAGCTGCTCTGCCGACCGCAATATCAAGGCTAAGATTACTAAAGACGGTATCTTCTTGGAGAAGATGGACTCTAATCCTTCTGAACTTATTCCTGAGGAGCTTCGTCGTCCAGGCGAGGGCACTAAGGGTATTGAGATTGATCTCGACAAGGGCATCGACGCTGTACGTGCAGAGCTGTCTAAGTATCCTGTAAGCACACGCGTAAACCTCAAGGGTACCATCATCGTGGCTCGCGATATTGCTCACGCCAAGCTTAAGGCTCGTCTTGACGCTGGCGAGGAAATGCCTGCCTACTTCAAGAATCATCCTATACTCTATGCTGGACCTGCCAAGACTCCAGAGGGTTATCCTTGCGGATCAATGGGCCCGACAACTGCCAACCGTATGGACCCGTACGTAGACGAGTTCCAGGATCATGGTGCTTCGCTTGTGATGATTGCCAAGGGCAACCGTTCGCAGGTGGTAACAGACGCTTGCAAGAAGCATGGCGGCTTCTATCTCGGCACTATCGGTGGCGTGGCTGCCGTTCTGTCGAAGAGCTCTATCAAGAGTATCGAGTGTGTAGAATATCCTGAACTGGGTATGGAGGCTATCTGGAAGATCACAGTTGAAGACTTCCCTGCATTCATCCTCGTTGATGACAAGGGCAACGATTTCTTCCAGCAACTCAAGCCTTGGTGCCCTAACTGCAAGTAACGTATATACAACTTTGCCAAGTAGTATATACTAAATCACAAAGTAGTATATACTAAATGGCAAAGTAATATATATTAAAAGTCAAAGTAAAACAATATACTTGGCAAAGTAATACAATATACTTGGCAAAGTAATACAATATACTT
>ERZ1034939.1535-NODE-1535-length-10457-cov-5.001250_pt1 | contig 10457 bp, 7 predicted proteins | sample MGYA00520626_ERZ1034939 | MGnify/ENA primary metagenome ERZ1034939 (study PRJEB33766, sample SAMN09781751) | gut metagenome | biome: gut microbiome | host: Homo sapiens | place: Madagascar | study: EMG produced TPA metagenomics assembly of the PRJNA485056 data... | reverse complement strand
GTGTGTTTCCGTTTTCATAGCCGCAGTCAAAAGTGAGATAGATGACTTTTTTATCCGTTTTTTGTGCATAGTAGGCGTGATATTGCTGAAGTTCATCGAAAGATGCATTACCGACAGGAACTTTACCTTCCTCCTGAAAGCTGAGACCCCAGTTTTCGGCAGCCGGCAGAATCGTGGAGAGGGGATTGCCGGAAGTCGAGGCTGTCGGAACTGTGCCGGAGGAAGCTGCATTACCGGATGAACTTTTATCATCTGTTCTGACAGACGTAGGCGGAAAGATCCGGGCAATCTGTCCGCCTGCAAAGAAACAGAATGAAAAGAAGAATAAGAGGATCAATGGTTTGTAATTATGTAATCGGGACATAAGAACTCCGCAAGAATCATTTGTTCATATATATGCAGCGAATACAAAGTTATGACCTGCCTTGCAAATAGCAGGGAATCATAGTAGTATAGGGAAGAAAGAAAAAGGGACGGAATTGAATGGAATATGGATGCAAAAATAAATGAACATGTAAAGAATAAAAAGCAGGATAATCTGATCACTGCGGAGATCAGATATAAAATGACAGCGAAGGGCATGATGATCACCGAATATTATGGAGCGGACAGTTGTGTGGTCCTGCCGGATGAGATAGAAGGAGAAACTGTGACTGCACTGGATGATTATGCATTTGCCAGGAATCTGGAAGTGGAAGAGATCTGGCTGCCGGAAGCGTTAAAAGAAGTCGGTCGTTACGCATTCTACCGGTGCAGAAACCTGAAAAAACTGATTCTGGGGAATCAACTGCTCGATATGGGTGGCGGTGCATTGACGGGTTGTCGTCTGGAAGAAGTGGAGATATATTTTCGTGAGGGCAAGAAGAGCTGTCTGAAATCCATTGTAGAAGAGATGCGTTATCAGATCCGTGTAAGCTTATACGGATACAGTTGGAGATGTTGCGCAGAAAAAAACAGTACAGATGAATGCTTGCGGGAAGTCCGGATTCTATTTCCGGAACACTATGAAGAGGCGGTTGAGAACACCCCGGCAAGGATTCTTGAGACACACCATCATGGTGCGGGAGGATACTACCGCCAGTGCTTTTATAACCGGGAATTAGATTATAAGAAATATGATGAGATGTTCTATCATACGGTTGCGGAGGATACAGAAGAGACGGCGGTGGAGCTTGCACTGAACCGTCTGCGTTTCCCGGAGGAATTGTCGGAGAAGAACAAAAATGTCTACAAAACATACATACGGGAGCATATGGAAACGGTGGCAGCGTATCTGGTAAAGAGAGAAGATATAGAAGGAATCCGATTCCTGGAGCAGAAGAAGCTGTGGAGTGAACCGTCTTTACAGAAAGGTATGGATGTAGCGGCAGAGGGGAACAGGACGGAAAGTCTGAGTGTGCTTATGGATGTCAGAAAAGAGCTGTTCCCGAAGAAGAAAAAGACGTTTGAATTGTAAGGAGAAAAAGCGGAAAATCATATGGCAGATACGAAGAGACGTATAAAAAATGAAGAAATAAAGAAAGAAACAACAGAACCAGAGGCTGTGTCACAGTCAACTGCCATGCAGGAGCGTATGGAGTCTGTCAGTCGAAAGATCCTGATCACGGCAAGAAATGAGCTTTATATGAAGATGCGTTTCCTGGACGTTGCATTGTCGAGCATGCCATTTATACCGGATACTGGTGCGGACGGCATGGGAACGGATGGACTGTACCTTTATTATGATCCGCAGTATCTGGGGGGATTGTTCCGGGAAGACCGCGTTATGGTGAACCGGATCTATTTGCATCTGGTACTGCATGGTATCTTCCGGCATATGCTCCGGAGAAAGGGAAGAGAAGAGCGGATTTATCATCTGGCCTGCGACATTGTGGCAGAATCCATCATCGACGGGCTTCAGTACCGCTGTGTGATGAAGGCCAGGTCTCTTCCGAGAAGAGAGATGTACCGGATGCTGAAGAAGGAAATGAAAACACTGACGGCAGAACGGGTATATGAAGTGCTGAAGAAAGAAGAATTCTCGGAAACGAAGCTTGGACAGTTAGAGTCAGACTTCCGTGTGGACGATCACGGCTACTGGCCGAAAGATGAGGATAAGAAGAAACAGAGCCAGATCGAGAATCAGTGGCAGGACATCAGCGAACGTATGGAGACGGAGATGGAGACATTTTCCAAAGAGGCATCGGAAAGTTCGGGTGGTCTGATCGATCAGGTGAAGGTTGAGAACCGGGAACGGATGGATTACCGGGAATTTTTACGGAAGTTTTCGGTTTTAAAAGAAGAGATGACGGTAGACCCGGATTCTTTTGACTATAATTTTTACAGTTATGGATTGTCGTTGTATGGGAATATGCCATTGATCGAGCCGCAGGAGTGGAAGGAAGTCCAGAAGGTCGAAGAATTTGTAATTGTGATCGATACATCAATGTCGTGCTCCGGGGAACTGGTGAAAAAGTTCCTGGAAGAGACATATGGTGTACTGAGTGAGAATGACAGCTTTTTCCGAAAGGTGAATATTCATATCATACAGTGTGATGACCAGATCCAGACGGATCAGAAGATCACCTGTGAGGAAGAACTGAAATCTTATATGGAGAAGTTAGAATTAAAGGGCGAAGGCGGAACGGATTTCCGCCCGGCATTTGCCTATGTGGACGAAATGATCCGGCAGCATACCTTTGAACATCTGCGGGGGATGATCTATTTTACGGACGGACGTGGGATCTATCCGGCAAAGCGCCCGGTCTATGAGACGGCATTTGTGTTCATGGAGGAAGAATATGAAGATGTGGATGTTCCGCCGTGGGCAATCAAGATCATTCTGGAAGAAGGACAGGATCTGTAAGTAACCGGTGAATTATATGGAGGAAAGAAATAAATGGATATAAAGCGAGCAAAGAAAGAAATCAAAGATTCCATCGAGGCATATCTTGCCAAAGATGAGTTCGGGGATTATATGATTCCACAGATCAGACAGAGACCGATTCTTTTGATGGGGCCTCCGGGAATCGGAAAAACCCAGGTCATGGAGCAGGTGGCGAAAGAGTGTAAAGTGGCGCTTGTGGCATATACGATCACGCACCACACCAGACAGAGTGCGGTGGGACTGCCATTTATTGAAAAGAAAGTATATAGCGGAAAAGAATATTCTGTTACCGAATATACGATGAGTGAGATTATTGCCTCAATATACGATAAGATGGAAGAGACCGGATTAAAAGAAGGAATCCTCTTTATCGATGAGATCAACTGTGTGTCAGAGACGCTGGCACCGACGATGCTGCAGTTCCTGCAGTGTAAGATGTTCGGCAATCAGAAGATCCCGGAAGGCTGGATCATCGTGGCGGCAGGCAATCCGCCGGAATATAATAAGTCGGTCCGCGATTTTGATGTGGTGACACTTGACCGCATCAAGAAGATCGATGTGGATGTGAACTATGATGTCTGGAAAGAATACGCATATCAGGCAGATATCCATCCGGCAATCCTTGCATATCTGGAGATCCGCAGAGATTATTTCTATCGCATGGAGACGACCGTGGACGGAAGAGTCTTTGCAACGGCCAGAGGATGGGAAGATCTGTCCCAGCTTCTGAAGACATATGAGAAGCTGGGAAAGAAAGCAGATAAAGAGGTCGTTCATCAGTACATTCAGCATTGGAAGATTGCAAAGGATTTTGCGAATTATCTGGAACTGTACAGAAAATACAAGAAAGATTACGGACTTGAGAAGATCATTGAAGGTGTCTACACAAAGGACACTTTGGAAAGACTGCAGTATGCAGCATTTGATGAGCGTCTCAGTGTAGTTAACATGCTGATCGGAAGACTGGGAACTTGCTTTAAAGATTATTTTCTGAAAGACCGGTTTGTGACGATCTTATATGAATATCTGAAGTTATTAAGATCCAATCTGCAGATCGATCTTGTAGTCTGTGAAGCGAGGGACAAGTACGAAAAACTCCGGAAAGAAGAGCAGATGACAAAGCAGGAAGATCATGTACGCAAACAGGTACTGGATACGCTGGAATCCTATGAACAGCTTACGAAAGAGGAACATCTGGACGGAGAAGCAGCATTTGAACGTGTAAAGGAATTGTTTGGCAATGAAGTGGCAGGGCGGGAAGAACTGACAGAGCATACACTTGCTGCGCTGGAACACGCATTTGAGTTCATGGAAGATGCATTCGGAGACAGTCAGGAGATGGTCTCTTTCGTGACCGAACTTAACACGAATTATTACAGTATCCAGTTCTTAAAGGAAAATGACTGTGACAAGTATTATCAGTACAATAAGAAATTGTTATTTGACAAACAACAGGAAGAGATCCTGTCCGAAATGGATGAGATCGAACAGGATCTGAACACTGTCATAAAATAGTAGTTCATATAACTAATATGTAAGCTTATATCCATAGCGGATTTTCCGGTAGATCTTCCAGACAATGACTGCCGGAAAACTAAGTGCGATATAAAGAGATGACAGTACGCCGACACCTCCGCCGATGATCATAAGAATTAAAATACCAATATTCATAAAAAAGTCCTCCTTGCTGATTCTCTGTTGTTTCCAGATACATTTTATGCATTTTGATGGAGGAACGAAAGAGCCAAAAAGGCTTCTTAACGCCATCTGAACAGTAAATGTTAATTTCTTAACGGAGTTTTAGCAGGAGAAGTACATTTACTTTGAAGACGGCAGGTGTTAGAATAAACAATGAGTAAACTTGAAAAATATAAGATGATGAGGAGAATATATATATGAAATGGAATCAGTTTCGTCTGAAGACGACGACAGAGGCAGAAGATATTGTCAGCAGCATGCTTGCTGATCTTGGAATCGAGGGAGTGCAGATCGAGGACAAGATTCCGCTCACCCAGTCTGACAAAGAGCAGATGTTCGTAGACATCCTGCCGGATATACCGGAAGATGATGGATGTGCATATCTGACATTCTATCTGGACGAAGATGTAGACAAACAGGAATTGTTACTGGAAGTCAGACAGGAATTGGAAGAGATGAGAAGTTACCTGAATGTAGGGGAATGTACGATTGAAGAATCACAGACAGAGGATGTAGACTGGGTGAATAACTGGAAACAGTATTTCCATCAGTTCTATATTGATGACATTCTTGTCATTCCTTCATGGGAAAATGTCGAGGCGAAGGACAGTGACAAGATGGTGATCCATATCGATCCGGGTACAGCATTCGGAACCGGTATGCATGAGACAACACAGCTCTGCATCCGTCAGCTTAAGAAATATGTGACAGAGGATACAGAAATCTTAGATGTAGGATGTGGAAGCGGAATCCTTGGAATGCTGGCATTGAAGTTCGGCGCAAAGCATTCCGTAGGAACGGATCTGGATCCGTGTGCGATCGATGCAACATATGAGAATATGGACAATAACGGAATCAGCAGAGATCAGTATGAAGTCATGATCGGTAACATCATTGATGATAAAGCAGTACAGGACAAGGTGGGATATGAAAAATATGATATTGTAGCAGCAAATATTCTGGCAGATGTACTGGTGCCGCTGACACCGGTGATCATTCATCAGATGAAAAAAGGCGGTATCTATATCACGAGTGGAATCATCGAAGACAAAGAAGATGTGGTAGTAAAAGCTGTGAAGGAGGCAGGTCTGGAAGTCCTGGAAGTCAATCACCAGGGTGAGTGGGTATCTGTAACAGCAAGAAAGAATTAGAGGATCGGCATATGCAGCATTTTTTTGTATCACCGGAACAGGTGAGGGAAGAAAAAATCTATGTAGAAGGCAGTGACGTCAATCATATGAAGAATGTGCTCCGTATGAAGACCGGCGAGGAACTGACCATTGGGGACGGTGACGGGTGGCTCTATTTGTGTGTGGTGGAATCTTACGAAGAAGACATGGCGGTACTTAAGATTCTGGAGAAAAAGAAGGATGAGAGCGAACTTCCGTCAAAAATCTATCTGTTTCAGGGACTCCCAAAACAGGACAAGATGGAACTGATCGTGCAGAAAGCGGTGGAGCTGGGTGTATACCAGGTGATTCCGGTGGCAACGAAGCGTGCAGTAGTAAAGCTGGATGCAAAGAAAGCAAAAAAGAAGGTCGAACGCTGGCAGCAGATCGCAGTCAGTGCGGCAAAGCAGGCAGGAAGAGGCATTATCCCGGCAGTAGGAGAAGTGTGTACCTATGCACAGGCCCTGAAGTATGCAGAGGAACTGGATGTTGTCCTGATCCCGTATGAACTGGCAGAAGGCATGGAAGAGACGAAGCAGATCATTGCAGAGATCCGGCCGGGGCAGTCGGTCGGCATCTTTATCGGACCGGAAGGCGGCTTTGAGAAAGAAGAAGTAGAACAGGCTGTGAAAGCCGGGGCAGAGCCGCTGACACTTGGAAAGAGAATCCTCCGTACAGAGACGGCCGGACTTACAATGCTTTCGGTTCTGATGTTCCATCTGGAAGGGTAGAGACATAATCTAATACTAAGAATGAAGAGTACAGGAAGTGAAGAAATGAAGGAAGTATATCTGGATAATTCGGCGACCACCATGGCATATCGAAGCGTCGGGGAACTGGTGCAGAAGGTTATGTGTGAAGACTATGGCAATCCGTCTTCCATGCATAACAAAGGTGTGGAAGCAGAAAAATATATAAAAGAAGCAAAAGAGACATTTGCAAGACTATGGAAAGTACAGGAAAAGGAAGTGTATTTTACTTCCGGCGGTACCGAAAGTGACAATATGGCATTGATCGGTGCAGCAAGGGCGAACAAGCGTGCAGGCAACCACCTGATCACGTCATCGATTGAACATCCGGCGATCATTAATACCATGCGTTTTCTGGAAGAGGAAGAAGGATTCCGTGTAACCTATCTTCCGGTAGATCAGTATGGAAGGATCCGTCTGGATGCACTGCAGGAAGCACTGTGTGAAGATACGATTCTGGTATCGATCATGTATGTGAATAATGAGGTAGGTTCTGTTCAGCCGATCCAGGAAGCGGCAAGTATCGTAAAGGCATATAATAAAGATATTTTATTCCATGTCGATGCGGTACAGGGATTTGGAAAATATAAGATTTACCCGAAGAAACTTAAGGTAGATATGTGTTCCGTCAGTGGTCATAAGATCCACGGACCGAAGGGGGTGGGTGCTTTATACATCGGTGAAAATGTAAAGATCCGTCCGATCGTTTATGGAGGCGGCCAGCAGCATGATATGCGTTCCGGAACAGAAAATGTACCGGGAATCGCAGGACTTTCCCTGGCAGCAAAGACGATTTACGACAACCTGGATAAGAAGGTAGAGAAGATGAGGATGCTAAAGCAGCATTTCATCGAAGGAGTGGAAAATATTGAGAATACGACGATCCACGGATTATATGATGAGACATCGGCACCACATATTATCAGTGTAGGAATCGCAGGTATCCGGAGTGAAGTATTGCTGCATGCGCTGGAAGATAAGGGAATCTATGTATCATCCGGTTCGGCATGTGCATCCAATCATCCACAGATCAGCGGTGTGTTAAAGGGAATCGGCGCAAGGCAGGAGTTCCTGGATGCGACCCTCAGGTTCAGTATGTCAGAATTTACTACGATGGAAGAGATTGACTATACGCTCGATGCACTATATAATATAGTACCGATGCTTAGAAGATATACCAGACATTAAGTAGATCACGATAAAAGAGAAAGAAATCAGGAAAGGAATCAGAAGATGAGATTTCATACATTTTTATTAAAATATGGAGAGATTGGAATTAAGGGAAAGAACCGTCATCTGTTCGAGGATGCACTGGTACGCCAGGTGCGCTATGCATTAAAGGATGTGGACGGACAGTTTGATGTGCATAAGTCACAGGCGAGAATCTATGTGGACTGTGAAGGAGATTACGATTATGATGAGACGGTAGAACATCTGAAAAAAGTATTTGGTCTGGTCGGAATCTGTCCGGTTGTCCGTATGGAGGATAAAGGATTTGAGGAACTGAAGAAAGACGTTGTGGCATATATGGATGAGATGTATCCGGATAAGAACTTCACATTCAAAGTAGAATCCAGACGTGCAAAGAAGTCGTACCCATTGAATTCTATGGAGATCAGCCGTGACCTTGGAGAGGCTATTTTGTATGCATTTCCGGAGAGCGGAATCAAAGTCGATGTGCATCATCCGGATGTCATGGTCAATGTAGAAGTAAGAAATGAGATTTACGTATATTCACAGATCATCCCGGGAGCAGGCGGAATGCCGGTTGGAACGAATGGTTCGGCGATGCTGCTGTTATCCGGTGGTATTGACAGCCCGGTTGCGGGATATATGGTATCAAAACGTGGTGTGAGTCTTGAAGCAACCTATTTCCACGCACCGCCGTATACAAGTGAGCGCGCAAAACAGAAAGTTGTGGATCTTGCGAAGAAGGTAGCAAAATATTCCGGACCGATCAAGCTTCATGTAGTTAACTTTACTGACATCCAGCTTTATATCTATGACCAGTGCCCGCACGATGAACTGACGATCATTATGAGAAGATATATGATGCGTATTGCAGAGCATTTTGCAAAAGAAGATGGATGCTTAGGTATGATCACAGGCGAGAGTATCGGGCAGGTGGCAAGTCAGACCATGCAGAGCCTTGCGGCAACCAATGATGTATGTACGATGCCGGTTTATCGTCCGCTGATCGGATTTGACAAGCAGGAGATCGTGGATGTATCAGAGAAGATCGATACTTACGAGACATCCATCCAGCCATTCGAAGACTGCTGTACGATCTTCGTGGCAAAACATCCGGTAACAAAGCCGAATATTGATGTGATCCGGCGTTCGGAAGAGAACCTGAATGAAAAGATTGATGAGCTGATGAAGCAGGCGATCGAGACTGTTGAGGTCATTGAAGTAAAATAAAAAAAGAGGGCTGAACCCTTAAACAGGTCAGCCCTTTTTCTAAGTAGATCATTTACTTTTTGATTACTGATTAGTCACAAAGATATGGTTTTAACATAGCCATGATCTCATCTACATTATCATCAGCGTGGATGTTCAGATCGATCGGTTTAGAAAGATCTAAGCTGAAGATTCCCATGATTGATTTTGCATCGATGACATATCTTCCGGATACAAGATCAAAATCATAATCAAATTTTGTGATGTCATTTACAAATGATTTTACTTTGTCAATTGAATTTAAAGAAATTTTTACTGTTTTCATTGGAATACCCTCCTTGATTCATTTCTTGTTCTATAGATATATTAAGAGTCAGACGAAGAAAAGTCAAGAAACAAATTGCCAAAGAATTCAGAAGATTTTCGTTAGAAGTTACAACAATGTGTAAAAAAGAAAGGAACAGATACATGAAGAAAGTAGCATTGCATAATCTCGGGTGCAAAGTGAATGCGTATGAGACGGAAGCCATGCAGGAACTGCTGGAAAAGCACGGATATGAGATCGTGCCGTTTCAGGAAGGTGCAGATGTGTATATCATCAATACCTGTACGGTGACAAATATGGCAGACCGGAAATCCAGACAGATGCTGCACAGGGCAAGAAAGATGAATCCGGATTCGATTGTCGTTGCCTGTGGCTGTTACGTGCAGGCCAGAAAAGATGACATCCCGGATGGAATCGATATTGTCATCGGAAATAACAAGAAGCAGAATATTGTCGAGATCCTGGAAAATTATGAGAAAGAGAAAAATCCGGATGCCCAGGCCGGAACACCGGCAAAACAGGAAAAAGCGGCAGAGACTTATCAGGAGATTCTGGATATCAATCACGAAAAAGCGTATGAAGATCTGCATTTAAGCACGGCAGCAGAGCATACGAGAGCGTATATCAAGGTACAGGATGGATGTAACCAGTTCTGTTCTTACTGTATTATTCCATTTGCAAGAGGAAGAGTAAGAAGCAGAAGCCGTGACAGCGTACTTGAAGAAGTAAAGACATTGGCGGCCAACGGATACAAAGAAGTGGTGCTGACGGGAATCCACCTGAGTTCCTATGGAATCGACTGCGATGACAATCTGTTATCCCTGATCCTTGCGATCCACGAAGTAGATGGAATTGAAAGAATCCGCCTCGGATCACTGGAACCAAGAATCATCACGGAGGAATTTGTACAGACGATCGCACAGCTTCCGAAGATGTGTCCGCATTTCCATCTGTCACTGCAGAGCGGATGCAATGCAACACTGAAGCGCATGAACCGCAGATACACTGCAGAAGAGTATTACGAAAAATGCCGGCTGCTCCGTAAGTATTTCCGTAACCCGGCACTTACAACAGATGTGATCGTTGGATTCCCGGGAGAAACGGAAGAAGAATTTGCCGAGTCAAAAGCATTTGTAGATAAAGTGGATTTCTACGAGACACACATTTTCAAATATTCCAGAAGAGAAGGAACAAAGGCCGCAGCAATGAAAGACCAGGTTCCGGATCAGATCAAGGCTGTAAGAAGTGCG
>ERZ1034939.1533-NODE-1533-length-10481-cov-11.511797_pt1 | contig 10481 bp, 6 predicted proteins | sample MGYA00520626_ERZ1034939 | MGnify/ENA primary metagenome ERZ1034939 (study PRJEB33766, sample SAMN09781751) | gut metagenome | biome: gut microbiome | host: Homo sapiens | place: Madagascar | study: EMG produced TPA metagenomics assembly of the PRJNA485056 data... | reverse complement strand
CGCACCAGGTCAAACGAAACGAACCCGTCGTGCTCGTGCAGGTCGTGGATGGAGAGCGCGGGGTCGATCTGCGCTACGCCGCGCTTGACCCAGCCGCGCAGGTCGTCGCCGGTGGTGGCGATGGGGTCGCAGTGTAGCGTGATGTCGATGCCCATCTGATGCTTGATGTCGTGTTCGATGGTGTCCAGAATCTCGTGGTGCTCAAAGGCATCGCCCTCGCCGGGCATTTCCACGTGTGCGCTGGCAAACTGGCGGCCGGGGCCGTAGTCGTGCACCATGAGATCGTGCGTGCCTAGGACCTGCGGATACGACATGATCTTGTCGCGGATTGCCTGGACGAGCTTGGGGTCGGGCGCTTGTCCCAACAGCGGGCTGATGGCGTCGCGCACCAGGCCCATGCCGCTGATGCAGATAAAGATGCCCACGCCCAGGCCCGCCCAGCCATCGAGGTCAAAGCCGGTCGTCTGCGAAACAAGCGCTGCGGCCAGGACCGAGGCCGAGGCAATGACGTCGTTTTTGGAATCCTGCGCCGTGGCGATAAGCGTCTCGGAATCGATGCGGTTGCCCAGCGTGCGGTTGAACGCCGCCATCCAAAACTTGACGAGCATGGACAGGACAAGGGCTGCCATGGAGAGCGCCGAATACGCGGTGGGGGAGGGCTTGATGATCTTGGTGACCGACTCCAGGATTAGGTTGATGCCGACGGCACAAACGAGGACGGCGACAACCAAGCCGGCGAGGTACTCGTAGCGGCCGTGGCCATAGGGGTGGCCTTCGTCGGCCGGGCGGCTGGCAAGGCGGAACCCGAGCAGACTCACGATGTTGCTCGAGGCGTCGGAGAGGTTGTTGAAGGCGTCGGCGACAAGCGAGACAGAGCCGGCGAGCAAGCCCGCGATGCCCTTGGTCAGGCACAGGGTGATGTTGAGGCCAATGCAAATGAGGCTTGCGGCAAAGCCCGCGTTGGTGCGGCAGGAGGCATCGACCGGCTTGCCCTCGCTGCCGGGAACGAGTTTATGTACCAGTCGATGAACAAATAGCATGGCGATCGTCCTCACACACAATCATGGTTAAGGGGATAGTGTAGCCTGTGCGAACGAGCTATGTCCCGATGCTCAGAAAATGCAGCAATGGTCTGTCCGAGCTAACCAGTGACGCGGGTCGAAAGGGGCAGCGGGTCCCTTGCCACTACGTTTGCCGATAGCTATTAAAAAATGGGCGCGAGATTCGGCATGAAAAGGGCCACCCGTAGGTGGCCCTTGACGATTTGCGCTGCTATCATGCAAATTTGGAACGGTATGCTGCCCTCTACTTTTGAGGTTTTCGGTGCCGTTCCTTTTTATTTGATTGCCATGTATCTACCGTCCTTTGTTTTGGAGCAGTGTCGATCTAACTGGTCGAGCGGTTTGTACCTTTCTGACGCTTGTGTTGTCGCAAATTGCATCAATAATGCTGATGTTTAGGAAGCACGTGTTAAACACTTGCTAAATCCCAACCATTGGGAACCCTTCTTGACCAGTAATCCACATTGCTGGATAGCTTGTGTTAAGCTAAAGAATCGCTGGTTACACAAGTTGCTTTAAGTCAATGATATAAATTGGCGTTACGTTAGTGATGCTCATAGTGTGGGTCACACAACTAGGCAAATTATTCTCGCTGAACCCACTGGGTTCATATTTTTCAACCTCTATCCCTTCATCCTTTAATTTGGCAGTATCCTGATCGTTGACATCCCAACATACGATGTAGTCCATCTCATCGAAGATCTTTGTGTAATCAGAAAAATCGCTGATAATATTTCTGAGATGTGATTTGAATTCAATAATTGTAGTTCTGTCATTCACGCGTGCATAAAGATCGTATTTGTTTTGGTATCCCATATACATGGGGTCAATGCCAGTGATATCTCCCGACCCAATTAGTTCGAAAAATATAGCAACAACAGAAGCTTCCTGGTCATAAGGATTCTTCTGAAACTTTACCTTGGAGGAATGTAAATCCTGCTTATTTTTTATCTTATCAAATACTTCTTCTCTATTGAAAGTAGTTGCATGAGCAGGTAACGCTCCAGCGGAGTATTTTGCAAGTTTTGCAAACTTATTAAATACTTGTTTAGCTTCCTCACGATATATATTCGAAGTTTTTCCTCTAAAAGATTTACGACCAATATCGAACTTCAGACTATCGTCCTCAAAGATGATAAAAAAGTTGGGCAAATATCCTGCGTTGCCAACAGATGGAGGGGTAACGGTAATTGCGGTAGGCATGCCCTTTGTAGCAGCTGTAATATTTCCGTTGAACAATAGATAATTCCAAGTTTGCATCCAATTCCGATCGTCCAGGTTTTCCTCGGTTGCAAGTTTGTTGATTATATCTATCTGGTCCCATGTTTTTCGACTAGGAACGAAGCAAGCCCAATACTTCAGCTCTCTATTGTTGTGCATCAAATGACTGTTACTCGATACGATTAGCTTATCCCGGAGCTTGTTTCGTTTCTGCGTGTCATCCCGATCAGAGGTATTCCATTCATCAAAGTCTTGCGTCGTGATGAAATCCTTTGTCGTCAATTTCTCAATTGGCGTCAGATACTTGTAAGGTATTGTCTCGGAATTGCAAACTCCATTAATGTCAGTCATCTCAAGATGAACTTTTATATCGAGAACATCGTCCCAGAGTGCTTTTGTGTTCCCGATAGCCGTCTTTGTCCTAAGGACAAAGACCATCTGGGGATAGCTGAGAGCGAAAACGTCCTCTTCATCAGCGCGTTCTTCGATGCCTAATACCTGAATCTTTGTATAGCTATTCCCGTTGGCTTCCAATGATTCTTGTTCCAACAATAGAGGAGTTTCATTCGTCTGTTTCTTCCAAGTGCTGGCATCTACAACAGTAGCCCTTGCAGCGGTCTTGCCATCCGATGTCTCAATAATAAACTTGGAACTTTGGAAGAGAACATATTTCAATCCCACACCCTTTTCGCCGATGGACAAAGGGTCATCAGATTTTCCGGTAGAAAATAAGTTGAGCAGCTGCGGAAGCCTATCAGCAGAAATGCCACAGCCTGTGTCTCTAATGGTGACATTACGTTTTTGGCAGTCAATTTTGATGTCAATGTTTCCGCTTTTTCCAGTCTCGTTAATTGCATCGACTGAGTTCTGGGCAAGTTCAGCGAATATATCCCAAAAATTGTTGTAGCTATCATCAATATCGCGGATCGAATGTCGCAGTGAATTGATTGATGATTTGAGAAAATCGACCTTTTTTGGCTCGCTCATTTATTACCCTTTCTGTTTTCCGAATAGAAAATACTTATTATCGCGACACTACCATGCCGAGGCCGGAGGTCGCCTGGGCGATGGACTTCTCCGGCGCGATGGCGAAGTCTGCGGTCTCGGTGCGGTACTCCGCTGTGCAAGAAGGCCTGTCTGCCATGGCTGAACACTCCTTTCTTTTTGGCGCTGAAACGATTATCGCCGCTTAACGCCATTCCTCTAAGTCAAGTGTTCAGGAATACGGTACAGCTCAGTTACAGCTTGGGGGTCGTGGACGTATCGAGATGCTGGGTCGCGCCGATGACGAGCCGTCCGGTCTTCTCGTCACGGTTGAAATAGATGTGCACGAATTTGGGGCTGTTCGGGTCGCCGGTGCCGGAGCGAATGTGCGGTTCGATGATTAGCGGTCTTCCCTCATAAGTATCCTCGCGCTGCCGCATGAGAGCGGCGTTCTTCCTCGTCGTCTCGCTCTCCTTGAACGATAGAGAGAGCCTCGTCCGCTCGCGAAACGCCTTTGCGATTCCCGCTCCGCGCTCGGAGTACAGCGGGTGCAGGACAGTGCACATGCAGTGCAGCGCGTGCCAGAACACGTCCGGAGCCGTGACGCACCCCTCGAGAGACTCCCATCCGCGCGCGGAGAAATCCAGCCTGTCCGGATATGCCTCAACGAAAAGTTTTGCGATTGTCGTGAGGTTGAGCTGTGGATGTTCGTTGAGAGCGCGAGCGAGACTGCAGTCCCTCTGCGAGGAGAAGGAGTGTTCGTATGCGGCGATTCTCGCGTCGGCGTCACGGAGTCGGTTTCTGCACTCGGTGAGCTCGTCCTTCAATCTGTCACGGTCAGTCTCGGCGCTTTCTGCTCTCTCGTCTACTTCGTCAAACATAGCGGTGAGCTGATCGATCGCCGCGCTCTCGATTTCCGTCATGCGCTTCGCCGTGTCGCGTTCGCGGTGCGAATGCCTATTCAGGCGCTTCACGTCATCAATGCGAATCAAGGTCTCCCAGAAATGCACGTCCTCAGCGAGGGCCCGCCTGAGAATCGCGTAGTGGTAATCGATACCATGCTCGCGAATCTGCGTCGTGGAGAAGTAGCGGTGCTTATACGAGTCGGAAGGATCGGTGAAGTCGGGGCGTGCGGCGTATATGCGAACCGCTCCTCCGAAACATCCGAGGTCGTTTGCGGGGAAAAGCGCGTTCAACGCGTTCATTGCCTCGCAATTGCGGGTGAAGTAGACGAGCGCGTTGGGTCCGAGCTGTCTAACGATGGTTTCCGGATCGAGGGATAGCCTTCCGCCGTGCGACGGGGCGCAGACGATTACGGGCACCTCGCGAGCAGGGTTTGCTATCTTCTCGTATAGGCCAGCGCACCCATCAATCTCAAACTCGATTGGCTCGAGGCTTAGGGGGCACCCGTCGACGGTGCAGGTAAGCTGATCGTCGTTCGCGAGGAACCTGACAAGGCCTGGAATGGTCGGGCTCGGCGTCTCCTGGAGCGGCCCGAGGAAGCCGGGAACGTCGCTGTATATCGTGATAATCGAAACCGTGCCGCTGCTCCTGGTGTGACCCTCGAATCCAATCTCGGTAGTCCACTCCCTAGGAGCGCACCCGATTTTACGGGATACCTCGGAATGTTGGCACGCCCACGTGTAAACGTCACCCTCGCGATGCATGCACGAGAAGAGGCTGACGTTCGCGCCGTCAGCCACGATCTTGTCCCCATGTTTGAGTTCACTCCATGCGTGCGGCTCGGATGGAAGTCGATAGTCGCCGTATCGCGCTTTCTTTAGCGACCAGCGCTTGAGGCACATAATCACCGACCAAAGGGCATCACCATCTGAGTTCTCGGCAACATCAAACTTGGCCTTGAAGAACATCGTACGGTCTAGGTCGAGCATAATCGCACTCCTTAGCGGAACAGTAGTCGATATAGCAAATTATATTCCTGGGGTAACATCTGGAGAGCGAAACCGTAAACGCAAATGCACCCTGTTTCTCGCACGTGCACCTGAGGCACGCGCGTCTGCCGTTCCGCCGCGTCCCGATGTGGTAGATTTGTCTTGGACGGCGAGCACCCCCGGGTTAGGAACCTGGGAAGAGCATCGCCGTCCATTTTTTTAATTGAGACGCGCCCCATTTTGGCCAAGCACCATAACCTGTTCCCCGCACGCGCGGGGATGATCTCAAAACCAAACGAAAGGAATTGTAATGGATAAGCTCCGATGGGTTATTGCACTTGACAAGGTTACTGGTATGCGTATGGCGTTTACCGTGTGCGACCTTAACCTCGTGCCATTTTATCAGTCAAAGTACATGATTGAAGGATACGATGTTAAGGTGTTAACAGCTGACGAGGCGCTAAAGTTCGCTGATGATGAAAAGGCGCGCGGCATTCTGTAGGCTTTAATTTCTGTTCCCCGCACGCGCGGGCGTGACTCTATTGCCCGCCGCACCGAGGGCATGGCGGCCTACTGTTCTTTGCACGCTGTATGCTTGTGGACTCCAAACCGAACCTCGATGGTTCAACTTCTTCTCCGTAACCCCACTCTTTTTTGCTCACTCCGGCGCCCAATTTTGGGCCACATGGGCATGGACAGCCTTAGCGTGTGCCCACACAATTAAGGTGTCGGCCCGTGCTTAAGGAGGACGTTTCCATGGACGAGATGTTTGCCATTAAATGCCAAAACTGCGGCGGCCCTATGTATTCACACCAGGCTAAGCGCAGCTTTGAGTGCGCCTATTGCGGCACGCTCATTCCGTGGCAGGCCGATGCGGGGGAGCCCAAGAGCGCCCTGGGCATTCGCCATGCGCCGCTGACGGTTGTCGATGGACTGCTTAAGCTCACCCATGTGTCGCAGCTCGAGCCTCCGGTGGACCCCGACTGGTATTTCTTCAATTCGCACTGGCGCAACCAGTCGGTTCTGGAGCATCTGCTGTGGGAAGACCGCGGCACGGCCCAGGAGTTCCAAGAGTCCACCCACGTGAGCATTCCCTGCCCCTTCTGTGGCGCGTCCTTTGAGGGCGAGTCGACCCAGCGCGTGTTTGAGTGCCCGTCCTGCGGCAATAAGATCGGTGCCGCCGACCTGCTCAAGCCGGGGACGTTTAGCAAACGCCTGACTATGGGCGTTGGCGCGGAGTACGTGCCCGAGCAGGGTATTCCCTGCGAGATAACGCCGCAGCAGGCGCGTGCCAATGCGCTTGAGTTGGTGCGCCAATACCCGGACGCCTTTGCCGGCCACGATGTGGAAGACGCGATCCAAAACGACATGATGCTCTTCTATTTTCCCATGGCGCTCGCGGACCTTCGCATGATGGCGTCCTTCTCGGGCAGGGGCCTGGGCAAGGAAACCCTGGTGTACTACGAGGTGCTCGACTGGGCGTATCCCAGGGCAAACTACCTGGACGTTCGCCTTATGGGCATTCTGGAGCCGTGGGACTTTGCCAAGGTGGGGCCGTTTGATCCTGCCATGCAGGAAGGCGACTTCCGCGTTGTCTCCGTCGACGCGTCCACCAAGGACCAGGTGGTCATTGATAAGCTGGCGCTCGACATTGCCGGCAACGATGCCGAGGCGTTCTTGGGCTTCAATAAAAAGAGCATCCGTACTTGGGCGCGCAAGGCCCGCAAGCACAAGGACGGCCTGATTATGGTGCCGGTCTACTTTGTCGATCGCCCCGCGCGGGATGGACGCGATGGCGAGCAGGTGCGCATCGCCGTGAACGGCCAGACGGGTCGCGCGGCAGCGGTGGTGTTTAGCGACAAGCGCGAGACGCATATCGTGGCGCCACTCAACCCGAGCCTGCATCTGTCCGGCGAAAGCACCGTTCACGCCACGCCCATCGAGGTCAAATACGTTAAATCGCCGTTCCTGTACCAGATCGTGCGCCGTGGGGGCAGCGAACAACCACGTCAGGTGGCGGCGGTTGCCGAGGGTTCCTGCCGAGAAGAAAAGCCCAAGCGCAAGGGCTTGTTCGCTGCGATCTTTGGTAAGTAGGGGAGCGGTGCCGGTTGACATGACGGCGCGGCCTGCGTGTTTTCTAGACACATTGATCCTTCATCTGCAAAACGCAAGGGGCGCAGAACGGTGTTCTGCGCCCCTCATCGAGTCGATGCGTCGTCCAAAAGGTCGGCTTGTTTATTCGCTAGCGCCTTCGTCGCTTTCACGGTCGTTGGCAAGCATTACCGTACCGGCGACCGTTGTCGCCACGGCGGCGGCGAGCCCGGCGGCAATGCCAGAGCCGTCGCCCGTATCGGCGAGCTTTCCGCCCGATCCCTTGCCCTTGTTGCCGTTGCCGTTTTTGTTCTTGTCAGCGCCGTCTGCCTTTGGGCTAGTATCGGCACCAGCACCGTTGTTGCCTGCGCCGCCCGCGGCCGCTACGGTAAAGCTCGCGGCTCCGTTATTGGCAAGCGTGTAGTTCTGCGCCGCGTCGCCCAAAAGCCCATTTGCGCGCACCCAGTACGTTCCCGCGGTGAATGTCTCGCCCTCGGCCATCACCGTTCCCGGAGCGCCGTTCGCATCGCGCATAAACTCAAGCTGGGCCGTACAGAGATCGTTTTCGAGCTTGCCCTCGAGCGCCGCCGTGACCCTGGCGCGCACGTCTTCGCCGGCCTTAAGGCCTTCGAGTCCCTCAAAATGGGGCGTCAGCGCACGCGGATCGATATCGATGGGTACGGAACCCTGCAGCTCCGTAACGGTCTCGTTGCCCAGGGCGTCGACATCCACGTATTCGATGGCAAATGCGCTGCCCGAAGCCGCCACGTTGAGTACGTTGCTGCTGTCGACAAGGCGGAAATGGCCCTCGCCAACGGTCTTGCCATCCTGGAGCGAGGCATCGCTCAGCGAGTCGCCGTACGTCATGCGCATGCGGGTCGGGAGGTAGTACGAAGCTGTCTGCTTGTGCTGTGTATCGTAATCGTAATTGCGCTGGTAGATGCTCCGGGCCAGCGCCGCATCAACAAAGTCGGATGCGATGATGCCAATGTGCTTGAGGTAATCTGACTTTGTTTCCTCGTTGTCGCTGGGGTTGATGTACGGGCTCTTGTACAGATGCTCGTTGACTACTCGCGCTGCGGTAAATGGGTTGCTTCCTTGCTTGTGATTCGTGCAGCTGGTGTAGTTGATAGACCAGCAGCGCTCCAGGACTTGCTCCTTGGCCCCGTTATCGTCCTCGACATCTACCTCGTTGCGGGTGAGCTTAGCCGTCTCCTGCAGGGCCATATCGACCCAGCTGATCTTGTCGGTTCCGGTGCATTCGTAATGGTCCTGGGCATATACCTTGGTGCAATAGGCTTTTTTGTCGCCTGTTTCCCCTGCGGCTTCAAAGCCTTGCGCGTTTTGGACGAGACACATAGAGGAGCTGCTGGGGTGTGCTGCGATTTTGTTGTCCCATTCGGTTAGGTCGAGGCCCCACGTGTGGCCGCTTACGCTGTCGCCGGCGAGTCCAAATCGGCGCAGCAGGACGATCTTTCCGCGCACCTCGTTCAGTGCGGGAACGCGGCTCGACGTATAGAACAGTTTGGGGTTGTCGTCTAAAACCTTGGCGAAAGCCGTCGTAAGGCTCTCGTCAGTAGCCTCGTTGTTGCCTCGGGATACAAGCATGATGAGCGCTTCTGACGGATTTTCGTTCAAAAACTTTTTGAAGTAGCCAACGACATCGGAGAGATGCATGAAGTGCCCGTCTTTTTTGAGCAGGTAGCAACTTCCATGGTCGATGCCGGGGTCGTTGCCTTTTCCGAGTCGGATATCAAAATAGCGAATGCCTTCGAGCAACTGCGTGGGGATGTAGTCCTGCTGGCACTTTGCTTGCGAGGATTGGGGTTCGGTGTCGTTGTCCACGCTGCAAGTTCCCGAATCGTGCGTGCCCGGGATGCTCAGCTCGTCGAGGTACTTGTTGCCTTCGACGTGGCTCATCCAACATGGTCCGTCGACGTAGCTGCTATACGTGGTCCAGTCGATGCTGCTAACTGTGGCATTGGTCTTGTCCATGCTGTAGCCGACAAGCTCGAGCTCCCACGGAATGGAATATTTCTTTTGGCAAATCTTGTTGTTGTCTTGGTCTTTGCCTTTCGATTCTATGGCCAGGTAGTTAATACCGTTTTTCGTGTATATGCGGTCTCGAATAATATAAGTTCCGTCGAACTGGTGGTCGAACGTATAGGCGCGGCTGTCCTTATGGTCGTACTCGCCACTCCATACGTGGATGACCTTTCCATCTTTGTCCGAGTCGCCATCGACCGACCAAATGCTGTAGCCCGTCTTCTTGTGCTCTTCGAAATTGAGCAGGGTGCGGATGGCATACCAGTTTGTGCCGTCCGCATCGGTCCCTACGTGCTCAAGGATGAGCTTGCTGGACGTGCCGTCATTAAACAGGTGGCAGACGTTGCCGATGACGTTGCCGTCTTCGTTGACGCTCGCGGTGCGAAAATAGCCTGCGGGGCGAAGGCGAATGACGAAATTGTTGAGGTTGGCCGCTGGCTCGGCCGTGCCGTCCGCAAAGGCTGTCCGTGGGCTAATGCCCAGCGTGACGGTTTCGGGCAGGCTTGTCAGCGGCGACAACGCTGCAAGTCCAAGGCCCAGCGTAAACGCTCGGCGACTGATGGCATGATGTTCGGCCATGACTCCTCCATTCGCAAGGTGCGGTTATGCACTCATTTTGGTATCTATACTGCCCGGATGTCTAAACGTGTTGGCTTAATTGTCTGCGCGGCGCTATAAATCGGCGGGCGGACGCGTTGGGGCGCTTGTCTATTTGTACTGCTACCGCGTTGGGGGTGGTTTTGCCGCCCGGCACCCTCGCGTTCGCCGGCTATCGGCATAAGAAAGGGAGGGTCGGTTTACCGGCCCTCCCTTAGTGCGAAACGCTGGGGCACCACCGCTTGTTGGCACTGCGCTCGTGTTTTTCGTTGCGCTCGCGAGTCGCTTAGCGCTTAATCTCGATATCGTCGAGCTTAACATCCATGGCCTCGGTCTTTGCCTCGGCGATGTCGTCGGCAAATTCCAGAGACTTCATCATGGTCTCGACGGCGTCCTTGTGCTCCTCGACGTTGTCGATGCTCACGTAGACGCTGCCGCCGCCCGCTTCGGTGAAGTACTCAGTCGTCACGCCGCCCGAGTGTGTATAGGAAGCGTTGCGCCAGGTCTTGCCGTTGTACTTGACGGGATCATTCTCGGTCCACTCAAAGTTGGCCTTCCATTTGGCCTCGTAGTCGAACAGCTCGTCGGC
>ERZ1034939.1524-NODE-1524-length-10531-cov-4.941390_pt1 | contig 10531 bp, 7 predicted proteins | sample MGYA00520626_ERZ1034939 | MGnify/ENA primary metagenome ERZ1034939 (study PRJEB33766, sample SAMN09781751) | gut metagenome | biome: gut microbiome | host: Homo sapiens | place: Madagascar | study: EMG produced TPA metagenomics assembly of the PRJNA485056 data... | reverse complement strand
GGGATATGTAGTGTACATAGGAGCATTATTTTTTGTCGAAAAACCTATCGGCAAATGAGTTAATGCAATTCCGATTCCGGCTCCTGCGACCAATAAAATAATTAAAATAATAATCAAACGTTTCTTCATTCTAAACTTCCTCTTTATATTTTTAACCTTTAAATATTCGACCACATTCCTTGCACTGATATTTGGTAGAAAACAGACCATGACCGATTATCTGGACATTGGCACTTCTGCAAGACCATTTTGGACATTTTATTTTTCCTGTTATCTTGTCTATTTTCTTTCTTTTTCTCATTTAAAATCCCCCTCTTTAGTATGATATACATATTTTACCACTTCAAAATGAATAGTGGAATAGGAAATTTGAAAAAAGTTAAAATAATGGTTGATTTCATTACTGTTCAGGGGATAACTAGACTTAGGAAAATCCATCTAAAGGAAAAATTGATAGTTTCATAAAGATTGTTGGGAATAAATGATACCATAGTATACTGAATGATACTTTCACCGTATGTTATAATATAAAATCATAATAAGCAAATTTTAAAGCGTTTACCTTTCTGGGTAGGCGCTTTTTTCGTGCGTAAAAATACATGAGGGTTAGCATATGGCAGAAGTATTTTTAAAGGTGGATGGGGTAGCATTGCCCTGTCCTTCTTCTTTTACATGGGGATTGCAGGATATATCGGCGGCAGAATCCGGCAGAACAGACGATACGACCATGCACAAAAACAGAGTTGGACAGAAACGAAAGCTGTCTGTAGGTTGGAATGGCCCAGACTGGGACACTGCTTGCAAAATTATACAGGCAGTAAATCCAGAGTACATACAGGTCACATATCCAGACTTGCTATCTGCAAATAAGCACGAAACCAGAACATTTTATGTTGGTGACAGGGAATCCCCTTTTAAGTGTTGGTGGATAGGCAATGAGCGCATGGAAGGACTTAGTTTTGATTTTATCGAGAGGTAAGATATGCGAAATTTATCAACGGAATTTAAGTTTCAACAGAATAGTGGGAACCGTAACTATCTGAAATATGCAGATTTTACCTTTACGGACGGAAGCACATTATCCATTACCGACAAAGATTTATGGTCTAATGGTTTTAAATTTGAGGATGCGGTATCGCAAAGCGGTTCTTTTGATATCGGCGCAGCTATCGTAAATAAGCTGACATTGCAGATCAACAACTTTTCTGGCGACTACACAGATTACATCTGGGACGGAGCGAGAGTCGTTTGCCATATTGGGCTTGAATTATCTACTGGTATTGAAAAAATCCGTATCTGTACCATGACAGTAACAGATGCGCCATATCAGAACACTGCTATTATCAGCCTAACCTGTGAAGATTCTATGCGTAAGTTTGATCGTGATTATTCAGAAAGTAAACTGACTTATCCGGCAACCAGATTGCAAATCATCCAGGATGCTTGTGAGGTCTGCGGCGTTACATTACAATCTACAAGGTTTGATAACGATGATTTCGTAATTCAGAATCGACCAGATGATAGCAGTATTACCTTCAGACAGGTAATTGCATGGGTAGCACAGATGGGCTGTCAGTGGGCGAAAACAGATGCATACGGCAGATTATGCCTTGAATGGTACAAAAATGAAGTACCGGAAAATTTTTATAATAAGGCAGAAGTTCCATGGAAGGATATTGAAGGGGAAGACATCTTAGATACTACTGGCGCACAGATTATCACTGTTATGCAAAAGGGTATTACAGCCATAGATACAAATGGATTCACACCATGGCTGTATGATGTCGAAATAACAGGTGTAAAAGTTACAGAATACGTTGAAAATTCTTCTCAAAATGAAGTGAAAACATATCAGTCGGGGAAATCTGGATACGTTATTGAAATCAGTGATAATAAGCTGATTCAAGAAGGAACCGGCGGAACTATATGCCAGATTATTGCAGACAGATGTGTAGGCATGAAATTTCGTCCGTTTACTACTGGTGCTCTCACAAATATTGCGTGGGAAGCTGGTGACACCATTGCGATTTCCGATAGAAACGGAAAAAAGTATAAGAGCTTCCTAACTTCTGTTACTTTGAATCCTGGCGCATTTGAGCAACTTGAATGCAGTGCCAAGAGTGTATCTAGGAATAAGCAGAAACAATATAGCCTTAATCAACAAGTACAGGCAGAAAACAAAAAAAATTTAAGAGATGAACGTACTGCCAGAGAAAAGGCCATAGATGATCTATCTAATCGCTTAGCGGAATCTCCTGGCGTTTACACTACTGTAGAACCACAATTAGACGGAAGTAACATTTATTACCTGCACAATAAACCAAATATAGAAGATTCCGATATTATCTGGAAAATGACTGCGGAAGCGTGGGCTGTTTCTACAGATGGTGGGAAACATTGGAATGGTGGTATGACGGTTGATGGTGATGTAATTGCCAGAATCCTTACTGCTACAGGTGTTAATGCTGACTGGATTAAGACAGGTGCCCTTGTTATTAAGGATGTAAATGGTAATATATTATTTCAGGCAGATATGAATACTAAAAAAGTGTATATCGATGGTTCTGTCCAGATCGGAGGTGGGGTGTCACTAAATGACATTAAGAAAACTGCTGAAGATGCAAAGAAAGCTGCGTCACTGGCCAAGAATATGACGATGCAGTTGAGCAATGAGTTCCAGAGCATACCTGTTGATTCTGATGGGAATTATGCGGTTTTTCCAGCAAGAGTGACTACACGGCCTATTGTTATGTATGGATCTCAAAACATCACATCTGAGTGCAGCTATACAATCTCCAAATCTGACAACGTAACTGGCGAGTGGGACGATGCTAGCAAGATATATACGGTTACTGGGCTGTCGGCTGACACAGGATGGGTGGACATCCAGGCAACTTACATCAATACGCTGGTTATAACCAAGAGATTTTCTCTTGCGAAGCAATACGCTGGCAGGCAAGGAGAGAGTGGAGAGGCCGGCAGGACATATTTTATCGAGCTGTCCAGCAACATTCTGAAAAGAGGACAAGATGGATATGTTAAGCCTGATGTGTTGAATGCAAGAGCTTATTATCGTGACGGTCAGAGCGCAGCAAGAACAGCATACCCTGGAAGATGGCTGATTGAAACATCAACAGATGGAACCAATTATGTTGAATCGGTAAAATCAACATCTGACGAGACGAGCAAGTCAATTTCTCCTAACCTTTTTTCTCATATTGTATCTGTTAGGGTCACTCTGTATGCTTCCGGTGGAACGGAAAATGTACTTGATACACAGACCGTTCCGATTCTGGTTGATGTGTCGGCGTTGACCCAGGAAGAGGTTTTCAATCTCTTAACCAATAACGGAGAAGTAAAGGGACTCTATAAAGAAGGAAACCAGCTGTTTATTTCCTTTTCTTACGCAAAGGGCGGACAACTCACGTTGGGTGGCAACGACAATCAAAATGGAACCCTTGAAGTATTGAATGCAAAAGGAAATGTTATTGGTTCAATCAAGAATGGCGGAATTCAATTCTCGTATGCGGATTTCAACACAGCTTTAATCAAATCATATTTTGCAATGTATACAAAAGGAGGAAATACGACTCCAACAGTATATTATCAATCTGGAGAAAAAGACGAAAATTGCGTTTTTCAGATAAATTGTCCTGTCAGAATTAAGTCAGGCGGCTGGTACATGACCGATGATGACTGGATCAGGACATACAACGAAAAGAGCATATACTCCGGGGCTGGCGTTATCCGGTCGGATTACTGTTTTGTCAATAATGTTGACGGGAAATATTGGCAGTTCGGGGCAAAGGTTGGCACGGATAATGCAGAGTGGTTCGGTTTCATGGATGCAACAGACGGAAATCTGGCGCTTGCGATTATTAAAAGTACTCACTCAATAAGGACATGGGGAGAAATCCAGGCGGAGTCTGCGAACGGATTAAGAATCGTCAATGGCAACTATGGTTTTATAATAAGAAACGACGGAAGTAACGTCTATCTAATGCCAACTACTCAGGGCGACCCGTATGGGACATGGAACGACAAGGCATATTCTGTTATTAATTTAGCAACCGGACAATGGACAATCCCGGACGACCACATGAATAAAGGATGCCCGATTTTAACAAAAAATAGTACAGGAAACCGAATTATCACAATCAACAAAAGTAGTTCTAATATACAATTTAGGGCGGAAGATGGAAATTACAACGTAAAACCAGACAGCTCCGACATCCGGCTCAAGAAAAATCTCGGAAAAGTCGAAATCGAAGATGCGCTTTCTATAATCAAAGAAATCAAGCTTCATAGTTTTGACTGGAAGCCAGATGGTTCTCATCAGCAAATCGGATTTATTGCTGATGAGCTGGAGCAGTTGGATGACAGATTTTCTTATGGCGGCGGGGAAGATGAGAACGGAAAGCCAAATTATAAATCAATCGACACATTGTATATGCTTGGATATACGGTCAAGGCAATACAAGAACTTTCTGAAGAAAATAAGTTGTTGAAAAAGGAAATCAGCTCTATAAAAGAAGAGCTTATGGAAATAAAAAACATAAAAAAGGAGATAAAAAATGCCAAGTTGGACAGATTATACGAAGAAACAACAACCATCAGATAATGACCTTATGATGATTGAAGACGTAGATGCGAATGTCAATAAGCGTCTTGAATTTTCTGGCCTTGCGGATTGGATTGTTGCAAAACTAAAAAAGAATAATGTAATAAGCGGTGCATTGAAGTTTAAAGGAAGTTCTGCTTACGCATCACTTCCTACAAATCCAGAAGTGAATGATTATTACTACAGCCCAGATGGGAACGGTACGGATGGTGCCGGTTATTATGCTTGGAACGGAACAGCATGGATTTTCATCGGGAATAATGACAAAGGTGTTGACAGCACATTTACGGTTGAAGGAGCTGCGGCAGATTCCAAAGCGGTAGGGGATAAATTTGCGAAAGTAGACAGTGAGACTGCTTCGCTGAAGGAAGATTTAGGTAATGTATTTAGTAACAATATCTTTGATGCTTCTAAATGCATAAAAGGAAAGGCTTATGCCACAACATATAATGTATCTACATTAGAAGATTTTGTCGATAATGAAAAGGCTTACTCTGTACCTGCAATCACACTTCCTTATGGTGGAAAAATAACGGTTAATCAAAAATTCAATTGGAGTCAGTTCGTTGCTTATTTATATAAGAATAATATTTACCAAGGCTACATTACTCCTGTACAGAACGCTAATGGGACGTGGACATTTACAAATAATATTGATGGTTGCGATAAAATCGCATTCACTATATTATCGGACACGGCAGATTTCGATATTTCAAAATTCATGGTAGCTATTGGCGACTACGATAAAATGCCAGATGTTTATGAGCCTTTTGGTTTAAAAGTCCCGGAAAAATCCATCCAGTTTGACGCTTTAGCTAATAGTTGTGTCAACAAAATAATTTCACAGGCAAATTCTGTAACCGGAAGCAGCAAAGAATCCAGAACTGTTATTTACGATAATGGGATCGGCAATAAAGTGATAAATGCAACAGTTGGGAATAAAATAGAGTTTGTAAACTATGCGTATCGTACATTATATTCGATTGAAGTAGAAGAATCTGGATATTATATTACAAATATCAGGTCACAGGACACTGGTTCAAATTCGTGGGCTGTGGTAGATAAAAATGATATAGTTCTTAGTTGTGGTGAAACTGAAACGGAAAAAACAGGGGTTCATATTCCAAAAGTATCCGGAATGAAAAAAATATACTGGACGAACGAAAAAGGAATAACATCTATCTTTAAAGATAACGAAAAATACGAAGTATATTCTGGAGATAAAATCTTGTATACAATCTCAGAAGAAAATTGTACGCATTCTAGCATTGATGATGTCAATTATTTTTCTTGTTCATCTGGTGCAACAATTACTTTAGGAATTGAAAACACATATGGCACTTCTTTAGGAATATGGATTTATGTTCCTTATGATGACACAAAACTTATTGAGAACATAAATGTTGAAACATATAAAAATGGCGCTAAGATTCACGAAAGATATATTGGGAAACAACATTTTGAATTGGACGCATGGCAATTTGTAAAAATCAATATACAGGATGGATATATTGATTCTGTTAAATTAACTGTGCCGGGAACGAGGACTACTTCTGCTGTTATTGGCGTAAAAAATGTTTTAATTGTTGACCAGTTTTCAAAACCAATCGTTATTATAAATAATGATTCCGCATGGCAATCCAGCGATACTTGTGGCTTTTATGATTATCTTATCAACAATAAAATTCCTTGGACGATTACTGGCACTTTGGAAAATGTAAATGATAGCACAAAATCTAAACTTTTATCGGCGTATAAGGATAACCTGCTGGACATTGGACTATATGGCAATGAAAATTACAATGATGTTAATTACTCAATAAATGATGGAACAGCAGATTACCAGACAATGCAAAAAAACATGGATGAAGTTATGGATAAAAAACTTAATTATTGCGATAATCCAATATCGTTCGGAGCAAGAGGACATAACTATAATCCCAAAATTTTGAGATGTATAAAAAATAACGGATTCAAAATTTGGAAAACATGTACTTCCAATCTTTATAGTAATTGTGAGTTTGCTGATACCGCATCGGGTATAGGAATCACTACACAGCCTATGAGTGGTTGGTTTGATTACGCAGTCTCTCCGTCAGTAGGAGGATGCACGTTAGGACTTTTTGCACATGGAATAAGCGAAACTCCTAGCGGAGAATCCGAACCCGATTTATATTATAGCTGGGAAACAGTCAAAGAAAGACTTGATACTTTGTTACAGATGAGAGACAGAGGAAATGTTGAATTTATGAATATGGCGCAATTTTATAAACTTGTCGTAAAAAACTAATTAACTAAAGAGGGCCTTCATTCAGTGAATTAAGCAAAAAAGTGGGGAGGATTAAAACCCCTCTCCACTTTGCAGCGACATTATTAACAGCCAGAATCTTCTTGCTTAGATACAGCAAATGTCCTCACTGTATTTGCACCAGGAACATTGCCATCATTAATACACTTAGCCATGCGAAGCATAGATATAATTTGCGATGAAGACGGATGTTCCTTTCCGCAGTTTGGACAAATTACCTTTTCCGTGTTAATTTGTTCGTTTACGTAATAGTTGCAATTACAAGTACAGGAAATTTTTAATTTTAGAAACATTTTGCGGCACCTCCTTAATAGGTTGATTGTAGCATATTTTTCAAACATGTACCACGACTTTTGTTAATTATTTTTAAGTTAGAAAATTGAATAAAAGATACCCATTTCGCACGGGGTATGTTATAATATGCGCAACAAAAAAGGAGGGCTGAACTCCCGACTACCAATCAAAAAGTTCAGCCCAAGCACCACAAAGGGTACGACTATATTATAACATAGTACCTTCCCTTTGTGAACCCAAAAGGAGGGTATTTTTATGATGAGAGAACAATTTTCAAATGAGTTCACCGCCAAACTTTACGGAAAAGTGTCTGATGACGTCTTAAAACTTATCCAGAATGAATTGTTTCTTCACGTACAGGACTATGATATTGAGCGTAGGGAAACAGCCATTGGCAAATACAAGGGATATTTGCCAGAATGTTTCAAAGTTTACCTGGTAAGTAGAAAAATCGAGGGAATAAGTGATAAAACCCTGGAACTTTACAAGATGTATCTGGATGATTTCTTTTCTCGAATGGATAAAGATATTTCTGATATTACTTCAAATGATATTCGAGCATATTTGTATTACACACAGAAGGAACGGAATATTAGCAATCGTACATTGGATAGTCGCAGGTCAGCGCTTCATGCTTTTTTCGAGTGGGCTGCAAATGAGGGGTATATCGGGAAGAATCCTTGCAGAGCAATAAAAGTTATTAAGTACGAGAGAAAAGAACGAGAAGGACTTACGGCTATTGAATTGGAAAAAGTGAGAATGGCCTGCAAAAATATTCGAGAAAAAGCACTTGTAGAGTTTCTTTACAGCACTGGTGCCAGGGTTACAGAAGCTTGCACAATTAAGATTTCTGATGTGGACTTTGAAAAAGGAGAAGTATGGCTATTTGGAAAAGGAAGTAAGCACAGGAAATCATACATTACAGCAAAATGTGCCCTGTATCTTTCTGAATACCTAAATAGCAGGAATGATGAATCAGAATACCTTTTTGTGTCGGAAAGAAAGCCACATAATTCTTTGAAAAAAGAAGCGATTGAGAGAGTTGTAAGGAATCTTGGAAAACGTTCTGGTATTGGAAGAGAGCTATTTCCGCACTTATTTAGACATACAGTTGCAACAGATATGCTTCAAAAATCCATCCCTGTGACGGACGTACAGAGAATGCTAGGACATGCCAGTGTGAATACCACTATGGTATACGCGAAAGTGAAAGATGAAGATGTGAAGCATAATCACCGTAAATATATAGGATAAAGAGTTTATGCTAAAGAGCACCCCAAATAGTGGTGCTTTTTATTATGCACTTTTTTAACCTCAATAAGAAAGGAGAACATACATGACTATTAACACCTCATTAATCAGCAACAACAACAGCTACGAAGGACAAACACCTCTGTATATTGTCATTCATAATACAGATAATACCGCCAAAACAGCGGATGCCAAAGCACACGCCACCGCACAGCATAACGGCAATTTTAAAGGCTATTCAGCCCACGTATTCGTGGACGATAAATCAGCATACCAAGCCTTGCCGTATAATCGTGGAGCATGGCATGTTGGAGTAAATTACGGCGGTAAACTGTTTGGAACTGTAAACAATCACAACTCTATTGGAATTGAAATGTGCATGAATGCCGGATATAACTACGAAAAGGCTTTCCAGAATACAGTAGATGTGTGCAAACAACTTATGAAGAAATACGGAATCCCAGCAAGCCGAGTAGTGCAGCATTACGATGTGTGCGCTAAGAATTGCCCTTCCGTTATCCGTAAAAATGGTGACTGGGATAGATTCAAGAAGCTTATTTCCGGTGAAAGTGTGACAGTGCCAACCAAAAAGCCGACAGCAAAGGTTGATAAGTATTACCGTGTCCGTAAGACCTGGAAGGATTCCAAAAGCCAGATCGGGGCTTACAAGTCACTGGAAAATGCGAAGAAGGCCTGCAAAGCCGGTTACTCTGTTTTTGACTGGAACGGAAAAGTAGTGTATTCCGTGACGACAAAGAAAAGTGTAGCCCAGGTTGCAAAAGAGGTAATCAATGGTGAATGGGGAAATGGACAAGATAGACGAGACCGACTTGAGGCTGCTGGCTACAACTACGCAGAAGTGCAGAAAAAAGTCAATGAATTACTGAGATAACAATACTCCCGGGGTTTCCCGGGAGCTACTTAAATGTCGTATATTCTTCAAATTCGTTTCTTATTTTTGCAAAGTCTTTTCTTCTGATCGGAACTGTATTTCCAGAGAACATAAGGAACGAAGCGTTTATTTCTTTTACCTCATCCATGTTTATTATGTAGCTCTGGTGGCACCTAAGAAATCTGGAATCCAGTAATTCTTCAATATCGGATAGTTTACATCGTTCCGTATAAACTATACCGCAAGTGCAGTGAATAATGATGTATTTGTTTCGGCTCTCAATATATTCGATATTTTGAAATTCCACCCTATGTATAAAGTCTTTTCCTTTTATCATAAGAGTGCTTTTGCTGATATGTTCCAGAGCATGATTGAAAGCTCTGTACATTCTGCCATTTTCAGATCCTTTTATGATATAGTGTACCGGGAGTATATCAAGAGCTTCAAAAACATACTCTTTGTGGGCTGTCCAGAAAATAATATTTCCATCATAGCCGTTTAATCTCAATTCTTTTGCGACTTCAATTCCGCTTTCTCCTTTTAACACGATATCCAAAACCACAATATCATACCATTCGCCATCTGCCACATCGTCAATAAGTGGCTGCCCTTTATCATACGGAGTAATCAATGCTTTTACATCCATACTTCGTTTGAGAAAATTACTAATCCGGTGTGTAAATATATCAATCTGTAGTTCGTTATCATCACATATTGCGATTCGCATTCAAATCATCTCTTTTTACGTAAAATTCGCCACCAGAGGTGCTAATTTCGCCTTTTTTTGTTTGATTGTATATTTTTTGATACAATGTTATTGTAATACATTAAGATGATAGTGTAAAGGGGATGGATTCATGAAGAAGCATAAAAAAATCATAATTGTGTTTATACTGATATTCGTGCAGGCGTTCTTGATTCAATACGTTTACTTCCGCCCGGATCGTAGTATTATCTTTGGGAGGAATAAAACTATCGAAACTGCAAAAGCGGAGGTAAAACAGGTCGTTCGTGAACGCTATAAATCCCTCGCAGACAAGCATCCAGCCCCTTTATTTCTATCTATTATTATTACGATTTGGAAAAGCGAAAATCACAATATTTACACAAAAAAACTTATAATTCATAGAAAAATCAGGAGAAACCAGTTTGCCAGGAAAGATTT
>ERZ1034939.1521-NODE-1521-length-10543-cov-26.226735_pt1 | contig 10543 bp, 10 predicted proteins | sample MGYA00520626_ERZ1034939 | MGnify/ENA primary metagenome ERZ1034939 (study PRJEB33766, sample SAMN09781751) | gut metagenome | biome: gut microbiome | host: Homo sapiens | place: Madagascar | study: EMG produced TPA metagenomics assembly of the PRJNA485056 data... | reverse complement strand
GCGACGTATTTTTCTAGACATATCTGTTCTCCTGTTTTCTTTAGTGTAGAACACTAGATTATTAATAAAAGAATTTTTCAAAATTTGGACAGTTAAAGAAAGTTATGTAAAATTTTTAGGTAAAGGGCTATATAAAGAATTAGATTCTTTCTCACTTTTTCTTGATAAGAAAAAAATAATTGATGGAGATAGAATCCTTAAAGATATTTTGTATAAAAATTTTTCTATCTCTGAAGAGTATACTATGTCTGTTGTAGCTAGTTCTGATGATAGCTACGAAATTAGATATGTTGAAGTTGAAAACCTAATATCTCTATAAAAAATAAAATCCCATTATACATTAATACTCTGAACTGTACAGCGGGGATTCTTCTACATATACTATAAAATTTTCTGAAAGAACTTCATCAACTACTCTGCCTATAATTTTAGGACATACTCTGCATCCGCGAACATGTCAAAATATTTATTATCGAGAAAAACTAAGCGGTAAGCCATTTTGCGAACGATAAAGTTTAGTTTCTCGATATGGGTACGTTTAGTTTATTCAAAAAAACATAACTTGTTTCATCATGTTCAAATTCTATCTCATATATGTATTTAATTGCGAAGACTTCTCTACTTTTACACTCGTCAAAATTTGTTTATTCTAGAGAAATATCTTCTTGAAATTTTAGGTCGGTATGTTTTTTTGTGCTGAGAATTTTCACAAGTGTTTCTAACCTTCTAGTCAATCCCTCATATTCATCAAGATGATAACCTAGTTCCTCTTGAAACACTCTTATTTCTTCATTCACCTGTTCTAATGATATTGATTCTGTCAAATTTAGTTTTGAAAAGTCATATCTTGCTAGTTTTCGACTACTTGGATCTTCACTATTCAAATTCATAAGGACTTCCGCCATCTTGTTTAGGGTGGCAATTTTTTCATTGGTTTGATTTAATACTATATCTATCTCTGCTATTTCTGCGACCAATTCGTCTTTGATATCCTGATACTTCTTATCTGTCTCAGTTAACTCAATCAAGAGGTTAATCTCAGTAATCTTTTCTTGAAGTCTTTCAACAGTCGGTCGTCTGTATGGTATTGCTCGACTATCGTTGGTTAGCTGTCTAATCAAGGTTCGTCCTTTCATATACTGATTCTTATCCGAATGTTCTTTGTTATAGATAAAGTATGAGGTTGTCTCACGGATATAGACTTTATATTTTGACTGATTCTCTTCTTCAAGAATATCTAATTGATAGTTGGGAATGAAAATAAGACCACTCTGCTTTACACCAAAAGACACCTTGATATAAACGCCCTCATCAACTAACTTCTCTATTTGGTGTCCTGCAAGTTCCACTTCAAATTCGTGAACGGCATCTCGTTTTTCCTTAAATATCTCAAAGGCTTCCTCAATCTCTTCAGTGGATACTTTATCCTTATCTCGTTCTTCTTGAAAAGTATGGTACTGCTCCTGCAAATTCTCTAATCCTTCTGAATCACTGACCTCCTTATTTTGAAAGTAATCTTGAAAAAAATTGACATCATATAATTTCTTATCACTTATTTTTTATGACTCAGACTGAATTGCTTTCCATTTTCTTCAAGTATAAAGATTACATTTTTTTGTTTTAAGTCAATGGTTAGATTCAATTCTTTTGCTTTTGTTAGTAACTCTTCTAAAGAATTGACACGGTCCAACAAAAATTCTAAACGACTTTCAATCTCTTGCTTGGCAAAGTGTGTACGAAAAAATTCTTCATCATATAAATCTCGTTTGCTGAGTTGGCGTCCTCGAATTGGTTTTGTCATTGCTCTATCCGTCATCATAAAGCGACTATGCTTCTGGCTAAAATCGATGTGAACATGCAACTGCACCGCTTTTTCCAAAAAATCATCAAAGGACTTTGACTGTTGCATCAAAAAATACAGACGTTGTTTCAATTCAAATTTATGACTAGACTGCCTATATTTTTGATAGTCACGGTAGGAGTAACGTTTCTCGATAATTTTTGCCCCCGCCGTTTTAGAAATACGGTCTGAAATCATACGTAAATTTCGTTCTAAGGCATAATTCCATATCAATTTTTTATCTGAATTACTGTCTATGGCATTGACTAAGATATGGTTGTGGGTATGATCTTTGTCTGTATGAGTCGCTACGATAAACTTAAAGCGACCTCCTGTCAATTCCATCATAGTCTCGTAACCAATACGGTTAATTTCTTCAGGTGTCAGATTATCTTCAGGAGAAAATGATTGGATGAGGTGATGGGCATGAATATTTTGCTGGTGTTTTTCTTGTCGGTCATTTCTAGATTCGTACAACTTGTCGTTATTGGTAAAGTTGACATTGTACATTTCTACCATTTCTTCATAGCTAGGGAAGTCTAAATAATTGCTCATGCCAAAATCAGATACCAATTTCAAATTGTCCGTTTTATCAGGATTGAGAATATACTTAATTAAACGCCTACGATATTTTTTTCCATGTGTCGCAAAGTGTTTAGTGACTACCATAGAACTCCTTCAGTCTTTTCACTTCCACTTGAAATTCTTTCTCTACGCTAGTAATTAACTCACTAACTCCCTTACTCAATTCTTGTAACTGTTCCTGAGAAATCAAATGGCTTTGATTGATGGCACGCGCAATTTGATTAATGTTATTTCCAATCCGTCTCAATTCAAACACTAACTGCTCATAGGTATCAGTGTTAATCGTGACAAAGGACATATTGGGATTAAGCAGAACTTTTCTAGCATATACTGAGAAATTTTGACAGTGACTCTTAGCAATCCGTTCATTCAATTGGTGTAATTCTGAATCTGTTAGAAATACTTTTTTGAGATTGGTCCGATAACGATAAACCATAGTAGCCCCCTATCTCATATATTTTTCACGAAACTCACGACTGAGTGGCTGTACTTGATTGACTTCCGAAATCAATTCTTGAACGCAGGTCAATAAGATTGAAACGTGCTCTTGAGTCACTTGGTGATTTTCTCTAGCGACAACTAGAACTTCATGCACATCTCGACTAACTGTTTGAACAGATCAGTCATCAAAATTTTATCCCTGACGAATGGTGAAAAGTGACGATAATTATCAACCTCCATCATTTTTTCAATCTGTTTTAGCTCATCTACGGTTAGATTTACCTCTTTTCTAATGTCACGGTACTGTTCAGCTCTTTCCCTCACTTTCATCCTTTCTCGGATAAACCCCGACCCCGTGTGTCATACGAGAAATTTCTTAAAGTCCTTGTTCGGTCTTTGCGAGCTCAGGCATTGTGGTCACAATACCCAAAAAATCATATCGCCAGCCGACCAAAACCTTTCTGTTTTGACAGCCAACGATAAGATAACTTGGTGGCTTCGCCCCCAACCCCCCAGTAAAAAATCAGAATTTGATTTTCTTAGGAATGATATAAGGATAACAGGGATGATTTGGAAAAGTTATCACAGTATGAAAATTAGAGTAAAAAAGAGAGCTGAAGCTCTCTTGCAAACAATATATAATAAATTTTATTACGTTAGTTATTTTCTAATATATTTTCATATCTACCTTCCTCAGCATTCAAATAATAAACAGAAATATTATTCAACCTAAGTTCATTTTTCTTCAAAAAAAGATTTACATATTTGGCATCATGTGTTGTAAAAATAAGCTGTTTATTCAATCGGCCTAAAACATCAATCATTGAAAATTGATTAATATCATCCATATTTTGAATAGGATCGTCTATGGCAATGAAATCAATTGCTGAATTATTTTGACCGATATTCTTTGCAATAAAAATTGAAATTGCCAAAACATTAAGCTGTCCAGAACTCAGAACATTGGCAGCTTTGATAGTTTGATTATTATTTACTATTTCAATATCTAAGGTGTTTTTGTTGTCATCAATATTAAGGTGTAGATTTCTATAGGTAGCTACATTTGGATTAAGGTAGTTAAAATATTTTTGAATTATGGACTTATTACTATTAATGATCTTAGAAAAACTAAATTTCTGATTAATATGATTAATTTCTTTGTCAACTAGTTTATATTTATTATCAAGCTTTTCTTTTACCTTCTGAACATGACGTAATGACTCTTCCTTATTAAGTAAATCATCTTTTATAGTATTGTACTCAATAATGTTTTTATGATTCCGTAACTCTTGCGATAATCTATCTATTTTTTTAGCTTTATCATTTATTAAGTCAGTCAAAACTATTGAAGGATTAACATTGTCAGCAAATCTATACTCTTTGGAAATTTCACTAATCAGTTCATCCATTCGTTTAAGAGAGTCCAAGGTTATTTTTTGCTTCTCAATTTTTAACATCAACTCTTTCTCAAGAGTTGATAGCTCGTCATTCTTTTTAGTGAGAGCTCTATTCTCTTTTAGCAATTGCTCTAAATTTAAGCCAGAAAATCTTACTTCAGAGTGTTCTTCTAATTGCTGCTCAATTTGACCTTTTTTATTTTGCAACGTCAAATATTGTTGTCGCTTCTCAATATTATATTTTAGATTATTTATTCTTAAATCTATTTGAGAATGATCTAAACTAAAGTATTCTTTTACATATAGAGAGTGACCTTCTAGACTTTGAAGTCTTCTCTGAATTTCACTATATTGATTTTCTAAGTCTGATATAGTAAATTGAAGTTGCCCAATCTCTTTATGTTTGTTATTAACTTGTTCTTCAAGTTCTCGTGTCTGTCTTTTATGTTTATCAATTCTCTCAGCAGTAATTTTACTTTGCTGAAGCAAGTGTGCAATCCTTCTGTCAAAGTGCACAGAAACATTTAAAACACTTTGGTTACACACTGGACAATTATTTTCAAATTCTCTGTGGCTATTTACAAATTTAGAAGCTTCTCGAACCATTTCGATTAATAACTCAATATCATTGTCTGAATTATTTGAAAGTAGTTCAGAATTCAAGTCTATAATATTATTTTGGTAATTAGATATTTCAAGTTCTTTATGCTTAATTTTTTGTCTAAATTCGTCAATAGATTTCGGAATATTTCTCCTCTTTTGCAATAATTGATTATATTCAGCAATATTTGACAGAGCATATTGATATTCATCTAGTAAACGTTCAAATTTAAAAACTTGTTTTTGAATATTTTCTTCAAGCTCAAACGATAATTCATAGAGTTCTGGACTTGACAACTGCTTCTCAATTTTTTTTAGTTCTTCCCCCTTCTCTCCATTTTGAGATATAATTTCCATTTCCTGATTTACTCGTTCAATATTCTTTTTGTTCTGCTCAAGACTATTTTCATTCAAAGCAAGATCTTTTATTATCCTCTCTCTCTCACTCTGAGAGTTTTTTAGAAAACTTTCTAATCCTTGTATCTTCTCAGTTAGTCGACTTAGATTTCCCATATCCGCATCAGTTGTATTTAATATATGAAATCTATTTAGTTTATCTTCAATTTGAATTTTACTTTTTAAAAGATTATCCTTTTCATTTTGCCTATCTTCAAAATTAAATTCATTAGCTATTTCTATATTTATATTAGCTAGATCATATTTCGTCTCGAGTTTTAATTTCTGATTTTCAATTTCTTCTGTGATTTGTTTCTCAATTCTATCCTCCTCGTTAACTTTCTTTTCTATTATTCTCCGAACTGTTTCTAAGTTTTGTTTTATTTTTGCTATTTCTTCCATTCCTAGTATCGAAGAAAGGACATTGTAACGTTGAGTTGGAGTATCACTTGTAATAAAATTCAATACCTGATCTTGAGCAAGCAGAGAGGATTTCAAAGCTTCTTGAAAATCAAAATTATTATTCTGAGAATCTACAAACGCACTATTGAGACAATCTTTTACATTTCCCTCACCTCTTACAACCCTATCATCTCCATCTTGGCAACTAACAGTTATATTGCTATTTCGTGATACTGATCTTCTAAGTTTTAATTCATTTGAAAAAAGTATTTCAACGAAACAGTCATTAGAATCCTTATTAATTAATATATTCCTCCAAGATTCAGCACTATTTTCCCCAAATCTATCAATTTTTCCAGTAATGCACCATTGAATTGCATCAAAAATTGAACTTTTTCCGTTCCCGTTGTCACCTAAAAATATAGTGATATTTTTAGTAAAATCAAATTCATATTCTCCTTGGAAATTCCTAAAATTTTTGATTGTTACTTGTTTCAATCTAATCATCTGAATCACCTTCTAAAAAATTTATTTCTTCCAAAATTTTATTTATTTCAGCATTTGTTAATTTTTTTTGCTCTCCACCTTTATTCCTTATACCTAAATACAATTCTTTAATTTTTTCGCTAGTAAAGGATATACTTTCTTCTACTTGCTTGTTTTTCTTATTACTATTTGATATTTCCAGAAATGGTAGCCTTAAAATATCCATTTCATTTTGAATAACATACTTTCTGAGATTTCTTACATCTCTTTCTATATAATAATATTTTTCATTGAACGAATTTTTATTAACCAAAATTAAAAAATACGTATTCCATAAATTATATCTCGTATCTTTCTTGATAACTTCTCTAATATTTTTCGCAATATTATTAATTTCCTCTCTTAACAAATGATTTTGTATAATTTGTTCATTATAAATAATAAGTAAATTTCCATTTACCTCATCATAAAAAGTACGATACTCTATCCCCTGAATGGTTACATCTTTGTATTGAGCGTTATTAATTTGAGTTAGTAACTCCTCAACTAGTGCCATTTAACTTCAACTCCTCATCAATCTTTTTTTGCATCTCTTTAAGATTATTGTATTGTTTTCTAGTTTTATTTACTGCATTTAAGTTATCACGATGTGCGTATAAAATATTAATTGGTATCTGAACTTCTGTAATATTATTGGCATTAATTTCATCTAATTTAGAATTATTTATGCTAGGATTTAAAGAAAAATCAAGCTCTTCTTTTTTTAGTTCAATATGCTGATCACTATTTTCATTATCAAATTGACCTGAAATAATTATAGAAACATCTTGAGTACTTGCTATTCTTAGTTTTTCTGAAGTATCTAGCATTGGAAATAAATCTTTGAAGTTCTCAATAACTTCTAAAGAATCTCTCATATCATCATTATTCCCTAAAATCAAAAATAGGAGTCTATCTAATTTTATTGATAAAATGTGCCTATTTTCATCTTCAATCATTAAATTCTTTTTAATAGAAATCTTGAGGAAAAGTAGCAATGACAGTAAGTCATTAAAATGATTTTCACACTCTCTTTCTTCAAGCTTTGCATCTATACCCCTATTATATTTTAGATACATATTGATAATACTCATCATTGTTAAACTACTATTTGACAAAAGCTCTTCTAAATTTTTCCTAAACTCATCCACAAATGATTTAAATTCACTGACAAAATCTGGATTCAGTTTTGAATTCGAATAATCCTCATCCAATTTTGTAAAATATTTAGTTAAGATTTTTTCAGAACTTTTATGGTATGCGGTCACTATTGAATTTTCTAGTTGTTTTTTTATATATTCTTTGAGTTTATCTAAACTTTCACCTTTAATTAGTTGAATTGTCGCATCTTCAGGATTGTAACAAGCTTTAAAAAATTCTGCAATGACTTGGTTTAATATTTCAGGTGAAAGTTGACTTTGCTCAAACCCTAGAATTTTTGGAATACTTGTTGCTACCTCGTTTTCTAATGATTCCGAAGGGAGATGCTTCATATTGAAATTTTGAAACGCTTGATTTAATAAATTGTCTTTTGTATCTCTATCATCAATATGTTTTAAATCAAAATTCTCAGCAACTAACTTCTTGATTTGTTTATCACTCCTATTATCTGAGTTAAGGTAAAACGGTGAGATATTAAAGCTTTTTGTATCTTGAAAAAAACAATTAGATACTATTTCAAACCTTAATTCAAATTCTGTCAATTTTTCTATGTTATATGCTGTAATAAATAATTTAGGAATCCAGCTCTCAGCTATTTTATTGTCAGCTGGTGAATAAGACTTATTTTTTGTTTTAATTTGAATAAATTTGACTATTTTCTCTGAATTATTAAATAGCACAATATCCTGGTGGTGATCTAAATACATTCCATCCCACTTACCTTGTAAAACTTCCCCTAAATAAAGTACTGAAACCATCATTTGATAATAAAATCCTGTCATTGCGACAATGCCACCATTATCAGATGTTTCCTGTCCCGATAAAATATCTTCTAAATCATTGTTTGAAATTGGAGAAGAGGTATTCTGATTAATATTAGAAGAAATGAAACTATTGTATTTTTGTTTCACTTCTTCAGATACATTTTTACTAGAATTTAACAAATCGTTTTCTATCATATGTTTTCTATCATATAAAGTTGTGATTTCTCCCATTATTTTCTCTAGTTAAGTACTAAATTTATCCAACCGTTCCTGTCCCACCTTCAACATCTCCTCCTCTATCTTGCTCCATTTTCCGAAGAGATACTCTTGTAGTACTTCTGCTGCTGGACCATCATCAATTTCAGAATTATAGACACATGTTCTATCCCTTTGATATATTTGAATCTGGTCAAAGAGTTTATCAGTTTCTAATTCTCGTAAGTTATCAACTAAATGCTCTACAATACCATCGTGATGTTCTTTAGGAGTTGCTCTAGCTTGGTCAGGACTCACCGCATAGACTTCTTCGTAGCGAATTAAGATGCTGAGGTAGGACAATTCTGGCTTGGTCGCTATCAAGGCTAACCAGACTTGATAACCTCTTAATTTCAATAGCTGAGCCGTTTTTCGTGGGACTTCTGTCGTTCTCAAAGTTCCTTCGATTAACAAATGATGACCTTTTTTACTTAACTCATCCACAAGATGTTCTACCATTTTTCCTGCAAAGCCTTTGGTATAATTCACGCTATCTTTACCATATTTTTCTTGTAAAGCAAGGTAGTTCGGATGCAAGGAGCGATAACTATCGCCATCAATAATAATGATATTACCTTGAAATTCCTTTTGCTTAATCCGATGAATTGTTGTTTTACCTGCCCCACTTTGTCCACCAAGTAAGATAGCTTTCGGACTTGATGAAGTGGTCTTACCACGAGTTAAAGATCGAATGGTTCGTTTTAGTGCTAACTCAAAATCAGCCTGATTGAATTTTTCTAACGCCATTAAGCCACCACCTGATGATGAGCAAGATTTAACATCCGTTCAATACCATCCAAATAGCCATTGTAACGTTCAATCTCATCAAAGGTATTAACAAGATAAATCTTAGTGTTGATAAGATCTGACAAGTCATCACTCATCAAAATCCAAGGATTGGTCTCATCATCAAAGGCAATCTTTTGACTATCTTGATAACGATACAGTTGAGATAAAATAGCTGCACCACGCTCTTTGATGACTTCTATTTTTAGCGTCAATTGATAATCTTCTACTGGTGTTAACATCTTTTCTTCTCCTACAATATCAACATATGATACATTAAATTTCTGACAGATACGATCTATGAGCTCTGTTGATAACGAGCTTGTCCCATTTTCATAACGGCTCAAACTATTTCGAGAAATTCCAATTATCTTGGCAAATTCAGGTTGAGTCAAATCATGCATTTTTCGTAACGATTTGATATTTTCTCCAATCATAAAAAGCCTCCTTTGATTTTTTCTTTATTATATCACAAAAGTAGATAACGCACCATTTTTGGTGCATTATCTACTTTATTTATAATTATTAAAGTATTAGCGACTTAGGAAGTGATATTTTCTGTTGCATCTTAAAAAATTTTTGATATAATTGTTGCATAATAAAGCAACGGGAGTTTTATCTTATGTTTTCTGGTAGCCGTCTAAAAGAATGTAGAATGGAAAAACACTATTCTCAATCTGAGCTAGCGAATCTATTAAAAATCAATAGAGCGTCATACAACAAATGGGAGACTGGTAAATCTGTTCCTAATCAAAAAAATCTTTCTGCCCTTGCAAGAATACTTGATGTTCCAACAACCTATTTTGAATCAGAATACAAGATTGTGAATACCTATCTCCAACTATCTACGGAAAATCAAGGAAAGGTTGATGAGTATGCTGAGGAGTTACTTCAGGCACAACAATCACATGATAAGGTTGTTCAACTATTTGCTGTAGAAGTGTTATCTGATGTCGCTCTTTCTGCTGGTCTTGGGGAATCACTCTTTGATGAATACGAGACAGAGACCGTCTATGCTGAGGCAGAACAGTATGGTTATGATATTGCTGCCTGGATTAAAGGAGACTCTATGGAACCCATCTACCTTGATGGTGAAGTAGCCCTTATTCGTGCTAGTGGTTTTGATTACGATGGTGCAGTCTACGCCTTATCTTGGAATCATTCTGTCTATATTAAAAAACTTTATCGAGAAGAATATGGTTTTAGAATGGTGTCACTCAACGATAACTACCCGGATAAATGGATTCCTTATGAAGACAATCCTCGTATCGTGGGACTTGTTGTGAGTCACTTTATGCCAGTTATAGGAGCCTAAGCATGACAGTTAATGTTAAAGTGAAAAGGCAACACTTTTCTGAACAATTTTTATAAAGTGCTTTTTAAGTGATAAT
>ERZ1034939.1518-NODE-1518-length-10561-cov-6.464877_pt1 | contig 10561 bp, 10 predicted proteins | sample MGYA00520626_ERZ1034939 | MGnify/ENA primary metagenome ERZ1034939 (study PRJEB33766, sample SAMN09781751) | gut metagenome | biome: gut microbiome | host: Homo sapiens | place: Madagascar | study: EMG produced TPA metagenomics assembly of the PRJNA485056 data... | reverse complement strand
TCTTAATTGTTTTATAAAGAACAAATTATCATCACAAATTGCTATTTTATACACTGTCCGCTCCTTTTATCTCTTGTATTTTGGGAATAATAACTCTTACATAATAGACGCCATCTTCATATTTGATATTCAGGAATCCCTGGTATTTCGCAACAACATTTTTTACATATTCCAGTCCGATTCCATGATCCTCCTGATTTTTTTTGGTTGAAAGAAACCTTGTTCCCTTTTTCAGCGGTGCTGTTTCGCTTGTATTTTGAATATTCAATACGATAAAATGATTGTTATTCGAGGTATATATATCTAATGCAACACTCTTATTATCTCTGCATTTTCCAGCCGCCTCCATCGCATTATCTAAAAGATTACCGAGAATTCCAATTTTGTCGATATCATCCAAAAAAGTCAGATCTGCGGTTGGCTCTATATTAACTCTGAACTCTATATTTTTATTTTTAGCTTCTCCATTCTTTTCGCTTACTACACCGTTTACTATTTTATCCGTGCAAAAAATTTCCTTAGTAACATACAATGCCTGCTTTTCCATTTCTTCTATAATATTGATAACTTCGCGATTGTTATTCTCATTCACAAGTCCGGCTATCGCTTTCATGTAATGTTCTATATTATGGATGTATTTCCGGTTTTCATCATTGACTTTTTCAAGTTTCCGATAATAATCCGTCGAATAGATAGCTTTTTGCATTTCTCTTTCCTGCATTCTTATCCGCCCTGTGTATTCTTCAATCTTTACGAAAGCCAGAAATGCAAGCATAGCCAGTAATATCAGTAAACACAGAATGATACTTCCCAGCATTGCTTCTTTCATTGAAAAGCCTGATCTTCCAGATATATAAAGCGTAATTCCAGCAATTATCCCCATATATACAAACCATATCAAAGTCATCCATCCGATAATTCTGGAAAAGATTTTATCTAATACTTCTACATGCTTTGATATATATCTTTTTAACAGGATTATAATACATGTCAGCAAAACGCATCTGAGTATCATAATACCGACACTAACATAATCCATGATATTTTCAGGAATTTCTTTCATTAACATTAACATAGCCAGAGCCAGTTGCAATCCATAATTCAATATATAAAAAAATAAACTGGCTACTATCATGGTCTTTTTCGTTCCATTAAAAAAAATATTACATAATATGAAATAAACAAATGGCATGTATAATAATTTAAATGCTGAAATAACTCCCCAACTACTAAAGTAATAAATAACAGCCAATATGATTCCACACAGCCATAATGGTTTTCTCTTTTTATTGCTTTTATCTAATGTGATATTTAAGTAAGCCACATAAACAAATGCCAAATATACTGCGCATATAATCGTTATTCCATTGTAGATTATCTGTTGCATATTTACCTCTTAATTTTCTAAGTTTATATTTCTGCAGACTATATTATCTTACTGTTTGGACAACATGTGAACAATATCTATATTATAAATCAATATATTTATATTATTCAAGTCCCCCAAAAGCAACTAAAAATTATCCTTGCAATATTCAACAACCATTCTACTTTTACCTCTATAAAAGCTTTATCTGTATATCAAATCAATAACATTTAATATTCCATAACGCTCTGCAATAATCTTCAGTCCTTTTTTAATTTTTTCGTGACTATAATTCTTCGACAATAATGCATCTTCCGTCAGTTCATTTAGATATCCATAGAATACAAGCGCTTTTTCTAAAGCTCCTTCTTTATCCGCATCTACAAGCGTTAATATCTCCTCTTCCACCTTCTTAATGTTATCTATACCACTTTGTCCGTTTGCAGCTTCTAACATTTTTTTGTTTTCGCTTTTAATTGTTCCCTCTGAAATATTTACAGGTACACCTGTATCCTTGTTTAATAATAACTTCACCATTGTTCTTATAACTTCATTATTCATTCTTATTATATAATCCTGCTCATACATATATTTCACTCCTCCGATTATTAAATCATTCCAAAACTGGATGTTCCGAAATTTTAATACTAGTGTATCTCCGAAAAATACTTTCTCTAAAATATTATACATCCCGGTATCTTCCCGTGTACACTTTTATATCACAAAAAGCTGTCTGGTTAGCATACCTTCATAACCTGACAGCTTTTTTATTTTTCTAATCTCTTATATTTTATTTTCTGAAAGTTTCTCTCTTCGATGTGGAAGCAGCCATGCTTCTTCATCCGGTCCTTTTGCAATGATCTGATGAATGTTTCCAGGATTCCGGAAACAATCGTAGTTTTGTATCCGTTTTTCCACTATAGATAGATTTATAATTTTGAGATTAACACTAACCCTATTAGGAGAATGATTATGGTTACATTAAAAGATATTGCAGAACGTGCCGGGGTCAGTATGATGACCGTCTCACGTGTTATGAATGGAAAAGAAGGAAAAGTGTCAGAAAAGACAGCTGAAAGGATCCGTACACTCGCCGATGAAATGGGATATATTCCAAATTCATCAGCCAGAAGTCTGGCAGCCAGATCCTCCCAGATCATTACCTTCCGTCTCCGTTCCTGGAATGCAGAGGGTGCCATTTTTCTTGGACTGTTTGACGAAGAAGTTCAACAGATTCAAAACAGCAACCGGATCCCTTTGATCTTCATCGACAGCTACAGTAATGTACGCCAGCTTATTAATATTGGTATTGATGATTATAAAGGAGGACAGCTCGCAGCAAACTATTTTTTTTAAAAGGGACACAAAACACTGGGATTTGTCGGCCCTTTTACAAAGATCGGAGGTGTTATCACCAAACGTTACCAGGGATTTACAGACACCTTAGACAAACATCATATTTCTCTGACTCCGGATCATGTTTATGATATAGAAAAAATGGAGCCTTCCGAGATTATCGATTCCATTTTGCAGGATAACTTTCCTCCGAGTGGACTGTTTGTCTTTTCCGATGAAATTGCATTACAGCTTTCTAATATTGCTGATCCTGACCGACCAAGCGAAAATGTAACTTTGGATGTCAGGCTGGTAGAACGGAATTCTGTCTCTACACAATAACGAAATGATTAATAACTTTTTTATAATATGAACCATATAATAGAAACCGGTATTATCTGTCTTCTGTGATCTTACCGTCTTCTATATAAAGGATTCTTTCCGAATATTCCGCCACACTGATATCATGTGTAACCATGATGATCGTCTTGTGCATTTTAGAATGGATCGTGCTGAATACATCCATTACAATCTCTGTTGACCGGGAATCGAGGTTTCCGGTCGGCTCATCTGCAAAGATCACATCCGGCTGATTTACCAGTGCTCTGCAGATAGCCGTTCTCTGTTTCTCTCCTCCGGATAATTCATATGGATATTTTCCCAGAAGATTTTGGATTTGAAAAGAAACCGCCAGTTTTTCCGCTTCTTCTTTACATACTTTATCATCTTTATGATCAAGGATCATCGGAAGCATAATATTTTCAAACACAGACAATGAATCCAGCAGATAATAATCCTGGTATACGAATCCCATGTCCTGACGTCTGATCCTCGCAAGACGGTCTCCTCTTAGTTCTTTGCTGTCGACTCCTTTAAAATACAATTTTCCTGATGTCGGACGGTCGATCAGTCCAAGTAACTTTAACAATGTCGTCTTACCGGATCCGGATTTTCCCATGATAGAGATAAATTCCTGTTCTCTGATTTCCAGATTGATGTCTTTTAGTACTTCAATTTCTGTCTCCCGCCGATCCGAAATCACATATTTCCGGGACATATTTTCCGTTCTTAATAATACATTATCTTTCATCTCTCATCCCTGCCTTTCTGGAAAATACCTGATATACTGCCACAACATACAGCATTCTTAAGAGAAGTACACCAGCTGTTAACACCCCTTCCATTCGTATACACGTTTCTGCTATAGTCTCTGGAAACATCCTTGCTCTCAAAACAGCTCTAAGGAATAATACCATTGCTGCAAGCATGATACATGTCGGGGAAACATAATAGAAACAAATCTCTTTCCGATAAACCTTTCTTCTTTCTTTTCCACTCATTCCCAGGTTTTTAAGAAATCTTTCTCGTAAAATAATTTCCTTTAATTCCATCTGACACATCGTATAGAAAATGATCATATCTACGATTATGACCATAATCATCAGATAACTGTTGATCAGAATTTTTACGGCCCTTTCTGATATGATATCTGCTTTTGCACTCTCCGAATCATAATGAAATCTTACGGTAGAATCATAGTTTCCTATATATTGGTGTGCCTCTTCTTTCTTTTCCAGCAACTGGTCTATCCGTTCCAGCATCTTATTTCTATTATTTATTCCTGATTTTACAGATATCAACACCAGTTTTATCGGTCCTTGAATTATCGTTGCTTCTCCGTAATAGCTCTTTGCATCTTCGACTGGAATTCCCCAGATTGCATCTGTTTTTTTCCATTCTTTTTCTGCCTTTTCAAAGTATTTATCCGAAAATACAACGATGTTCTCACTTTTTTCTGTACTATAGCATCCGGTCAGACTCCCTATTTCTTCTCCCGTTACCACTCTTTCTATATAAGTATTTTTCTTATCTCTCCAGTCATACTCTGCGGCTGGTACACCTATGTGAAGATTTGGCCGGGATTTTCCATAAAACCAGTCCATCGGCTGTGCTTTTACGGAACGATCCTGCTGGTGTACCAAATAAACCTTTTTTCCTTCTGCGTCCAGATCCATCTTTTTGGCTTTATAATCTTTATGGATTGCTTTTTTTAACCTGTGATATGTCGTCTCTGAAATTCCAATCTCCTGTCCCTGAATCCGTTGTTCCGCTCCCCTTTCGTCACGTTCTGTTTTATCTGCCGTTGCAACACGCACCATCGGATATTCCTCAATATGGATATCTGACTTATATGTTTCTTTCAAATTCTTTAAAAGCTTTTCATCATTATCATCCGCAATACACATAAAGTCATATGGATATAACGATGCTGCCGGCTCTGCCGTAGCCGTACTAATTACCTGAAATCCAAAGTAAAAACAAACCAGAAAATTCAGTATAAAAAACAAGACTCCATATCTTACAACCGTTTTAGAACGGTAATACAATTTATTGCGTTGCAGCAGATGACGGTAATAGTTTCTTTCCTGCTTGTTCCGTATATAACTTAATATCAATGCCATACCACTTCGCAATATCAGATATGTTCCGGCAAAGAACAGACCAAGCAAATATACACTTTCATGATTATAAATTTTCCCATATTGTACTATGGCATAACTACAGCAACAGATTCCTATTACCAGTTTTCCACCCGTAAACCTTCCGGTCAGCTTTTCTTTTCTTACACTTTCCTGTGTACTGGTTATGATTCTAAAATCTGCTTCCAGTTCTTTCATAAGTAAAAAACTCAGTCCGTAAATTCCAAGAGCGAACAGACAGATTACCGGAAACGTAAGCTTTGAATAACTGCCGGTCTTTCCTTCTATACCGACCGTATCCGTAATAAATTTCCGGAATATCAAAAACAGTCCTTTTCCCACAAAAAAACCAATGAACGTTGCGGCCACATAGCAAATACCTGCTTCTGTCCAAATCATCTTCCTGGTATCTGACATTGATATTCCCATTCTTTTTAATAACATATACTGTGGAATACGTTTTCCAAGATAAGAAACCATTACCGTAATGATCAGAACGATAGCACAAAATAATAACAACATTCCCGCATAGACAAATTGACGGCTGATTCCGTCCTCCTGTAGAAACAATACCTCACTAGAATGCTTCGCCGAAAGGATCTGATAGCACATACTTCCGGAATATGCAATTGCAACGATCAGTGTCTCACAGATAATTAATAAAATTGTTTCTTTTCTGTTATACAGCATGTTTTTCCAGATGACTGTCTGGAATAAATTATTTTGTTTCTTTTCCGCCCGTAGATCTTTTATTCTCTGCATATTCCAATCCCCCTTGTTATTTTCTTAATGGGATTGTAAGCCTTCAAGTTACTTGAATGTCAATAGAATATACAGAGAACCCCGGAACAGACAATCACTGTGTCTTACTTTCTTTTATCATTTGCACAAAATATTCATGTACACTTGTGTCATCATTCAGCTCTGGATGAAATGCTGTCGCAAGCTGATTTTCCTGTCTGGCCGCTACCACTTTTCCATCTACTACAGCCAGTGTCTCTGCATTTCCATAGACATCAGCAATATATGGCGCACGGATGAATGTCATTGGAATCTTTCCAAGTCCTTTCATCTCATCTTCTGTGTAAAAACTTCCAAGCTGCCTTCCATAAGCATTTCGCTTTGCCAGAATATTCATCGTACCAAAGCATTGGACTCCATCTTCCACCTGATCTGCCAGCAGAATCAGACCGGCACAAGTTCCAAATACCGGAAGTCCGTCTTCAATCTTCTCTTTTAATATATCGTAAATATCCAGCTCGATCAGAAGCTTTCTCATAACGGTGCTTTCCCCGCCCGGAAGGATCAGTCCGTCAAAAGAACGATCCAGATCTTCTTTTTTACGGATTTCGAAATGTTCCACGCCCAGGCGATCCAGCATCTGTCCATGTTCTAGGAATGCTCCCTGCATTGCCAAGATTGCAATTGTCATTTTACTTTCCTCTTTCTGCCATTAATAATTCAATTTCCTGTTCATTGATTCCTACCATTGCTTCGCCAAGATCTGTTGAAAGTTCAGCAATCAGTTTGGCATCTGTGTAGTTCGTAACTGCTTTCACAATAGAAGCCGCACGTTTTGCCGGATTACCTGACTTGAAGATTCCGGACCCTACGAATACACCTTCTGCTCCAAGCTGCATCATCAGTGCCGCATCTGCCGGTGTCGCAACTCCGCCTGCAGCAAAGTTTACGACCGGAAACTTTCCATTTTCATGAACATATTCCACAAGATCAACCGGAACCTGTAACTGTTTTGCTGCTTCGAATAATTCGTCTGCTCTTAAGTTCTGGATGCGGCGGATCTCCGCATTCATGGCTCTCATATGACGTACTGCCTGTACAACATCTCCGGTTCCCGGCTCGCCTTTTGTACGGATCATGGATGCACCCTCTGCGATACGGCGGAGTGCCTCGCCGAGATCTCTTGCACCACATACAAATGGTACTTTGAACTCTTTTTTATTAATGTGGTAAATGTCATCGGCCGGTGAAAGTACTTCGCTTTCATCGATATAATCAATCTCGATTGCTTCCAGGATCTGCGCTTCTACAAAATGTCCGATTCTGCATTTTGCCATAACCGGAATGGATACCGCTTCCTGAATGCCGCGGATCATCTTCGGATCGCTCATGCGGGATACGCCGCCTGCCGCACGGATATCTGCCGGGATTCTTTCCAGTGCCATGACTGCACATGCACCTGCTTCCTCTGCGATCTTTGCCTGTTCCGGAGTTGTTACATCCATGATAACTCCGCCTTTTAACATCTGTGCCAGCTGCTTATTTAATTCATATCTGTTCTCTTTCATAATTCCTGTACCTTTCCTATCTGTTTTCTGTGAATTTTCTTTGAGTCTTATCATACGCTCATCTGGTATTTTTTAAACAGCCAGTTTTTATGCTTTTGCACATGCCAGTTTCGCATAAAAAATACAGCAGACTTTTGCCTGCTGTATTTTTTCTTGTTTTTTATTCATTTACATTTACAGATCCAGTTTGCCGCACTTCTCTTCATGATTATTTACCAAATCTGCAAGTGTCACACTATCCACATACTGGTCGATTACTTTCTTAAGTCCTTCCCAGAACTCAAGTGTGGAACACTGATCCTGTCTCTCGCAGCGATTCGGCACGTCATCCAGACACGCAATCGGAGCAAGGCTTCCTTCCGTTGTACGGATAATATCTCCGGCTGTATATTCTTCCGGCTCTTTCGCCAGCATATAACCACCGTTATTGCCACGATAACTTCTTACATATCCGGCCTTTGTCAGCATCGGCATAATCTGTTCCATATATTTTAATGTAATTCCCTGTCTTGCCGATATATCTTTCAGGCGTATATATTCCCCATTTGCATTTTCCGCCAGATCGATCATAATTCTCAGTGCATATCTGCCTTTTGTTGATATCTTCATAGTACTTCACCTTTCATCCGGGTCGCTTCTCCCGTTTCATCTCCTACTTAATTACTATGATATCACATTTTTCGACAAATGCCAATCCTCCGAACCATTCGTCCCTTATCCTTTTTCGCCTTTTTTACTCCTGGAATGTCTTCAAAGCATCAATTGTTCTCTGAATCAGATCTTCCAGTGTCCATCCAAGCATATCCGCTCCGCGTTCGATGACTTCTCTGGAACATCCTGACTCGCCGTTGCATGGATGATCTTCGCATCGATTCCCCGTTCTTTCATGATCTCCTGCGATTTGATATCTTGTCATAGCGTATTCCTCCGTTCGTTTATCATTTTATCTGTTACTTATCTTTGTTTTCCTATATGTTTTATATGATATTATAAAACGGATATTTGTCTATTCTGATTTTTTGTCAAAAATTTTTTATACGTTGTATCTATGGCAAAAGCTCCAAGCGGTGCCGTCAGCACAATCGCGAGAACTGCTACTGTCAGTACGGTATCTCCACAGGCAAAGCCCAGCGCCAGCGGAATTCCTCCGATAGCCGCCTGAACCGTTGCTTTCGGTGTATATGCCATCATAGTAAATAATTTTTCTTTTCGTTTTAAAGGTGTCCCAAGGAGGCAGACAAATACCCCCACCATTCGGAATATCAAAGCTCCGAAGATCAGAATCACCGCCTTAATTCCAACATTAGATAGATACCCGATATTCACCGTCGCACCTACCAGCACGAATAAAAATACTTCTGCTGCCACCCATAATTTTCCACATTTCACGGATATCCTTCTGGCCACATCTCTTCTGTATCTCTGCAGACTGACTCCCAGAAACATTACCGCAATAAGTGCAGAAAACGTGATCGTTGTTGTCAGTCCATCTTCCAGACCGACGAGTAAGAACGAAATACTCAGCAATATGAATACTTTTACTGTATCCCGGATATGCACTTTTTCAAAATATTTCGCCAGCAACCACCCTGTAAACAGACCTGTCACAATTCCCAGAATAATCGATACCGGAATATTCAGAAAACTCATCACAGATACGCTTTTTCCCTGCATGATTCCAGTAAATGTCGTAAAGAGTACGATTACATAGACATCGTCTACGGATGCTCCTGCGAGAATCAACTGCGGTATCCCTTCTTTCGTTCCATATCCTTCTTCCATTAGTTTTACCATTCTCGGCACAACAACCGCAGGTGACACCGCTGCCAGAACAGCACCCAGTATTGCCGCCTCAAGCACGGAAAGTCCCATCAATCCGGGCGCCAGAAGAATTATTCCTGCAAGCTCAAAGCTTGCAGGGACAAAACACATCATCACTGCCGGACGTCCTATTTTCTTAAGTCCTGATACATCCAGTCCGAGACCTGCCCGCATCAGAATAATAATCAGTGCCATCTTCCGAAGCTCAGATGATATGTTAAGCAGATTTTCATCCAGCAGATTCAAAACATACGGGCCAAGAAGAATACCCGTAAGCAGCATTCCCAGAAGCCCCGGCAATTTTAATTTTTGACAGATCCAGCTCATGCCCATACCACAAAGCAGAATCAGCGCAACACTTAGTAACATAATATAAATCCTCCTGTTATTTTATCTTCCGCTTTTTGAATATTTGAAACCACCTACAGAACCTGCCACTGGCAGCTTCGTCCGGATGCTTAAGCAACAAAAAAAGCTGAGACTTTCTGCGTGATCATTCGCAGAAGTCATCAGCTTTATCAGCGGTTTAAGTATTGTTCTATACTAAGGGAGAACTTCATTCCCTGTTAAAAGTTATAGCATAGTTGTCTGTTATTTACAACTATAACTTTTCTTATCTTTTCTTTTATCCGGACATCAATATACTTTTTTGAACCAGGGAAGCATATCTCTACGCATCAGTTTTTCCATCAGATTCAGATTTGGATCTGAATGCTCCAGCTCTCTGGAGTAGCGGTACACGATATCTACGACATCTTCCTGTTCAAGAACTTCCTCGTTTTTTATCCACCTTGCCATCATAAGTTCATGAATCAGCAAGACACTGACTGCCGCCATCTGCACTTTCACATAAGCCTCACCGTCATACACCGCACCACAGAAATAGGTACTGATAAAATACACCAGTAACTGTTCATACTGAATCTCATATTCCGGCATATGTTCTTTCAGCCATTCATGAAACTGCTGTTTCTGTTCCATGTATCTTTCCTTATCTTCTGCCTGCGTCTTTTCATCTGTCGTTTTAAGATGACCATACAGAAGTTTCTCTGCCTCCAGAAGATATGGCTCCCAATCGTCTCTTAATCGTTCCATCAGATATTGATTCTGATACATTTTTGTAATAAATGCATAATCTTCGTCTTCTGTTAATTTATCTTCCACAAACTGAATTGCTTTCTCTGTCTGGTATTTTTCAAATACGTCGTCTATAGAAAATATATCCTCTCTTTTGATCCGCACCTGTAAGT
>ERZ1034939.1509-NODE-1509-length-10618-cov-4.674808_pt1 | contig 10618 bp, 9 predicted proteins | sample MGYA00520626_ERZ1034939 | MGnify/ENA primary metagenome ERZ1034939 (study PRJEB33766, sample SAMN09781751) | gut metagenome | biome: gut microbiome | host: Homo sapiens | place: Madagascar | study: EMG produced TPA metagenomics assembly of the PRJNA485056 data... | reverse complement strand
GGATATTGGATACGATTTATGTTTTTATAATAGCACTCGCTGTTTTTTCTGTCAATGAATCCAATCTGTCTTCATACATTTTTTTCACAAATTGCACAAAAACAAGACGACGTTATCGTGCAATTAGCAAAAATAACATCGTCCTGTTCTTTCATTCTTATATACCCCGGCTTTCACCTTTCTTTCTAACTTTCTGCAAACAACTTAAGCAACATACGGATATTACCCTTATCTTTTTCCTTTTCTTCTTCCGTCAATTCATCATATGGTATCAGATCCTTGTGGATCCGAAGCGTGGCATCTTTTCTCGCACCATTTTTCGGAATTCCCATTCGCCAGTTGTGAAACTGATGATACCTGCACCACCGGATATGTTCGAGTTCTGCCAGAAGTTCCATCTGTTCCGGGCTCAAACTGGTAACATCCATGCTCCATCCGTCTGTCTTCATCATATGTACCCGTATCTTATGATAATCGGCTGCACTGACATTGGAATATCTGGTAAATCCGTCCAGTTTTCCCCATTCCAGTTCCATATTTTCTGAATTTTCCTCCACATCTCCGTACAGATGTGCATAATGAAGATTCAATTTCATTGCATGCTCGAATATCTCTGTTCCCAGTACGTTGGCCGGGTTCCATGCTTCTTTTTCCCATTCCAGTACATGCAGACGTTCTCTTCCCGATAACAGTTCAAATCCGTCGTCTTCCACCGTAAATACTTCAAAAGCAGTACCCGTTGTAGATGCCAAAAGCTTTCCTGCCATTCCAAGCTGCCCTTTCTGTGGGAGCAGAAGGATCCTGTCTGCAGATTCCAGAAGCGGAATGTTCCCATACCAGTGTTTCTCATGGAAGATCACCGGGTCACTCATCTTAGACAGTTCCCTGTGTGAAGCCTGAAACTCGGCTCTGTAGCCAAAGATATGATACTCGATCTGCTGTTTTGGATCAAAGATATTATCCTGCAGTGCATATTCCAGAAGTTTTTCCCCCAGAAGTCCGAATCCCAGAAATACAATCTGCAAACGATGTCCGTGTGCACAAGAGGTTTCATACAGGCAATTCCTTCTCCAGTATAATCTGGCCGCCGTTTCTTCCGGACAAAACAGGCGTAAATGCGGATCCAGGATTCCCTCTGCCGCAAGATTTTCGGATTTCAGATAAACGGTATGCCCCGCAAATGCTTCTCTGTGCTGTCCGTAAAACCGAAAATTCTCGTCCTCATTTCCAAGAAGCAGGTATTTCTTCGCTTTCACCCACTCCCAGTCTTCTCCGGCATCTATCCCGCAGGATCCCAATGCCTGTACCATTTCTTTTCGGTGAATGTTATCCCCGTATACGGCAATGCTGTCTCCGCGGTAATACCGCAGCAACTGCAATATCCTGCCACGAATCTTTGATATCGACATCAGAACACCGCTGGCCGTCATAAGCGGTGCTGTCCATCTGGCGATCTCGATCAGTATATTCGGCGGTGAATCCGAATAATTCAGGAAATACATCTCCATACTCAGAAACAGCGAATCCACCACCGGCTGACCATCCAGAACCGTAAATCCTGTAACACCCATGACAAACGGAACCAAATTCACTAAGCCAGATCCCCGAACCGTAATAAAAGGTTAGTTCTTCATTTAATTATTATGGCATGCGAAACCGCAGGAATAAACTTACAAGGTCCTATCCTGTGCATACGGACTCATGGTTGGTAATTCTTAAGTAAAAAAGTTGACCGTTTGCTCACAAAAAATCCACTGTCTGAGACGAATGTCGAGTTTGGATTTTTTGTGAGCTCGTTTTTAGGTCAACTTTTTTGCTTTAGAATTTCCCCATGTTGGAGTCAGCACAGGATAGGACCTTGTAAGTTTATTCCGATCGGTGACAGCCGCCATGATGCATTAAATAGAAACCTCATCCAGCGGCATCTCACAGTTGAACACTTCAATGTGATGTCTCACATTCTCATACGTTCCCTGCACCATTGCCACATTCAGATCAAAGTAGTTGTGTACTCCTTCTGACTTCAGATACTCTTCTGCATGTTTTGTCAGACGGTTAAAGCTTGCTGTTGCAATATTCACTTTCACGATTCCAAGCTCAATTGCTTTCCGGAAATCCGCATCCGTGATACCACTTCCGCCATGAAGGACTAACGGAATGCCTGTCTTATCATGGATCTGCTCCAGCACATCGAATGCAAGCTTTGGTGCCACCGGATAATTGCCATGCGCATTTCCGATTGCAACTGCAAGAGCATCGATTCCGGTACGTTCGACAAATACCTTTGCATCATCTGGATTGGTACAGCGGATTCCGTGATCTTCGCTTCCGTCTTCACTTCCGCCTACCAGTCCCAGCTCAGCCTCTACGGTTGCCCCGTATTTCTTTGCCAGTTCTGCTACCTTGGCGGTACGCTCGATATTTTCTTCAAATGGATATGTAGAACTGTCGAACATGACGGATGTAAATCCAAGTTCCAGTGCTTTCTCTACTGTCTCCATGGTAAGACCATGATCCAGATGCACTGCCACGTCTACTTTCGCTTCTTTTGCAGCCTGTACCATCATTGGTCCCATAAGTGCCAGTGGTGAATGTTTCAGTCTTACTTCTGCAATCTGTAAAATGATCGGAGTGTCCAGTTCTTCTGCTGCCTGGATTGCTCCTTTTACCATCTCCATATTTCCAACACTGAATGCGCCGATTCCTCTGTGATTATTCTTCGCACGCTCCAGTAATTCTTTCATCGTTACTAATGCCATCGTTCTTCTGCTCCTTTCCTTGTTCTTCCTGTTTCAGGTTATGTCCCAATATCGTCAGACAGATCAGTGCGATCACTGCAAATGCAATGCCCATTCCGAATACCACATGCATGCCATATCCTTTTCCGGTAACGAATCCTGACAATGCCGGTGCTCCACATGTTGCGATCACGATACCAAGCATTACGAATCCATAATTTTCTCCGGTATGCTCGATTCCAAAAATAGAACTTGTAAAGGACGGAAAGCTTCCCATGATACCTCCATAGCATCCATACATCAGGATGATCACCGCAGTTACCGTATATGATCTAGTAAATGTAAGTACTGCCATTGCCACAACAGATACTGCCAGCACGCCTTTGATACATCCCACTCTTCCGATCTTATCGGACAATGTCGGAAGCACCAGTCTTGTTCCTGCATTTACAATGGAACCGATCATAACTGCGCTGACTGCAACAGCCGATGGAATTCCAAGTTCAATCTGATACGTCTGTGATACCGGTGACACCAGGAAATAAGAAATTAATCCAAACAGCATCGTCGCAAGAAGAAGATAGAAGTTCTTTGTCTTCATCATCTCTGCAGATGTGTACTGCTTTTGTTCCGTCTGTGCTTCTGTATTTCCATTTGCTGCGTTTTGTTCTCTTAATGCCTGTTCGGCTTTTCTTCTCCACTCTTTATCCGGAGCGGTAAAAAAGATTCCACATAATATCCATGACACCGTGATCGCTGCGCCGATGATCAGGAATGTCTTTCCCGGTCCCTCTGCCTGCAGGATCTTTCTGCTGATCGGTGCCAGAAAGAATCCACACAATCCGTTTGCTGTTACGACCACACCGGATGCGAATCCTGTTCTTCCCGGAAACCATTTCTGAACAGTCGAGATAATTACGGTATAAATGAGTCCCTGTCCGAATCCCTGCATCACACCATAGGTCACATACATAGGAAGCGGTGACGGTACGATCAGGAATGCGGATGCGAGGATCCCAACAGCGAAAATTCCTCCTCCGATCCATACAACGATCTTGGGATTGTATTTATCCTGCAATCTTCCACCGATGATATTTCCAAATACGAATGTACTCAATGCCAGATAAAAACACATAGATGCTGCCGTCTGGCTCCAGCCGGCCTGTTCCATCACGTATGGCTGATAGATCGACCATACGTGAGGATAACCGGTAAAAAAGATAGCAATGGCACCGAATATCATCGTCAGTAGTCTTTGTCTTTTCTGCGTAGTTGTTAACTCCATAATTTTTTCCTCTTATTTTATAAGCCCAAACTGCTGCATTTCCCTTTTTAATTGTTCTGCATGCTCCGCTTCAAGCTCAGTAAGCGGCGCTCTTACCGTTCCACCGCAAAGTCCCATCAGTTCTACTGCTTTCTTCACAGGAATTGGATTCACTTCTGAGAATAATGCATGAATCAACGGCAATGCCTTTAACTGCAGTTCCAGGCTTTCTTTCACCTTTCCGTCCAGATAGAGCTGGCAGATATCGTGTGCTGCCTGTGGTGCTACATTCGACAGTACGGAGATCACTCCTTTTCCACCAAGCGACATCAACGGTACGATCTGGTCATCATTTCCGGAATACAGATCTAATTTTCCATCTGTCAGCTCCATCATCTTCACGATGTTGGAGAAATCTCCACTTGCTTCCTTGATTGCCACGATGTTATCCACATTGTTCACAAGATAAGCCACCGTCTCAGCTTCCATCTTACATCCGGTTCTTCCAGGTATATTATAAAGAACAACCGGTACTTTCGCTGCATCTGCTACCTGAGTGAAATGTGAGATCATACCTTTCTGAGTTGCCTTGTTATAGTATGGTGTCACGACAAGCACGCCGTCTACGCCATATCCGGCTGCTTCTTTTGATAATTCCATTGCCGTCTTCGTACAGTTTGATCCGGTTCCTGCAATAACCGGGATTCTTCCTTTTGTTCTTTCGACTGTAAATTTCACACATTCCATGTGTTCACGCTCTGTCATCGTTGCTGCTTCCCCAGAAGTTCCGCAGATTACGATGCTGTCTGTTCCATTTTCACAGTGAAAATCAATTAATTCGTCCAATCTGTCATAATCGATGGATTCATCTTCTTTGAACGGAGTAACGATCGCTACTCCTGCACCTGTAAATATTGCCATATTGCTACCTCTCCTGATTTTTACAAATGCCACACGGAACCCGTATGGCATCTGTAATATCTTTTTACATTCTAACTTTTATACTTACCACAGATTTTTGTACATCTGCTCTACATCAGCCTGTGTGATCGTACGCTGTGTATTCTGCGGACTTCCGCTGTCCATTGCATCGTATGCCATTTTCTCGATTACTTCAAAGAATTTCTCTTTGTCGATTCCAAACTCTGCAAGTGTCGGTGTCTCTAATTCTTCTGTCAGTGCTACGACTGCATCCAGAAATTTCTCACTGGCTGCCTGATCCGAATCTTCCGGTGTTGCAACTCCGATAGCTCTTCCGAGATCTGCGAATCTGTCATAGGCTCCCTCTAATGCGAAGCTTAAACACTCTTTCATTAACATTGCGTTAGAAAGTCCGTGTGCTACATGGAACAATGCTCCGATCGGACGGCTCATTCCGTGGATCAGTGTTACGGATGAGTTGTTGAATGCGATTCCTGCTTCCAGAGCTGCTACAGACATCTGTACTCTTGCTTCTTCATTCTTTCCATCGTGAAATGCCACCGGAAGGAATTTGAAGATTCTCTTTACAGCAGACATTGCAAAAGTATCTGATAATGTCTGCGCTTTTCTGGATGTATAAGCTTCTACTGCATGGCACAATGCATCAAGCCCTGTTGCTGCTGTGATCTTCGGTGGTGCTGTCATAGTGAATTGGGGATCGATAATGGCTAATGAAGGAATCAGCACTTTACCTTTCAGCAGCATCTTAATGTCTTTTTTGGTATCTGTAATGATCGTGAACTGTGTCGCTTCAGATCCGGTTCCTGCTGTCGTCGGGATGGCTACCATCGGAGGCATCTCTACGTCGATCACTTTACCCATATAATCAGAAATGCTTCCTCCATTTTTTACGAGTGATCCGATTGCTTTCATAGAATCGATCGGGCTTCCTCCGCCAAGAGCTACGAGGAAATCACATCCTTCTGTTTTATACTGCTCCAGACCTTTTTCAATCATTACATCTGTTGGTTCGCCTGCGATGTCAGAGTAGATGGTATATTCTACACCCTGACTTTTCAGTGCGTTTTCTACTTTTGCACAGTTTCCGAGATCGATCATCACTTTATCTGTTACGATCATTGCTTTCTTTCCAAGTGTTCCAAGTGTATCCTGTGCCATATCAAGTGCTCCTGATCCTGAAATCATCTGTCCAGGTACGATAAATTCTCTTGCCATAATAATTATCTCCTTTTCTCTCTAAATAAACGTTTTGCTATCTTCTTAATTAAAACTGTGCATCATGCATCCACACATATCTCTCATCTTCACATCGGTCCGTCTGAAGCCATGGATTGCCATCAATGTGACGGATCATCCAGCATGTGTACATCTGAAATCCAGGTGCCACTGCCTGTGGATGAAGCTCTCCACCAGGAATTGCGGAAAAGCTGTTATCCACACTTTTGAATACCTGATCTCCGACGAAGCTTGCTCCGAATCCTTCCGGTCTGTCGAACTTGAACAGGTATGTCTCCGGCTGCGGATGTCTGTGCGGCAGATATCCTGACCAGTTACCTCTATCATTCAGTACTTCGCCGAGTACCATATTCGACTCTGGGCAGATATCGTGGTCGAAGATTGTATTTACACGGCGCTTTGCCACATTTCCGAACTTTCCGACACTTGAGTAGCCCCAAGGTGCATCGTCCGGCGAATATAATCTGCTTGCGAATGTCTTGTCATTGTGTGTGCACTGTACCAGAATCTCAGATTCTTCTTCTGCTGTCACAATAATTTCTTTTCCGCCGCTTACATGCAGTGCCCATGGTCCTTCTGTAAATACATCTTTTCTGCTGACTGTTGTTTTTTCATTTTCCCATGTATAAGTTACTTTTCCCGAGAGGAGAAGAACTGCGATCTCCTCTCCGGCTCTTTTGAATGTTCTGGAATATCCAGCTTTCATACTATATACACGGATATCCATCATCATTGCCTTGTAATCATTGTCATAAGTGGTAAGAATCATCTCGCCATATTCATCAAATTTCGGATAACCAAATACCTTACTCACTGTCTTACGCCTCCTAAATCTATCTTTACAAATTTTAGTAATCTCTTGCTTCTCTTCTTCCTTCCAGAACACCAACGCATGCCTTTCTTACAGATTCCTTAGAAGAAGTCGTTGCAATTCCCACATTCCACCATGATTCATATCCGTCGGTCATCGTCTTTGGAATAACTTTTAAGTCGAATAAGCAAGCTTTCTCCTGCTTCTTCGCATCTTCCAGTGCTGCCTCTAATTCTGCAATTGTCTTACATGTGTATGTCTTAAGTCCATATCCTTCGCCAATCTTCGCATAATCAACCGGGATCAGGTCTCCGCAAGGCTTCTTGCCGTCTGTGTAACGGAACTCTGTTGCGATACTTCCGATACCATGATTCATTTCCAGGTTGTTGATGCATCCGAATCCACAGTTATCGAAAACCAGAATATTGACTTTCTTTCTCTCCTGCATGATCGTCATGATCTCGCTGTGTAACATCTGGAAACTGGAATCTCCGACTACGCAGTATACTTCGTTATCCGGCTCAGCGAATTTTACACCAAGTGTTGCTGCTACTTCATATCCCATGCAGGAATATCCGTATTCTGCATGATAGCCGCCGCGCTTGTCTGTTGTCCACATTCTCTGCATACAACTTGGAAGGGAACCGCCTGCTGTGATAATAGTCGCATCTTCATCGATCACTCTGCGGATTGTTGCAAGTGCTGCTGTCTGTGTGATCTTTCCGTTTGTCATCTTTACGAATTCCGGAATCGTTCTTGGATCTCTTGCCTTGATGATCGGCTCGAAATCATCTCCTGTATATTCAATGCCTGCCAGGCGGACCATTTCTTTGTCCCATGCTTTTTTGGCTTCTTCGATTTCTCCGTTGTATGCAGATACATAGCCACGTGCACGAAGTTTTTGGGCAAGTGCTTCTACTGTAACCTTTGCATCTCCGACTGCTTTTGCTGCATCCATCTTGTAAGCGTGGAATCTACAGTTGTTGATCGTCACGAATTTTACATCCGGATTCTTGAACAGTCTCTTGGAGCTTGTTGTGAAGTCTGACATTCTGGAACCGATTGCAATCACTACGTCTGCATCCTCAGCGATAATATTGGAAGCATAAGTTCCTGTCACTCCGATACCGCCTAAGCAGTAAGGATGACCGGACTTGCAAGCACTCTTTCCTGCCTGGCTTTCGCCAAATGGAATCTTGAATTCTTCACAGAACTTTTCTACTGTCTCACCGGCTTCTGAGTAACGGACACCACCACCTACGATCACGAGTGGCTTTTTAGCTTCTGCAATGATCTCTGCAATATCTTTCAGTTCTTCTTCTACCGCTACAGGTCTTGTGATTCTATGTACACGTTTCTGGAAGAAATATTCCGGATAATCATAGGATTCACCTTCTACATCCTGGCAAAGAGCGATGCAGCATGCACCTGTCTCGGCAGGATCTGTCAGAACTCTCATTGCATTGATGAGTGCTGTCATGATCATCTCCGGTCTTGTGATGCGGTCCCAGTACTTACATACCGGCTTGAATGCATCATTGGTTGTTGTTGCCAGACTGTTGCTCTGCTCTAACTGCTGCAATACCGGATCCGGCTGTCTGGAAGCAAATGTATCTGCCGGGAACACCAACAGCGGAATATTATTCACTGTTGCTGTTGCGCAGGCGGTTACCATATTTGCTGCTCCAGGTCCTACCGATGAAGCACATGGAATGATTTTCTTACGGTTACTCTGCTTTGCAAATGCGGTTGCCACATGGCACATTCCCTGTTCGTTTCTTCCCTGAAGTACTCTTAACTGTCCAGGGTTAGTATCCAATGCTTCTCCAAGTCCTACCGCAATTCCGTGTCCAAAGATGGTGAAGAATCCTTCTACGAATTTTGTCTCTTCCCCATCCATGGAAACGTACTGATTATCAAGAAATTTCACAATTGCCTGTGCAACTGTCATACGGATTGTCTTTGTCATTGTTCTCTTCCTCCTGCTGCTTGTTTATACTCTTGCGATCATTTCGCCAAATTTTTCTTTTTCTTCTTTAATAAATGCATGTACTGCGTCCGGTCCCGGAAGGGAATCTGAACAGTTGTTGCTTCTTACCATCATGGATGCTTCTGCAGAACCAAATTCCAGACAGTCAATCACTTCCCATCCCTGATATAATCCATATAAGAATCCGGAACCATATCCGTCTCCTCCGCCGAATCCTTTTCTTGCCTCTACTGGGAATGGCTTGATACTGAACTTCTGTCCGTCACAGGTATAAGCGGTAGAGCCTTTCATTCCATGCTTGATCACTACGATCTTAGCGTTGTATCCCTGCCATAAGCTTGCGCTTTCTTCATCTGTCATGCCTTCTTTGATAAGCTTCTCTGTCAGGTCGAATTCTTCTCTGGATCCCATGATGATGTCTGCCTCTTTTGCTACGATAGAGTAGTAAATGGAGATCTCATCACTGTTCTTCCAGTTGTATTCTCTGTAGTCAACATCGAAGATGACTTTTGTATCATTCTTCTTTGCAAGCATTACTGCTTTGATTGCTGCTTCTCTGGAAGGACTTTCTGCAAGTGCTGTTCCTGAGATCAGGATTGCTTTGGATTGTTTGATGTAGTCTTCATCGATATCATCAACATGTAACTGAAGGTCTGCGATGCAGTTTCTGTACATCAGGATGTGGCTTTCTTTTTCTGAGAGCATCTCGGTAAATGTAAGTCCGAGTTTCTCACCGTTTGTACATCTTGTGATGTGTGATGTGTCAATTCCCTGTTTGTCAAAATATTCTGTTACATAATCGCCGAACTGATCATCGGATACTTTTCCAAGGAATCCTGCTTTTAATCCGTGTCTTGTAACACCTACTGCAATGTTCGCCGGAGATCCACCGACGAATTTTTCAAATGTGTGTACGTCCTTTAATGGTTTGAATTCTTCTTTTACCTGATCGTTGTAAGCCGGGTTGAAGTCGATGGCGACTCTTCCGAGAAGTATCAGATCCATTGGTCTTGTCTGGTCAAATTCTACATATTTCATATCTTGCATCCTCCTGCTTTTTCCTTTTTGCTCTTTTGCGTGCTTTATTGTTTTATTCGTGTGCTTTCTTGCGTGTTTCATTTGTTGACTGTATATTAGCACACGCTTTTTGAATGCGCAATAGTATTTTTGATTATTTTTCATTTCCCGCATTGTTCACAATTTACAGTGTGTGTTATTGTTGTTTTTGCACAATCTCGCTTTGTATTGCACGCATTTTAGCACGCAAAAAAGCACCAACCATTATGGTCAGTGCAAGTATATTTCTAATAATCATTCCGTTATTTTACAAATTTTTGCATTATTTGCGGGTTATACTGTTTTTCAAATGCATACAACGATATTCTGAAGGTGTTAATTGATAACGTTTTTTAAATACTCTGCAAAAATAATCAACATTATGAAACCCACTTTCATAGGAGATCGTTTTTATTTTTTTATTCGTATTTTTTAACAACCAGGAAGCAGTCTGCAACCGGTATCCTATCAGATAATTAACCGGTGTAGTATGTAAAAACCGGTGGAATAAATGAAGCGCAGTACTTTTGCTGATTCCTGTATATGAAGCTATCTCATCCAGAGACAGATCATGCTTATAG
>ERZ1034939.1497-NODE-1497-length-10669-cov-4.244583_pt1 | contig 10669 bp, 8 predicted proteins | sample MGYA00520626_ERZ1034939 | MGnify/ENA primary metagenome ERZ1034939 (study PRJEB33766, sample SAMN09781751) | gut metagenome | biome: gut microbiome | host: Homo sapiens | place: Madagascar | study: EMG produced TPA metagenomics assembly of the PRJNA485056 data... | reverse complement strand
CGACGACGCAGAGCAGTACAATGCACTTCTGCGCTACGCCTTTCAGGTTACAGAGCAGGAGCTTTCCGAAAGCGGATGGAAAGACGATGAAATCAAGCAGTCCAAATTCCCGGTTCTCGTCCGTGCCGATGTGCTCGGCTGTTTCTGCGAGGAGGATCTGGTATCACAGTTTGCGGTTTATCCGCTGGACATGAATATCTACGGTGTCCGCTATCCCGTCGGTTTTGTCACCAGCGTCTGCACCTACCCGGAATACACCGGCCAGGGCATCATGAAAAAGCTGATGATCCGGAGTCTCACGCGCATGCGGGAAAACCACCGTTCCTTTGCGCTTCTCTATCCCTACTCTATTCCGCTCTACCGGAATCTCGGATGGGAAATCATTTCCAATAAGATGACGTACACCATCAAGGACACGCAGGTGCCGCGGAAACTCAAAGCCCCTGGCTATGTGCGCCGCGTGGCATGGGATGACAAGGATTTCAAGGAACTACATACCAAATTTGCTTCGAAGACGCACGGCTGCCTCTACCGCAACAATCTGGCGTGGGAAGAATATTTCCGCTGGGATGAGGATGATACCGTTGTTGCGATCTACTATTCCGCTGATGATGTGCCGTACGGCTACATGGTCTATCTGATCAGCTCCGATATCATGCATATCAAAGAGATGATCTATCTGAACCGTGAGGCGCAGCTGGGACTCTGGGAGTATATTCATGCACACGATTCCATGATCGATGAGGTCAAAGGAAATAACTACTACAGTGAACCCATCGCGTTCGAGCTTGAGGACAGCGATATCAAAGAAACGATTCGCCCGTACTCGATGGGGCGTATCATTGATGTCGTGCAGTTTATGGAACATTACGCCTGCGACCCGGACGAGCCGGATGTGTGTATCCGTTTTGAGATCGAGGATGAACTGCTTCCGTGGAACAATGACAGCTTCACATTCTTCTTTGAAAAAGGACACTGTGTGCCGACCGACCGCGATCCGGACCATGTGATGAAAATGACGATCGCATCGCTCACGACACTACTGCTCGGCTACAAGACGGCTTCCAAGCTGTATGAGATGGCGCGCATCGAAACGACGCCGCAGACTGTGGAATGCCTGGATGACCTGCTCTTCCACCATATTCCATATGTTTCGGACTATATTTAATTTATTTTACGCATTGCAAAAGAGGGCTCCCGTGAAAGGAATCCCTCTTTTTCTATGTAACATTTTTTAGTTTTCTTCCAGTTTGATTTTCTCCTGCAGCACAACGCAGCCTGCCATATCGCCGATGACGTTGACGCAGGTGGCACCCATGTCACACAGTGTGTTGATGCTGATGTAAACGCCCATGACGCCGGCCGGAAGACCTGCCATCGTGGCGAGTGCTGCGAATGATGCGATCGCACCGCCCGGGATACCCGGTGTTCCGACAGAAAGCAGGACGTTGGCAAGCAGAATGATCACCATCATCGAAATGCTGACGTTGATGCCGCAGGCATTTGCGAAGAACATGATCATAAACGACATCAGGATCGATACCGCATCCATGTTGACGGTGGCACCGAGCGGGATTGCAATACTGCTGATCTGGTTCGAAACGCCGAGTTCTTTCTCGACACAGCGCTTGCTGATTGGGATCGTCGCGGAACTGGAACATGTTCCGAATGCATTCAGGGCTGCCGGCATGATCGCCTTAAAGAACTTGACCGGACTCGTCTTTCCGATGAGTTTTACAGCGCCGCCGTAGACGACGATCGCAAATCCATAGAATGCCACATACAGAATGATGAGCTGGGTTGCCAGGGAAACGATGGTTTTGGTTCCGTTTGCCTCGACAACCGGCACGATCGTACAGAAGACACCGATCGGGGTGAAGTACATAACGGTGCTGATGACTTTTAAACAGACCTCATTCAGGGAGTCGATCACGTTTAAGAGCGGCTGTCCCTTCTCTCCGACCGCAATCAGCGTAAAGCCGACAACGACAGCGAACACGAGTACCTGGAGCATGTTGCCCTCCGCAAACGCCTTCACCGGATTGGACGGAATCAGGTTTTTGATCGTGTCGAGGATGCTGGTCATCTCGGTCGCCTGGATATCGGAAGTTGCCATCTCAAAATGGACTCCCTTTCCGAGGCGGATCAGTCTTGGAATGATAATGCCGACTGCACTTGCAATCGCGGTAGTGCACAGGAAGAAAATCATCGAGTAGCCGGTGATCTTACCTGTCGTTTTTGCATTTCCGATGCTGCAGATGCCCATGACAATTGAGCAGAATACCATCGGGAAAATCATCATATTCAAGGCGTTCATGTAGATGCCGCCGATGACGCCGGTTACGGTCAGAATCGGCGTAAAGCGGTCCGCCAGAAGAAGTCCGGTTAAGATACCGAGAATCAGTCCGGTAAAGATCGCACCTGTAATATGCTTCTGATACCATGCATAAAACTTTTTCATATGTTCTCTCTTCTCTCCTTTTTCACAGAGTAAGAGGCAGGTGTCCCTGTATCTTCTACCTGCCTCTTCGCATACGGCCATCTTATCACACAACCGCGGATAATTCCACCTAAAAATGGATTTATCCGCGGTTTTTCTGGCTTTTTGTCTTTTTTCTCTTTTTTATACGGCTGCTGCCCGGCTGTGGACTTTCTTCCGCACAATCAGATAGCAGATCACCTGCAGGATAATCGTGATGATCCACGATCCCGGATACGAAATGAACAGCACATACAGCGAGCGGTGCTGCGGGAAAATGCCGAAGATCCACACGATTCGCGTTCCGACCGTTCCGATGACGGACAGAATCATCGGCACCGCCGAGCATCCCATACCGCGCAGGGCTCCCGGGAAGAGGTCCATGATGCCGCAGAGGAAATACGGAACCGTCGTGATCGACAGAATTTCCATACCGCAGCGGATAACCTCCGGGTCCCCGGTGTAAATCTGCAGGATTTCCGTACCGAACAGATACGCGCCGCCACCCATCACCAGTGCGATGCCGCTGGAGAGAATCAGGCAGTCGATCAGCACCTTATCCATTCGTTTGTATTTTCCGACACCGTAGTTCTGGCTTGTGAAGCTCATGCACGCCTGGGTGACGGAGTTGACTGAGGTGTATAAAAATCCCAGCACATTGTTGGCCGCCGTGTAGCCTGCCATTGCAATCGAACCGAAGGAATTGACGGATGACTGCAGCAGCACGTTCGAGAAGTTGATGACGGTACTCTGAATACCCGCCGGGATGCCGACCTGGAAAATCGGGATGATGTAATCCTTTTTCAGGCACAGCTTCGAGAACCGGAGCTGATAACTTCCCTCGCTCTTATAGAGGCACCGCAGAACCAGCAAGCAGGAGATCGCCTGCGAAACCACCGTTGCAATCGCCACACCTGCCACGCCGAGACTGAACACGATCACGAGGAACATATTCAGACCAGCGTTGATCACACCCGATACAATCAGGAAATACAGCGGCCGCTTCGTGTCGCCGACGGCACGCAGAATCGCCGCACCGTAGTTGTACAGCATGAAAAACGGCATTCCCATAAAATAAATTCTCATATACAATGCCGACTGATCAATGACATCCGCCGGTGTATCCATCAGCTCCAGCGCGCCTTTTGCAAAAAATACGCCCACAAACGCCATCACAACGCCGCTGATCAGCGCCAGCATGATCGATGTATGTACCGTTTCCGACATCTCCCGGTCGCGCCCCGCCGCATAATACCGCGCCGCCAGTACATTCGCACCGAGTGAAATTCCCATAAACAGGTTGATGAACACGTTGATGAGTGCCGTTGTCGATCCGACAGCCGCAAGCGCCTGGCTTCCGCTGAACCGTCCGACTACAATAATATCAACCGCATTGAACATGAGCTGTAAAATTCCCGACACCATCAACGGCAGCGAAAAGGAAATCAGCTTGTCCATAATCGTGCCGTTGCACATGTCGATTTCATATTTGTTCTTTTTCAAAAATACTCCTCCTTCTTTTGTAGCAGATATGCAGTCTTACACCGCAGACATATACAGAAATGATACCACTTTTTTCCGGTTCTGCACAGAGACTTTCCATAATTTATTGACTTCTGTAAAGTCCACAGGTAAAATAAATACAATTACAGTTTTTCTGTATATAAATCAAGGACAGGAGAGAACCTATGAAAAAAATATGGATTACAGGTGCCGAAGGCCACATCGGTACTGCCCTTCTGGAACTGCTGGAGGGTGTGGAATATCAGCTTCTTCCAACGGATATTCACGAGGTTGATATTACCAAAATCGATGAAGTCACACAGTTTGTTTATGTCAACCGTCCCGACGTTATCATCAACTGCGCCGGTATGACCGACGTTGCCGAGTGTGAAAAAAACATCGACGAAGCCTATCGTGTCAATGCCATCGGTGTGCGCAACGTAGCGCTTGCCGCCAATGATATCGACGCAAAGGTTATTCAGATCTCAACGGATGACGTTTTCGACAAGGAATCCCGCATCCCGTACAACGAGTTTGATACCGTGCATCCGCGTACGATCTACGGAAAATCAAAAGAGGCCGGAGAGAAAATCCTGACACAGCTTTTGAACCGCTTTGTCATCATCCGAAGCTCCTGGATTTACGGGATCGGCCGCGATTTTGTGGACGAAGTACTCCGCAATGCGGCAAAGGGCGGCACGATGGAGGTTCCAAACAACCAGTATGCGGCTCCGACCAGTGCTTTTGAGCTTGCGCGCGTGATCTGCCACTTTATCGACAGCGAGGAGTATGGTCTGTACCACGTTGTCTGCCCCGGAAGCTGCAGCCGCTATGAGTTTGCAAGAACCATCCTCGAGTATACCGGAAAAACCGGTGACCTTGATCTCTACCCGGTTGTCGCACGCGATGATGTCCGCCCGACCTATTCTGTTCTGGACAACATGATGCTCCGCCTGACCGGTATTCCTGAGCCGCTCGACTGGAAAACGGCACTGAAAGAATATCTCGAAGAAACCGGAGGAATCGAATAATGGTCCGAAACAGAAAAGAAACAACGGAAAAGTCAAAAAAGAAGCTCGGGCTTTCCACCCAGATTTTTATTGCCCTGCTGGCCGGTGCGCTGCTCGGCGTGGTGATTCACTATTGGATCCCGTCCAGCTATATCAAGGACACCGTCATCGTAGAAGGTGTGCTGTATGTCATCGGACAGGGCTTTATCCGCCTGATGCAGATGCTTGTCGTACCGCTTGTCTTCTGCTCCCTCGTCTGCGGAAGTATGTCCATCGGAGACAGCAAAACCCTCGGAAAGGTCGGCGTAAAAACGATCGGCTTTTACCTTGTTACCACAGCACTTGCCGTCTGCATCGCACTTGGAACCGCCCTGCTCATTCACCCGGGTCTCGGACTTAACATGAGTGCGGTTCAGAAAGCCGACCTGTCCTCAACAGCAGCAGATTCCAGCGTCAGCCTGGTGGATACACTGCTCAACATCATCCCGAAGAACCCGATTGGTTCCATGGCAAACGGCGATATGCTTCCCATCATCGTATTCGCCCTGTTTGTCGGCGTAATGCTGGCAAAGCTCGGAAACCGCGCTTCGGTCGTTTCCAACTTTATCAGCCAGTTTAACGATGTCATGATGGAAATGACCATGACGGTCATGAAGGTGGCCCCGGTCGGCGTTTTCTGTCTGATTGCACGTACCTTTGCAACGGTCGGCTTTTCTGCGTTCGCACCGATGCTGAAATACATGGGAAATGTAACACTGGCGCTGGCACTGCAGTGCTTCATCATTTATCAGGTTCTTCTGTTCGTATTCACACGGCTGAATCCGATTAAATTCGTGAAAAAATTCCTTCCGGTTATGGGATTTGCATTTTCCACCGCAACCTCCAACGCGACAATCCCGATGTCGATTGATACGCTGAACAAAAAGATGGGTGTCTCGAAGCAGATTTCTTCGTTCACCATTCCGCTCGGCGCAACCATCAACATGGATGGTACCTCCATTATGCAGGGTGTCGCTGTCATCTTCATCGCAGAGGCGTACGGTATTCATCTGACTCCGGCAAACCTCGCAACGGTTGTTGTTACCGCAACACTGGCTTCCATCGGTACCGCTGGTATCCCAAGCGTCGGACTTGTTACCCTGGCTATGGTACTGAATTCCGTCGGACTGCCAACGGAGGGTATCGCTCTTATCATGGGTATCGACCGTATTCTCGATATGCTGCGTACCGCCGTCAACATCACAGGCGATGCTGTCTGCACAACGATTGTCAGCCATCAGGAAAAGGCGCTCAACCGCGAAGTATTCAATCGCAATTAACCGCAATGAACTGCTTGCGCGCTTACGGTCAAACGCTTACAAAAAGCCTTTTTCAGGCATGCCCTACGGCAAGAAAAAATCCTGTAAATTGAAAAAACGCGTTCCCGTTTTCGGAAACCCCTGTGGTTTCCGGCGGGAACGCGTTTTTCTTATCTTATTTTTCTGTTACAGTTCAAATGCCTGGCAGATGCTGTCGTAATGCAGGAATTTGCCTTCTGCGGCGTATCCTTTGATTTCGTCCAGCGTAGCAAAACGGTAGCCGTCCGTTTCTTCCTCCTGAAGGTGAAGATCCTCGTCTTTGACATCCATCACGAAGCGATAGACATCGACAAAGTAGTTGTCTCCCTCATCCGGGTTGATACGCTGGTAAGTGAAGAGGTAGCCGCCGTCTGCCTTACTCACATCAAGTCCGGTTTCCTCTCTGACCTCACGGCGCACGGCCTCCATAGAGCTCTCTCCTGCCTGTGCCGCGCCGCCGGAAACCTCCCACCAGCCCGGTGCCCAGGCTTTCGTCATGACACGTTTTGTGATAAGGAAGGTTCCGTCCGGTCTTGCGATTACGCCGAGCACCGTCAGGTGAAACTCGTCCGGCTTCATATGCCAGTCATTCCGCTTCATCGTGCGGCCGGTCGGCTGTTTGTTTTCATCATAGATATCCCAGAGTTCCATATCGTATTTTCTCCTGTCGAACTTCTTCCGAGCCCCATCGCGATTTTTCTTCCCTTTCGCATGGTTCTGAATCATTACAGATACTGTTTAATCTCTTCCATCACATTTTCCAGCGGAATCTGTGTTTTCAGAGTCTTATCGCGGGATGCAACCTCGACAACGCCCTGTTTCATATTTTTCGGGCTTACGATGATGCGAAGCGGAATACCGAGCAGGTCGGCATCGGCAAACATTACGCCGGCTCTGACGCTTCTGTCGTCGTAGATCACTTCGATGCCTGCATTCTGCAGATCCTCGTACAGCTTGTCCGCATATGCTCTGACTTCCTCGTCATCGACGCGGACCGCACAGAGGTGTACCTGCCACGGAGCGATAGCTTTCGGCCAGATCGGGCCGTACTCATCGTGATGTGCCTCGCAGACCGATGCTGCCAGACGGCCGACACCGATACCGTAGCATCCCATGATCGGGGTCTTGCTCTCGCCGTTTGCATCGACATAGGTCATATTCATGGATTTTGTATATTTGGTTCCAAGCTGGAAGATGTTTCCGACCTCGATACCTCTGGAGATCTTTACGGTCTTTTTGCCGCATTTCGGGCAGATGCCGCCTTCCTGGATTTTTGCAAAATCGTGATACTCGGCATTCAAAACGTCGCGCTCCATGTCGAGTCCTTTGTAATGATGCTCTGCCTCGTTGGCTCCGCAGGAAAGGTTGTTTCTTCCCTCGAGGGATTTATCGTAGAGAACAACGGCATCTCCGTTCACCTTCAGGTTCACCGGTCCGATATAGCCTGCGTTCAGTCCGCATTCTTCGGTGATAACGGCTGCGTGAACCTGCTCGCCGAGGAAGTTGACCAGCTTCGTCTCGTTGACTTCGAGATCACCGCGGATGAAAAGGACAACGTATTTATCATCAACATTCTGCTGATAAACAACGGCTTTGCAGGAGTTCTTTGTCTCGTCTCCGAAGAAATTGCAGACGTCTTCAATGGTGTGGACGTTCGGTGTATAAACCTTTTCGAGTGCAGCGGATTCTGCGTCTCTTGCGATATCGGAAATGTTCTCAGCTGCCTCCATGTTGGCTCTGTAATCGCAGGAATCACACAGAACGATGGAATCCTCTCCGACCGGAGTCAGAAGCATGAACTCGTGGGAGATATTTCCGCCCATCATACCGGAATCGGATTTGACAGATACCACCTCCGGCACGCCGACACGCTCGAAGATGCGCTCGTATGCTGCGTGGCATTTCTCGTAATACTGCTCCAGATCTTCCTGGCTGGTATGGAAGGAGTAAGCATCCTTCATCGTAAACTCACGCACACGGATCAGGCCGGCTCTCGGACGGGCCTCATCACGGAATTTTGTCTGGATCTGATAGATCATAAACGGATATTTGGTGTAGCTCTGTGCATACTCGCGAACGAGATGTACGGCTGCCTCCTCGTGGGTCATGCCGAGTACCATTTTGGCATTGTTGCGATCGGTGAAGCGCAGCAGCTCATCGCCGATGCTATCGTAACGGCCGGACTCATCCCACAGAGAAGCCGGCATGACAACCGGGAACTGCACTTCCTGGCCGTCGATTTTGTCCATCTCCTCGCGCAGGATCTGCTCGATTTTGCGCACGATGCGGCGCAGCGGCAGATAGGAAGAATAGATTCCGTTTGCCATATATTTGATGTATCCGCCTTTTACCATAATAGCATGGCTGTCGATGACACAGTCAGCAGGTCTTTCTTTGAAGCGCTCTCCTACTAATTTTTCAAGTTTCATTTTCTGATTTCCTCCTTATTCTTTGGGTTTTCAACATCTGAAATCTTCCAGACGCGAGAACATTCCAGCCTGTCCGATTTTAAGCTTTTAGTCAACATTTTACGCATCTAACTCATCACTGAAGTAACAAGTTAGATGCTTCGTTTTCAAACAGAAAAAAGCCCTAAACCGCAAGCTGCAGTTTAGGGCGAATTTTTTTATCCGCGGTACCACCTAAATTCAGGAAAACTCCTGCACTCTGACACAAAGCATTTGTATCCCACGATTTTTGTATTTTGTAATACGCGTGATCTCTGCTCTCTGTACCTTCTCTGTAACGGGAGATCCCGGTGCAGCCTACGAAATAAATTTTTCCTGATGGATTTTCTTCTCTTCGGTGCACAGCTCCAAGACCGGTTCACGATAGATTCTGCAAAAAGCTTTCACCTGCCGCTTTCTCTCTGAATGCGCTCTGTCGCTACTGTTTCTTTTCGTCGCTTTTTCACTGCACTGATTGTAGCAGAAACCGGAAAAGAATGCAAGCCCGTTCCTTCTGCTTTTTCTGCATAAACGCCCGCCCAGGTTACAGACCTTCCCGGTACACTCTGCTGATCGCCGCCTGGGCTTCCTCAGACTGTTTTTTCTCAATCCATGCTTTGCGGTCACTCAGGATAGCCAGCATCTCATCGACAACGTCCTCGGCGCGCGGGCCTGTGACGCGGTAGAGATAGCCGAGCATCCGCGTGGCGGTAAAGTCCGTGTTCATCTGGCGGTATGCAATTTCCCGGCAGAAGTCGTCCGGGTAACCGTTGTGTTTTAACGCACGGTACAATTCGTCATTTCTCGTTTCTGGCATTGCCTGTCTCCCTTTTTCCTTTAAACATTTACGTTTCCGCTGTTCAGGCCTTCCGTCTTTTCCTCAAGTGGCAGCCAGTCCAGTGCCTTTTTGATCCATTCATCCCAGAAATCCCATTCATGGCCACCCTTGCTCTCATAGTAGACAATGTCCATGCCGCTCTCTTCCATCCGTTTATGGTAGAGACGGTTTACTTCCAGAAGTCCGTCCTCTGTTCCGCACGCCTGGAATACGGTCGGCACATTGACAGACGGATCTTTTTTCCGTGCTTCCTTTAACTGCTCGATAAGAACAGCCGGGTTTTTGTCACTCTTTGCTGCTTCGACCAGATTTCCGAAATAACCTTCTTCATGTGCAAAGCTGTCCGCTCTGCTCTCTTCCGGATTTTCCAGCACATGAAGTGCACCGGACAGGCAGATCACAGCCCCGAAGGTATCGTGATATTTCAGGCCATTTCTGAGTGCGCCAAAACCACCCATGGAAAGGCCTCCGATAAAGGTGTCTTCTCTTTTTCTGGACAGCGGAAACATTTTTCTTGTAATCTCAACCAGTTCTTCTCCGATAAACTGTCCGTGCATGGCACCGATGGACGGCTGATCCACATAAAACGCATTCTCACCGGCCGGCATGACAACGGCAAGGTTTTTCTCCTCTGCCCATCTTTGGATTCTGGTTCCATGAACCCAGTCTGTCTCATTCCCAAAAATGCCATGCAGCAAATACAGCGTTTTAAACGGTTTTTCCTCGCGCTCCGGCTGCCCAAAGGTAAATTTGTCGACCGGCAGAATAACCTGCAGCGGTACGGTGCGCATTAAAGTTTTTGACATGAAGCTTACCTGAATAAATGCCATAATAAAAATCCCCCTGTGGATATATATTTTTCTTTATTTTACGCCTTATTTCTGCGTTTCGTCAACGTGGAGTTTTGCGTTCCTCCGGTTCCGGCTTGCACCCCGAAGCAATTCACGATATAATCATGTTTATAGCAATCCCAGAAAATAATGCAAAAAATTCAGCACTGCAGAACGTGAATTACTGCGTCACAGATTTTCGTCGTACCCCGGGACGCCTTCAAA
>ERZ1034939.1468-NODE-1468-length-10815-cov-5.203067_pt1 | contig 10815 bp, 9 predicted proteins | sample MGYA00520626_ERZ1034939 | MGnify/ENA primary metagenome ERZ1034939 (study PRJEB33766, sample SAMN09781751) | gut metagenome | biome: gut microbiome | host: Homo sapiens | place: Madagascar | study: EMG produced TPA metagenomics assembly of the PRJNA485056 data... | reverse complement strand
GCTTTATTCCGGTTCGGGTATCCACAGCCTTTCTGAATTAAATCCCAAATCAACTCAGACTCTGTCGTGATTGATCTCGCGATAAAATAACCGCGCAATCTCATCCTGTTTATCCGTCTGACCAAGAATCCACATCAGTTTTGCAACAATGGATTCTGTTGTCATATCATCGGACTTAAGGATTCCTTTATGATTACTGAATTTTTTTCCAACCTGATATACGCCAAGATCACAGCCTTCTTCCGGCACCTGTGTGGTGACAGCGATTGTTTTGCCGGAATCTACCCAGGAGAAGATCGCTTTTTCAAAGGAATCATCATATTCCGGGATACCGCCGATACCAAAGGTTTCCAGGATGATAGCATCATAGTGCCCACTTAACAGATCGAAAATCTCAGCTTTGACTTCCGGAGTCAGTTTCAGCACAAAGACACGGTCATTAAGACTTGCGTAAGATTTCAGATCCTGAGGAGCGGGACGTTCTTCCGTATAGTAACGGATGATACGGCTGTCACGGATAATGGCAAGTTCAGGGAAGTTCATACTGTCAAATGCATCAAAACTTCTGGTGCGCTGCTTACGTCCGCGGGTTCCGGCAACAACTTTTCCGTTAAATACAATGCAGACATTGCAGGAAAGATCGTCGGCAGCATACAGAATACTCTGGAACAGATTGATCTTTGCATCGGTATAAGGATTGGCCATTGGTTTCTGGGAACCGGTCAGTACGATTGGCTTTACACTGTCCTGGATCAGATAAGACAAGGCGGCAGCAGTATATGCCATGGTGTCTGTTCCGTGAAGAACGACAAACCCATCGTAGTTGTTATAATTTTCCATGATCGCATCACGGATCATCAGCCACTGACGTGGGCGCATATTGGTGCTGTCGATGTTCATAAGCTGAAGTACTTCCAGATGACAGATGTCTTTGATTCCCGGTACGCTGGCTGCAAGTTCTTCCCCTGTCATAGCCGGTGTCAATCCAAGATCCCCCTCTTTGGATGCAATCGTACCACCGGTTGCTATCATTAGTATGTTTTTCATGATCAGTTACCTCTCAATATACATAATATATTTTTTATACTTCTATAAGATTAGCTGTGATTGAAAGGCATGTCAAGAAAAAACAGGTATTTTGCAGAGTATTTTCAGATGGACATTAACCCTTAATATCAGATGGATTTTTACCGGAAGGCGGAGCCTGCTCCGGAGCATCATCTGCGGATGAGACCGGAGGAAGGAATGGATAAAGTTCCTCATACGAATCCAGTTCCGCAGGATTAAGAGGTGCAGAAGGAATCAGACCGGTACAGTCATGAGAAGAGGCAGCAGTTGCGAGATAATCGTAAGAATCAATGAGTTCCTGGTTGGATAATGGGTTTACATTTACAGTCTTTTTTTCATGTTTCTTCATAATAAAAACTCCTTTATAATTCAGATATATTAGAGGGGTGAATAAATGGTGGTTATTTAGTAAAAAAAGAGGAAAACCTGCTTTCCGGTATAGAATGGGTAGAAAAAAAGAAAATTATACGGTATAATACTTCATGTTGTGAAATATTAGAGCGTTAAAGCTGAAAAGAAGAAAAGTTACAATTTAAAATAACAAATAAAAATAACAGATGATGAAATACAACAGGAAGGAGAAGCAGAAAATGAGAGTAGAAATTGACACACATACGCATACGCTCGCAAGTGGACATGCATATAATACGCTGAATGAGATGGCGCAAGCAGCAGCGGATAAAGGACTGAAGGGACTTGCAATTACGGAACATGCACCAGAGATGCCCGGAACTTGTCATTTGTTCTATTTCCAAAATTTAAGAATTGTTCCAAGAAAAAAATACGGGATTGAGCTGTTATTAGGAACAGAACTGAATATCATGAATGCGCGGGGGGAGATCGATCTCCCAGATTCGGTTCTTGAAAGACTTGATATTGCAATCGCCAGTATTCATATGCCGTGTTTTAAAGATGAACGGACAATAGACAATGTAACCGCAGCATATGAGAAAGTAATGGAACATCCGTATGTGGACATCATTGGACATCCGGATGACGGGAGATTTCCTGTAGATATGAAGCGTCTGGTAAAAAAAGCAAAAGAAACCGGAACATTACTGGAAGTAAATAATTCATCACTGCGTCCGGAAGGATTTCGAGAGAATACAAAAGAGAACTGTCTGGAGATGGTAAAGGAATGTAAAGCACAGGGAGTGATGATCGTGCTTGGCAGTGATTCACATGTGGATGCAGATATTGCAGAGTATCCATATGCGGAAAAAATATTGAGAGAAACAGATTTTCCGGAAGAATTGGTTGCCAATGTTTCACTGGAAAAATTAAAAGCATGTATAAAACATGGGAAAAAACTATAGACTTCGCAATTTTAGTGTGTTAAAATGTAAAAGTAATGAATCTGCTACGAAGGAGATAATGCTATGAGTAAGAAAATCAGAACAGAGGCGGTTGACTATCTGTTTCAGGGAATTTTAAGCCTCAAAGATAAAGAGGAGTGTTATACATTTTTTGAAGATATCTGTACGATTAATGAATTGCTTTCATTATCACAGCGTTTTGAAGTTGCAAAGATGTTAAGAGAACACAAGACTTATCTTGAGATTGCAGAAAAGACAGGCGCTTCAACAGCAACGATCAGTCGTGTGAATCGTTCGCTGAATTACGGTAATGACGGATATGACATGGTATTCGAGAGAATTGGACTTGGGGAAGTCAAAGACGAAAAAGCAGAATAAAGTGCGAAAAACAGTGCAGATGCATTTGGCAAGAATGCAGAAGCAAAAAAAGAAATAAGACGTGCGGTCTTATTTCTTTTTTTTGGCCGAATTCTTTTTGACACCGGTATTTTCAGAGTGAAGCAGATCGGGGAAATTATCCAAAAGCTTTTCTACAATCTGCTTTTTAACATAGATGTCAAAACTCAGGTTACAGATAAATGCAAACAACTGCAGAGAATCCCTGTCATCTTCCGGTGCTTCATCAAAACATTTTTTAGAAGAATTATAAGAGCGGATAATTTCTTTTTCAAATTCTGGAATTCTGGACTTTTCCAGTTCGCATACTTCTTTATAGATAGAAGTGATATCAAAATCCTGATCTGTGTCAAAATACTTATCCGTAATCGGTTCTAACATAGTTTCAATATCTTTAATAGAAAGAAAATTTTTAAAATAATAGATAAAGATCATTATCAGCAGATGCTCTTTGGAGTACTTCTTCTTCACAGGTGGAGGGAGAAGATTGTTCTTGGCATAGTTGTTGATCATGGTCTTGGTAAGGATCTTATCATCTTCATGGCGTTTACTGGATGCCAGTTCTTTTTCCATAAAGGTAGTAACCTGATCCATGTATAAATCTATATTCGGAATATCATCAGGTCTCACGTAATCAATCCGTGAGATGCTTGATAAAATGCTGTTCAGCATATCTTTTGTGTCTATTGTCATTTTTTATCACCTCAATGTAATTATTATATAGTTTTGAAAACTAGATGGCAAGCGTTTTTTTTATACACGTTGCAGAAAATGTCTGGAAAATACGGCTGAATATCGGAGAAGTTATTGACATTTTAATTGGATATGATAAAATAAGTTCGCCAACAAACAATTTGATAACAAACAATTTGAATGCGAACAATTGAACGGAAAGGATGGTAATGTGGAAAGAAAAGGAAGAAAGATCGGACCGGAGATACACTGTGCGGATCTGAAATTGTCAAGGAATCTGTCTGCACATGTGAGAAAGTCCGGAGTGGATGAAGTGACGATGATGCATGGCTGGATCATACGGTATCTGTATGAGAACCGGGAGCAGGATATTTTTCAGAAGGATATTGAACAAAGATTTGCAGTAGGTAGATCTACAGTTACGAATCTGCTTCAATTGATGGAAAAGAAGGGATTCGTAAGAAGAGAATCGGTAAAACAGGATGCCAGGTTAAAAAAAGTAATCCTGACAGAAAAAGGAATTGCAAGTCAGGAATCTTTTGAGGATATTGTGGAGCATATCGAAGAAGAACTTTCCGAAGGCATATCAGAAGAAGAACTTCATATTTTTTATAAGGTATTAGACCAGATTAATCAGAATGTGAAGAAATATGAAGTCAGGTAATCTGGAAAATCGGAGTTATAAATGTAACTATAAAACAAGAAACGAAACAGAAAGGGCGTAAATGGAATGATTAAGACATTAGCAAAACAGATTAAAGAATTTAAAGCAGCATCCATTGCAACTCCGCTCTTTATGATCCTTGAGGTATTGATGGAGATGATCATCCCATATCTGATGGCATCAATTATTGATAAAGGGGTCAATACCGGGGATATCCACCACATCTACAAAGTCGGCGGAATCATGGTTGTTGCGGCGGTCATCGGATTATTCGCCGGAATGATGGGCGGAAGATTCGGTGCAAAAGCATCGGCGGGATTTGCAAGGAACTTACGAGAGGCTATGTTTAACAATATTCAGACATTTTCATTTTCAAATATTGATAAATTCAGCACAGCAGGACTTGTAACCCGAATGACAACGGATGTAACCAATATACAGAATGCATATCAGATGATCCTGCGTATGTTCACCAGAGCACCGGCCAGTATGATCTGTGCGATGGTCATGGCATTTACAATCAATGCGAGACTGGCATGTATCTATCTTGTAGCGGTAATTATTCTTGGAATTTTATTGTTCCTGATCATGAGCCATGCGACAAAATATTTCCAGCAGGCATTTCCAAAGTACGATGATCTGAATGAATCCGTGCAGGAGAATGTATCTGCGATCCGTGTCGTGAAGGCATATGTAAGAGAGGAACAGGAGACATCTAAGTTACGAAGAGCAAGTGAGAATATCTATAACATTTTTGTAAAAGCAGAGACAAATCTGGTATTCAATGCACCGATGATGCAGACGGCGGTATACACCTGTATCCTGTTAGTGAGCTGGTTCGGAGCAAAGATGATCGCAAGTGATTCCCTGACGACAGGAGAACTGATGAGTCTTCTTACATATTGCATGAATATTCTGATGAGTCTGATGATGTTGTCGATGGTATTTGTCATGGTCGCTATGAGTATGGCAAGTGCGAGACGTATCTCCGAAGTGTTAAATGAGACGAGTGATCTTAAGAATCCGGAACATCCGGCCATGAAAGTAGAAGAGGGAAGTATTGAATTCCGTCATGTGGACTTTGCGTATAAAAAGGACAGTGACGAACCGGTACTGGAAGATATTGATCTGAAGATCCGCTCCGGTGAGACGATCGGAATCATCGGAGGAACAGGAAGTGCCAAGACGAGTCTGGTTAATCTGATCAGTCGTCTGTACGATGTGACGAAAGGCGAAGTACTGGTTGGTGGCAGAAATGTCAAAGATTATGATATGGAAGTGCTTCGTGATCAGGTATCAGTAGTCTTGCAGAATAATGTGCTGTTCTCCGGAACAATCCTTGATAATCTCCGCTGGGGAGACAAGGAAGCAACTCTGGAAGAATGCAGACACGCGTGTGAACTTGCATGTGCGGATGAGTTCATCGACCGTTTCCCGAAAGGATATGAGACCTACATCGAGCAGGGCGGAAGTAACGTATCCGGAGGTCAGAAGCAGAGACTATGTATTGCAAGAGCACTACTTAAGAAGCCAAAAGTACTGATTCTGGATGACAGTACCAGTGCGGTAGATACCGCAACAGATGCGAAGATCCGAAGAGCGTTTCGTGAAGAGATTCCGGATACAACGAAACTGATCATCGCACAGAGAATCTCAAGCGTACAGGATGCTGACCGTATCATCGTTATGGAAGACGGTAAGGTCAATGGATTCGGTACACATGAAGAATTACTGGAACAGAATGATATCTACCGTGAAGTCTATGAATCACAGACCAGTGGTGGCGGCGATTTTGACGAGAAGGAGGGTGAATAAGATGCCGGGACCGGGAAGACAGCCGAGAGGAATGAAAGCACAGGTAAAAAATCCGGGTGAATTATTCCTCCGCCTTATGAAATATGTATTAAAAGATTATAAGTTTCACTGTATCAGTGTAGTAGTATTGATTGTTGTCAGTGTTCTTTGCAATGTGCAGGGAACGATGTTCATGAAGAACCTGATCGACGAATATATCACACCATTTTTATTATCAGATAACCCCAATTTTACACCGCTTGCACATGCGATCGCCAGAGTAGCAGCATTTTATGCACTGGGTGTACTGGCAACATTCGGTTATAACCGTCTGATGGTCAATGTGACGCAAGGGACACTACGCAACTTAAGAAATGATCTGTTCTCTCATATGGAGAAACTACCGGTCAAGTATTTTGATACGCATGCACATGGAGATATCATGTCGGTATATACGAATGATATTGATACATTAAGACAGATGATCAGCCAGAGTATGCCGCAGCTTCTGAACAGTGGGATTACGATCATCAGTGTATTTGTCAGTATGTTGATCTTAAGTATCCCACTTACGGTCGTAACGATGATCATGGTCGGAATCATGGTATTCTGTTCAAAGAAATCTGCCGGACAGAGCGGGGCATATTTTGCAAAACAGCAGAAAGACCTGGGAACTGTGAACGGTTATATCGAAGAGATGATGAACGGACAAAAGGTGGTAAAGGTATTCTGCCATGAAGAGGAGAACATGCAGAACTTCAAGAAGCTGAATGATGAACTATATGTCAGTGCAGACAAAGCCAATACATTTGCCAACTTTTTAGGACCGATCAATGCACAGATCGGAAATATCAGTTATGTGATCTGTGCGATCATCGGGGGTGTGCTGGCACTTGGAAAGGTCGGAGGTTTTACCCTCGGAGGTCTGGCAAGCTTCCTGACATTTAATAAGAGCTTCAGTATGCCGATCAACCAGATCAGTATGCAGATGAATGCAATTGTTATGGCAATGGCCGGGGCCGACCGTATTTTTAAGCTGATGGATGAAAAAGAAGAACTGGATGAAGGATATGTAACACTGGTCAATGCGAAAGAAGAAGACGGAAAGCTTACAGAGTGTGAAGAAAGAACCGAACGCTGGGCATGGAAACATACACATCAGAATGATGGCAGTGTGGATTATGTGGAGGTGAAAGGTGAAGTCGTATTCAATGGTGTGGATTTCGGTTATAATGATGAGAAGATTGTATTGCATGATATCAAATTATATGCCAAACCGGGACAGAAGATTGCATTCGTCGGATCGACCGGAGCAGGTAAGACGACGATCACCAATCTGATCAACCGTTTCTATGATATTCAGGACGGCAAGATCCGTTATGATGGAATCAACATTAACAAGATTAAGAAAGCGGATCTCAGACATTCACTTGGGATTGTTCTGCAGGATACACATTTATTCACCGGAACGGTGCGTGACAATATCCGCTTTGGCAAACTAGATGCGACCGATGAAGAGATTGTGGCAGCAGCAAAGCTTGCAAATGCCGACAGCTTTATCCGAAGACTTCCGAAAGGCTATGATACGATGCTGACCGGAGACGGAGCAAATTTAAGCCAGGGACAGCGCCAGCTTCTGGCAATTGCAAGAGCCGCTATTGCTGATCCTCCGGTATTGATCCTTGATGAAGCAACCAGTTCCATCGATACCAGAACGGAACGGATCGTACAGGATGGAATGGATAAGCTGATGCGTGGAAGGACAACATTTGTTATTGCCCACAGATTATCGACAGTCCGCAATTCTGACTGCATTATGGTACTGGAACAGGGAAGAATCATTGAGCGTGGTACGCATGATGAACTGATCGAAGAGAAAGGCAGATATTATCAGCTGTATACGGGAAATGCGATCAGCGCGTAAATGAATCGGATGATGAATGAAAATGAAAAAGGGACAGGACATTTTTTTAATTTGGGACGGAGGATTTTTTAAAATCCTCCGTCCCAAATTGTTTCTTGCAGAACCCGGACAAAGCAACTATAATGGAAACAGACATTCGAAAAGGGGTAGAATGCATATGAAATCAATCATGCTATGTTATAATCTGAAAGGCACGAAAAAGGGAAAAAAGATCGGCATGCTGGGAAGTTTTCTTGGTTTTCGTGTGAAATATGTGGAAAAAGAAGAGTATTCAAAGACAATCGGAGTACTGACCGGACTGAAAGAAGAAGTGGCGGAAGAGGCATCAAGGGAGGAAACTTCCGGGACAGACAATGAAAAAAATGAAGAAATCACAGACTTTGAAGAAGAGATGCTTGTCATGCTGCTGGCAGACAATCGGATATTGGATAAGCTATTATTCCAGATGAAAAAAGAAAAAGTACAGGTTCCGCTGAAGGCAATCGTTACCGCAAAGAATCAGAACTGGACATCAACGGCTCTTTATAGCGAAATAAAAAGAGAGCATGAATCCATGACGAAAGCAGAACAGGCCGGAAAGAAAAAAGAAGAATAAAAACCGGAAAGAAAGGAAACCATAAGATTGAGTATATACGATACATTAAATGAACAACAAAGAGAAGCAGTGTTCCATACAGAAGGACCACTTCTGATCCTTGCAGGAGCAGGATCCGGAAAGACAAGGGTTCTGACACACAGAATTGCTTACTTAATTGAAGAGCAGCAGGTGAATCCATGGAATATCCTTGCAATTACATTTACGAATAAAGCAGCCGGAGAGATGAGGGAACGTGTCGACAAATTGGTTGGATACGGATCAGAGAGTATATGGGTAAGCACCTTCCATTCCATGTGCGTGCGTATCTTAAGACGCCATATCGATCTGCTCGGATATGATACCAACTTTACAATCTACGACAGTGACGATCAAAAGACACTGATGCGTGAGGTCTGTAAGCTTCTGCAGGTAGATACGAAGATGTTCCGGGAAAGGGCATTGCTTTCAGAGATATCTAAAGCAAAAGATGAACTGGTGACACCACAGGAATACCGTATGCGTGCGGAAGGGGATTACAGCCGGAAAAAAATTGCAGAAGTATATGAAGAATATGAAAAACAGCTCCGATCAAATAATGCATTGGATTTTGATGATCTGTTGTTTAAGACCGTGCAGCTTTTCCAGACACAGAAAGATGTACTGGAATATTATCAGGAGCGTTTCCGTTATATCATGGTAGATGAGTATCAGGATACAAATACAGTACAGTTCGAACTGATCCGTCTGCTGGCATCCAAGTATCGTAATCTGTGTGTGGTTGGAGACGATGACCAGTCCATATATAAGTTCCGCGGCGCGAACATTAAGAATATCCTGGATTTTGAACATGTGTTTGATGATACTAAAGTGATCAAGCTGGAGCAGAATTACCGTTCTACCGGCAATATCCTGAATGCAGCCAATGCCGTGATCCGGAACAATCAGGGAAGAAAAGACAAGACGCTCTGGACAGAGAATGAAGATGGAGATATGATCCAGTTACGTCAGTTTGATTCTGCTTATGAAGAGGCAGAATATGTAGTCGGTGACATCAGACGCCATGTCAATAAAGAACTCTGCAGCTACAAAGATAATGCAGTTCTTTACCGTACCAATGCACAGTCCCGTATGTTCGAGGAACGTTTTGTCCGTGACAGTATTCCATATAAAGTCATCGGCGGTGTGAACTTCTATGCGAGACGCGAGATCAAGGATCTTCTTGCGTATCTGAAGACGATTGATAACGGAAGAGATGATCTGGCTGTCAGACGTATTGTAAATGTTCCAAAACGAGGTATCGGACTGACCAGTATCAACCGTGTGCAGGAATATGCATCAACCAGAGAATGCAGCTTCTATGATGCACTTCGTGCCGTAGACCTGATCCCGAACATCGGAAGAGGACAGGCAAAACTGGAATCGTTCGTTGCAATGATCGAGCATTTTAAGAATGATACAGAAGACATGAGTGTATTGGAACTGTTGGAGGAAGTTATCAAAGAAACTGGTTATATCGATGCGCTGATCCACGAATGTGAGAGTGAAGAGGCAACATCAAGAATTGAAAATATAGACGAACTCCGCAATAAGATCGCTGCTTATGAAGAAAGCTGTGCGCTACAGAATGAAGCACCGACACTTGGAGGATTTCTTGAGGATGTAGCTTTGGTAGCAGATATCGACAGTCTGGATGAAAGTACAGATTATGTCGTATTGATGACATTACATAGTGCAAAAGGTCTGGAATTCCCACATGTATATCTGGCAGGAATGGAAGACGGACTGTTTCCGAGCTATATGACGATCACAGCAGACGACCCGGCAGAACTGGAAGAAGAAAGACGATTATGTTATGTAGGAATCACAAGAGCAGAGAAAGATCTGACACTGACCTGTGCAAGAAAACGTATGGTACATGGGGAGACACAGTATAAGAAGATGTCCCGTTTCTTAAAAGAAATCCCATTGGAACTTCTGGAGACAGGACCATCAGCAAAAAAAGAGAAGAAAGAAGAAAGTGGAGAGGTAGTTTTTTACTCCATCTCACTTGCTCGTGTCACCGCTTTTTTTCCATATTTTTTGCGAATAGAATCAAGTGCTGCATCCAGTTTTTTCTGTTTTTCCGGGGATGGTTTTTTCGGAAAATCGGCATTGGCATTTGTTTTGTTTGCAGAAATATCGGAAAAATCCAGGTCAAACAAGGAAAGCTGGACGGGCTCGTTTTCATCAACGAGTTTGGTAGTGCGGATACCTAACAGGCGAACGGGCTGCTGATTCCAGAGTTCGTGGAAGAGCCGTTTAGAGGTCTGAGTGATCAGGTCGGTAGAATTTGTTGGAATATCAATCTGGGTTTGTCTGGAAACAGACTGAAAATCGTAGTATT
>ERZ1034939.1462-NODE-1462-length-10844-cov-6.957271_pt1 | contig 10844 bp, 6 predicted proteins | sample MGYA00520626_ERZ1034939 | MGnify/ENA primary metagenome ERZ1034939 (study PRJEB33766, sample SAMN09781751) | gut metagenome | biome: gut microbiome | host: Homo sapiens | place: Madagascar | study: EMG produced TPA metagenomics assembly of the PRJNA485056 data... | reverse complement strand
TTTTTGTTTTTATTTATATGTATTTGCTTACTAATTGCCTAATGTTCGTGCAAAGTTACAACTTTTCTGTAATCTAATGACCGGTTTACATCTTTTTCTACTACTTTACATTATTCATAACCAGCGTTAGGCGTAATAATTTTATAAAATCTGACTTAAAGAATACAAAATCGGCAAAACGGAATAATATCGGTATGGAAATAATGACTACCTTTGCGGATGACAAAATAACTTTGCATACGAATCTTAATTACGAAACATAATGGCTAACGAAATGACAGAACTGAAGATTGACATGGGGCTCATCGCTCATTACGGCAATGCCGACTACATAGATGGCGACATGGTTGTGCTCGACGGCATCGACAAGGTGCTGCAGGTAGACGGCACGTTCAAGTTTGATATGATTATGATGGTCTACTGCACTAAGGGACGTATACAATTTGAAACCAGCTCCAACGCATATACCGCAAAGGCGGGCGACGTGATTATCTGTCTGCCCAGCAGCACATGGGAAAACGTGATGGTATCGCCCGACTACGACTCGAAAAGTGTCGGCGTGTCGAGCAAGGCAGCTCAAGCCAGTGTGCAGGTGAACCGCGACTACCTTAATCTGCTCGGTTACGTATCGCACAACCCCGTGATTCACCTCAACGAGGAACGCCAACAGATGTTCTTGAAGTACTACGCCATCATTGCACACAAGATAAAGAATCCGCATGGTTTCTATCATAAGGAGATTATGCACTGCTTGCTGCAAAGTTCCATCTACGAGCTGTTCGCCATCATCACGCCCTACGTGGAGTATAGCATCGAAGGGGGCAATCTCAAGCAGGCCAACTTGCTCTTTCAGCGCTTTATCGAGATGCTGTCGGCGAACAACGGCAGGATGCAGCCCGTGAAGAAATATGCGCAGGAGCTGTGCATCACGCCGAAGTATCTCTCGAACATCACGAAACAGGTGACGGGGCGCACGGCGCTCGACTGGATACACAGCTACACGGTGAAGTCGATAGAGAAGTATCTGCGCCGTTCTAACCTCTCCATCAAAGAGATATCGGAGCTGTTGGGCTTCCCCAACCTCTCGTTCTTCGGCAAGTTCACGAAGAGCCACCTCGGCATGTCGCCAACGCAATACCGCAAGGAGCAGAGCATGAGGAAGTAGTTTAGGGGGTGCAGTTGTCTCAACTGCACCAACAGAGTAGAAAACCAACAGAGTAGAATGCTTTATTAGTGCACCTCCTGTTCTGTTGGTGCACTTGAGACAAGTGCACCCCCTATAAATTATCTGCGCGAACCAAAACCACCACTTCTTGACGAGCCCGACGGCTTGAACGTTGAGCGTGGGGCTGACGAGCCCGACGAGTTGTCGCGACGCGAGCCGAAGCTGCTGCTTGAAGAGCCTCTATTGCTCTCGGGCTGACGCACCGTTGTGCGCGTGCTACTCTCACGACTGCCAAAGCCAGAGCCACGGCTTGAACCAAAGCCCGACGAACTGCGACTTGAACCAAAGCCCGACGAACTGCGCGAGCCGAAGTCGCTGTTACCTCTGCTCTCTACCCTACGGTTGCCACGCGAGCCGAACGACTGGCGATTGCCACGTCCGTAGTCGCCGCGCTTGAAGCCGTCGCGCATGCCGAAGTGGGCATCGCCACCACGGCGCGAACCGAATGTTCTGCCGCTGTACCACGAGCTGCCGTTGTTCTGACGCCACGAGTGGCCACCACGATAGCTCACGTACACCGTCGGACGATGGAAGTAGAAGTAGTCGCGGTGCGGATAGCGAGCGTATATAGCGAAGTGCCAAACGCCTGCACTGAAGTAGAGCGGACGATAGAAGTAGGCTGCCTCGCAGAACATACGGTACTGCCAGTCGAGGAGCACATAGCTGAAGTCGATGTTACGCCAGCGCCAGTAGTCGCCGTAGAGTTCGTCGTCGGAGTTGACACTGAGCAGATAGTCGAGGTTTATCTCGTAAGCTGCCTCATACTGGTCGTCGGTGAGGTTCAGCTCGTAAGCCATCTTGTCGGTGAGGAACAACGCCTGTTCGCGTGCCTGACTGTAACTCATTGCGCCGGCTGCTACCGCGAAGCCAAGCACCATTACTATTGTTGCGAATAACCGTTTCATAATATCTCTGTTTTTAAAAGTTATACTTATCTTAAAGGGGTGCCTCCCAGAGGGTGCCTCTCAGGGGGTGCACTTGTCTCAAGTGCACCAACCAAGCAAGATGTGCACAAACAAAGCAAGATGTGCACAAACAGAGCTTTCTATTCTGTTGGTGCAGTTGAGACAACTGCACCCCCTTGAGGTTTCCTTTCGCTTGCAAAGTTATGCTTTTGTTACTGCAAGCCAAAAGGATTTTCCCTAATCGGTAATGGGAAATTCCCTAATTAGCACAACTTTTACCATCGTGCTCCGTCCGCCACCCGATCGGATCCCGTACGCCACCCAATCAGATTCCGTCCGCCGCCCGATCAGATTCCGTACGCCACCCAATCGGATTCCGTCCGCCGTCCGATGACTTAACCACCACTACAACACCACACAACTACCACCGCAAAACAACCGTTTCATAACATTTAACTCCTTAAACGCTACGTAATTAATCAAAAAAGCGTAACTTTGCAACTAAAATTATAATAAAACACATATAAAAATGGCACAAGAAGACGTTTTCAAGAAAATCGTGAGTCACTGTAAGGAGTACGGTTTCGTATTCCCAAGTAGCGATATTTATGACGGTCTGGCTGCAGTGTACGACTACGGACAGAACGGTGTAGAACTGAAGAACAACATCAAACAATACTGGTGGAAGAGCATGGTGCTGCTCCACGACAACATCGTGGGCATCGACTCTGCCATCTTCATGCACCCTACTATCTGGAAGGCAAGCGGACACGTAGACGCATTCAACGACCCGCTCATCGACAACCGCGACTCAAAGAAGCGCTATCGTGCCGACGTTCTCATCGAGGACCAGATTGCGAAGTACGACGAGAAGATCGAGAAGGAGATTGCCAAGGCACGCAAGCGCTTCGGCGAGAGCTTCGACGAGGCACAGTTCCGCGCTACAAACGCACGCGTAATCGAGCACCAGCAGAAGCGCGACGCTCTCCACGCACGCTATACAGAGGCTATGCAGGGACCTGACCTCGCCGAGCTGAAGCAGATCATCATAGACGAGGAGATTGTGGACCCGATCAGCGGCACAAAGAACTGGACCGACGTGCGCCAGTTCAACCTCATGTTCTCTACAGAGATGGGCTCCGTAGCCGACGGTTCTAACAAGGTGTACCTCCGTCCGGAGACAGCACAGGGCATCTTCGTCAACTACCTCAACGTGCAGAAGACGGGCCGCATGAAGATTCCGTTCGGCATCGCACAGATCGGCAAGGCGTTCCGCAACGAGATCGTGGCACGCCAGTTCATCTTCCGTATGCGCGAGTTCGAGCAGATGGAGATGCAGTTCTTCGTGCAGCCGGGCACCGAACTCGAGTATTTCCAGAAGTGGAAGGAGCTGCGCATGAAGTGGCACCAGGCTCTTGGCTTCGGCGCCGAGAACTATCGCTTCCACGACCACGAGAAGCTGGCTCACTACGCCAACGCCGCTACCGACATCGAGTTCCACATGCCGTTCGGCTTCAAGGAGGTAGAGGGCATACACAGCCGCACCAACTTCGACCTCTCGCAGCACGAGAAGTTCTCTGGCCGCTCAATCAAGTACTTCGACCCGCAGACCAAGGAGTCGTACACTCCGTATGTCATCGAGACATCTATCGGCGTAGACCGCATGTTCCTCAGCGTGATGTGCCACTCTTATAAAGAGGAGCAGCTCGAAAACGGCGAGACACGCGTCGTACTCATGCTCCCGCCCGCACTCGCGCCGACAAAACTCGCCGTGCTGCCGCTCGTTAAGAAGGACGGACTGCCCGAGAAGGCTCGCGAGATTGTGAACAACCTGAAGTTCCACTTCAACACAAGCTATGACGAGAAGGACACCATCGGCAAACGCTACCGCCGTCAGGACGCAGTGGGCACACCGTTCTGCGTGACCGTCGACTACGACACACTGCAGGACAACACCGTGACACTCCGCTTCCGCGACACAATGGAGCAGGAGCGCGTGAGCATCGACCAACTCCTCAGCATCATCGAGGACAAGGTGAGCATCACAAGCCTGCTCAAGAAACTGCAGTAAAAACATACTAAATGAAGAAATACTATTTATTCATACTCCTCGCCATGACGACCGTCTTCGCAGCAAGCCTGTCGTCGTGCAGCGAGACCGACAACGAGAAGGAGGAGTACCCCAACTGGCGAAAGACCAACGAGGCATACTACGACAAGAAGTATGCCGAGGTGAAGCAGCTGGTGGCGGGTGGTGCTGCCGACTGGAAGGTGCTGCGCTCATGGAGCCTCAACGACCAGGTGGCTACGCATAGCTACGACTTCGTGCTTGCCAACGTGCTCAACGCTGGCACGGGCTCGGGCTGCCCACTCTTCACCGACTCGGTGAAGGTGCACTACAGCGGTCGTCTGCTGCCCTCAACAAGCTATGCCGAGGGCTATGTCTTCGACAAGTCGTGGCAAGGCGAGTACAACCTCAGCACGATGAAGCCACGCACCTTCGCCGTGAGCGGTGTGGTGAAAGGCTTCGCCACAGCTCTGCAGAACATGCACATCGGCGACAGATGGCTCGTGTACATGCCCCATCAGCTGGCATACGGCTCGTCAGCCACGCCGGGCGCAGCCTACTCCACACTCATCTTCGACGTAACACTCGTAGGCTACTTCCGCAAAACATCCGCTGCAGCTGCTCCGGCTAAAGACGGCACAGCACAGCAGCAGACCACCGGCTACTGGGTTTATGAGTAATAATAGGAGGGTATGGCATCCTTGCCATACCCACGCAACCATAAAGGGTATGACATTCACACAATGCCATACCCTTTTTACATTATTTAAACATTATTTTAATACAAATAAAAAACATTAGATGTAATTTTGCATTCAAAGAAACAACATCCCTTATCTCAACTACAACACTCGTAATTTTAACGACATAACAACAAGCCTATAACATTAAAAATTACATATTATGACTAAACATTTACGATTTTTTATGCTCACACTGCTCACGATTGTGTGTACGTGGGGGGGGTATGCTCAAGAAACGGTAACGGATGAGTTGACCAGTCAAGTCTTAGGATTAACTGCTTCGTATTCATCTTTCACAAATAAAAAAGCATCCTCTGATGCATTATATTGTGGATGTGCATATAAAAATACAAGCTCTCAAATACAAATAAATGGAAACGGAACTAGCAAAGGTACAAAACCTAATAAGGTAATAGGATTGGTATCAACAGTTTCTGGAGGTACTATTAAATCTATCACAATAGAATTAAAGTCAAGTACAAATCCACTCTTAGTATTTGGAAATAACGAAGCCTTCGTAGGATCAGACGATTTAACAGGAAATAATAAAGGAACTCAAATAGCATCAATCACTAATACAACAAAACGAACTATAATTCCAACAGAAAACTACAAATATGTAGGTTTTTATTCAGCAAAAGCTAATTACATAAAAAAAATCACCATTGTTTGGGAAAAAGCAGCTTCCACCCCTGCCACCACTACCACCTTTGGCACCAACTCCGGCAAGACATTCACATTCACCAATGGCACGCTTGATGGTTTTACCACGCCTACAGCTACCGCTAAAAAGAGCGACGACAACACCGACTTGTCTAACCTTATTGAATATACAAGCTCTGACGCAGACATCGTAGCCGTTGACTCTAAAACCGGCGAACTGACATTCACGAACACCAAGTTTGGCAAAGCTACCATCACAGCCACTCTGCCTAAAACAGACACCTACCAAACATCTACCGACTCATACGTTGTCGAAAACATAGACAACCACACCGCTACTTCTCTCTCTTTTAACGGCACCGACATCACTCTTACCGATGGCAAGACCGATGCCGGCACAGACTTCACGGGCTACACCGCTACCGAAGCTAACAACATTGCCGGCACTATCACATACGCAGCTTCGGGCGACGTTGTGGCTACTGTCGACCCCACAACGGGCGCAGTAACCATCAACGCAGCTGTATATGGCACAACAACAATCACAGCTACATTCACGCCTACAGACCCAACACAATATTCTGGCTCCACTGCTACGTATCAGATTACGAACAAGAAGCCTGTTGATTTGTCGGAGATTGTGTTCGACGTTAAAACAGATAAGACATCTAAGCAAAGCACAGGAAAAGACCAACTCACGAAGAGTATTGTAAAAATAGAAAGCACAAGTGCTGCTTTAGGTGGATATGGCGACTACCGCTTCTATGGTAGTAGCAAAACAACGTTCTCACTTACCGATCCTACACGAGTAATTACAAGCATTAAGTTTGTAGGTGGTTCATACGGTAATTTCACAACAGACAAACCCAATTACGACAAAACCACCGGCACTTGGACTGGCTATGAGGAGTCTGTAGTATTCACAGCAAGTCCAAAAGTAAATAATGTCACCCAAATCATCGTCACAACAGCAGAGAAGAAGGCTGCTCCTGCCCTCTCATTCGCCGAGGCAACTGTAACAAAGGAGTTAGTAGCTGGCACTATTGACCTTCAGACCATCACCAAGCCTGAAGACCTTGACGCAGCTGCTATCACATACGCAAGTTCGGATAACAAGACAGCAGAGGTGTCTGAAGGTAAGATACATATGTACAAGACTGGCGAGGTGATCATCACCGCTACATCGGCTGCTACAGACAAGTATGCTGCAGGCACTGCGTCTTACAAACTCGTGATTGAAGACAATCGCGCAACTGATGCCGACTTCAAGTTCGCCGAAAGCAACTACAAAGTTGATATGGCAGGAAAATCAATGGCAGAGTTCAATGCAAAGAATGTACTGCAGAACCCGAACAACCTCAAAGTAACCTACACTATATCTCCTAAAGACGAAAATGTCGAGATAGATGCATCAACCGGCTACATTGTGATTTCTAAGCGTGGCATATACACCATCACCGCTACTGGTGATGCTAACGATACATATAAGGAGACAACAGCTAAATGCACGCTGAAGGTGTTCGACAGCACAAAGCAGGACGAGACATTCACATTTATCGCAGGTCTGCACAAAGGAACACAAACAGGGAATAGCAAAGAAGACCAAATAGTGCAGGATGCCGTAACAATACATGGTACGAATGCAGCATTCGCAGCAATAACTGACACTGAATATACTTACAGATTGTATCAGAACAGTTCCACAACAATCTCTACCAAGGTTGGTAAAATCACGAAGATTGAGTTTATTGGCAGCAATAATTCTTTAAGTAATTATTCGTTGAAGAAACTGACTTCCATGACGGACAATAACTACACTTGTACAGATCCTAACTATGGTGTTTGGGAGGGTTCTGCTAAGGAAGTTGAGTTCAAGGCTATTGCTCAAGTTCGCGCCATACAAATCATCGTCACAATACTTATTCCTAAGGAATACACTCTCGACGAGACAAAGACCAACAACGTCATCGAGGACTGTGCATACGCCAACGTCACGCTGCAGCGCACGCTCGAAGCAAGCCACTGGAACTCATTCTGCGTGCCGTTCGCACTTGATGCGAAGCAGGTGACACAGTACTTCGGCGAGGGCACACAGCTCCGCACATACGAAGGCAGATGCGAGAACAACATTGTGTACTTTGCAACTGTAGACAACATCGAGGCTGGCAAGCCGTACATCATGAAGCCTGGCAACGCCGTTGTGAAGAACCCGACATTCGAGGGAGTAAGCATGGTGGCAACAGGACTCGACGAGAACGGTAACCCGCAGGCTGTAGGCGATGCAAGCACAGTACAGATGAAGGGTATCTACAACCACGTAACACTGGTGCAGGACAAGACGAACATATACATCGGTGCCGGCAACAAGTTCTACTACCCGGCTGATGCGGAAGCTTGCCAGATGAACGGCTTGCGTGCATACTTCATCGTGCCGGAGGGCACAGACATCAAGAAGCTGCGTGCCAACCTCGACGGAGCGACAACATCGCTCGGCGAAATATTCGACACTGAGGAAAGCAACACGCCGGTGTACAACCTGCAGGGACAGTGCGTAGGCAACTCACTCAGCACACTGAAGAGCGGCATCTATGTCCAGAACGGCAAGAAGGTCGTAGTAAAGTAAATATAACATCTTAAACATTAAACATGAAAAGAAAACTTTATATAAAGCCATCTATTACAACAGTGGAAATAGAGGCAATGAGCATAATGGCAGGATCTATTGGTGACGGTGGCGGAACTGGCAATATTGGAGACCCGGAACCGGGCTACGGCGGCAGCGGTCACTTCGCTCCATCGCGCATCTACTTCGACTCCTGGGAGTATGATGACAACAGCAACGAAGAGGATGAGTATTAATAATACACTGCAACAAAGAGGATGAGTATTAATAATACAAAGACAACAAAGGTCGAGCGAAATCGCTCGACCTTTGTTGTTTTAAGGGGGTGCACTTGTCTCAAGTGCACCAACCGAACAGAATGTGTACCAACTGAACAAGAACTGCACCAACTGAGCAAGAACTGCACCAACCGAACAGAATGTGCACCAACTAATTGGTATTTTACTTGGTTGGTGCACTTGAGACAAGTGCACCCCCTATAAGTTTGTTCTCGCAGAACACGACCTTATAGCTTCCGCCTCGCTTTGTCTTGAACTTCAGCACCGACTCGCCGTAGCGCACCTCGCACGGTTCGCCCGAGCCGGAGAGTATTGTCGCCTCAGCGAGCTTGCCGTTCTTCCAGCTGATAGACACGGTGAAGTTGCCCTTGGCACGCAGTCCGCTCACTGAGCCTTCAGCCCAAGCGTCGGGCAGTGCAGGCAGCAGGTGGACGAATCCCATGTGGCTCTGCATAAGCATCTCGGTTACGCCGGCTGTTCCACCGAAGTTACCATCGATTTGGAACGGAGCGTGTGTGTCCCAGAGGTTGTCGAGCGTGCCGTTCTTCAGCAGATTGCCGTAGAGCGTGTAGGCATGATTGCCATCGTGCAGGCGTGCCCACTGGTTGAGCTTCCAGCCCATCGACCAGCCCGTTGCGCCGTCGCCGCGATGCTCGAGCACCACGCGCGATGCCTTAGCCAGTTCGGGCGTTGTGACGGGCGACACGGTGCGACCCGGGTGCAGACCGAAGAGGTGGTTCACATGGCGATGCTCGTCCTTCGGGTCGTCGATGTCCGTCGACCACTCCATGAGCTGTCCGTAGCGACCTATCTTATACGGCGCGAGATGCTTCAGCGCGTCCTCCCACTGGCGGCGTTCCTTGGCACTCTTGCCTAACACGCGGTTAGCCTCCACAGCATCCAGGAGCACTTCGCGTATCACGGCGTGGGCGAACGTAGCACCCTCGTCAACCGGTCCGTGCTCGGGCGATGTGGACGGAGCGGCGGTGTACACGCCGTCGGCGCGATGCCAGAGATAGTCGGACGCGAAGTCGGCAGACTCCTTCAGTATTTCGTAGTTGTCAGCGAGGAAGCGGCGGTCGCGCGTAAAATCGTAGTAGTTCCAGAGGTGTGTGGCGAGCCACGGACCGGCGAACGGCGAGAAGTTCCACGACATATCCTCGCTCGAGAGCGGCGATGTGAAGCCGAAGATATTACCAGATACGGACGTTGTCCAGCCACGTGTGCCGAAGTACGACTTCGCCGTTACACGACCCGGCTTCACGAGCGTGCGGATAAAGTTGAAGAGCGGCAGCTCGCACTCCGAGAGTCCCGTCGGGCAAGCCAGCCAGTAGTTCATCTGCAGGTTGATGTTGTTATGATAGTCGATGCGCCACGGTCCGTCGACGTTGTTGTGCCACAAGCCCTGCAGGTTAGCCGGCATATTGTCGGCACGCGACGACGAGATGAGCAGGTAGCGACCGAACTGATAGTAGAGCTGCTCCAAGTAGTAGTCGGGCTTGCCCTGGCGGTAAGCCTCAAGACGGCGGTTCACGGGCAGGTCGTCGGCATCAACCGAAGCGTTGTTGATGTTCAGACGCACGCGGTTGAAGAGCTCCGAATAGTCGGCATAGTGCTCGTTGAGCAGGTAAGCGTAGTCCTTTGTGGCAGCCTTGGCGAGCCAGTCGGCAGTAGTCTGTTTAGGGTCTACACCTACGTAAGCCTTCGGGTCGTTGAAGTCGGGGTCGTAGTTGGGTCGGTAGTCGGTGTCGGCAGTGATGAGGAACACAACCTCGTCGGCATCCTTCACCGTGAGCTTGCCGCCAGCGTTGCTCACCGCGCCGCCCTTAGCCACAGCCTTTATGCGCACGGCGTACTCCATACTGTTGTTGTCGAGACGTGCCAGCCAGCAGAGCGCGTCGGTGCCGTCCGCCTTCATCTCGCCCGTCGACACGGGGTTGGGAGCGTAGGAGAACACGAGGTTCTGCTTACCACGCTGCGATGCAGCGAAGCGCACCGCCATCACGTTGGCAGGATGCGACACGAAATACTCGCGCTCGTACTGCACGCCGTCCTTGCAGAAGCTCACCTTCGCAAGAGCAGAGTCGAGCGAAAGCTCACGGCGATAGCCGGTCATGCCCACTGAGCTGAGTCCGGTCTCAATGTAGAACTCGCCGGCGGTAGTGAAACTGCCGAAACGGAACGGTTCCTCGGCATCAGCCTCGTAGGGCACCACGCTGTTGAAGTTCTTGCGTGTGAGCAGCTCCGCCTTCTGCCAGTCGCCCTTGGTGAACGCCTCGCGTATCTCGCCCACCACATGAGCCGACTGCTTGTTCACGTCCCAATAGTAGGCCGCCCCG
>ERZ1034939.1452-NODE-1452-length-10933-cov-8.664552_pt1 | contig 10933 bp, 11 predicted proteins | sample MGYA00520626_ERZ1034939 | MGnify/ENA primary metagenome ERZ1034939 (study PRJEB33766, sample SAMN09781751) | gut metagenome | biome: gut microbiome | host: Homo sapiens | place: Madagascar | study: EMG produced TPA metagenomics assembly of the PRJNA485056 data... | reverse complement strand
TAATTTGTCTTATTTTTACTTATATCAATTATAGTATTATTGTTAATGATATTTTGATTTGTATGATTTGTAATATAATCAACTAATGTAGTATTAAAATCTGTTATAGTTTGGCTGTATGCTATTATTTATAGTACTTATAGGATAAATATTACAAATATTAATTATAGTACTTATCTCACTATTATTCCCATTGTTATTTATTTTTATATTTTCACATATGTTATTATTGTTTATTATCATATTATTGTTAGTTTTATTAATTATATTACTATTGTTTATTATATAACACATAATAATATTGTTCTTTTATGTACTATTATCAATATAATTACTTGAATTAATTATCATAATATTGTAAACTATAGTCATAACACTATGAAATTTGAATATAATTTAGAATGAGGTGGTAGTTTAATGGCAAAAGTTATAAGCATATATGCACAGAAGGGTGGCGTGGCAAAGAGCAGCACCACAATAGAAGTTGCTACAGCACTTACATTAATGGGAAAGAAAGTTCTGGTAATTGATTTTGACCAGCAATGTTCCCTTACAAAAAATTCAGGTGGCTCCGTTACCGGCAATTCAATCTGTGAGGTATTACACGCGGAATGTGAGATAAAAGAAGCTATACAGCATTTAGAATTATTTGACCTGATAGCAGGTTCCGAAAGATTGTCAAAGGCTGATGCTGATTTCAAGGAAAGAGATGATGTTTTTGCTATGCTGGACATCATTGATTTCATGAAAGATGATTATGATTATATCTTTATTGATAATACACCAAGCAGAAGTGTGTTACTTACAATGACATATGTTGCAACAGATTATGTCGTGATTCCAACAGAAGCTGATGAAGGAAGTCTTGACGGACTTGTCACAACAATAAAAGATATTAATATGCTTGTAAATACACGTAACCATGAGAGTCATGCAAAGATAATAGGTTTCGTTTTGACAAGAGCCGAGAATACAGCATTGCATCAGGTTGCTCTTGAAACATTGGAAGACTTATCTAACAATATGGATACAAAGCCGTTTGTTATGAAAGTCAGAAAATCTATCAAAGAGGGTGAAGTCAAATCATTCCATACATCAATATTTAAGATGTACAAGAATACAAATGTAGCCAAAGACTACATGGCTTTGGCAAAGGCTATTGTTGAGAAGATTGATGAGGTGAAGTAGTATGGCAAGTATTAGAGATAAGCTGAGAGCAAAAAATGCAGAGAACGCTGCTGAAAGAGGTAACACATCAACTAATAATTCAATTTTCGGCGACTTCATAGAAAGTGCTGAGAAAAAAGATGTTATAAAATCAGAAGAACCAGCTAATAATAAACCAGAAGAGAAAAAAGCAAATATTGCAGAAGTACAGGTTGAGCAAGTTGAAACTCCGCCAGAAACTGAAATCAATGTTACAGCTGAAAAGGAGATTGAGGTTCCTGATGTAAAACCTAAGAAAAAAAGTACTAATAGGAAGAATAGTACAAATAATACAAATAGGAAAAATAGTAATATTGGTAAAGAAATTAAAAATGATACTGTAGAAGAAAAGAAAGAGGTTGATACACAACAGGCTGATATAAGTGCGAAACAAAATACTATAGAATCATTTACCGGAAAGCTTGTCACATTGACTTTGCTGATTTCACCAGAGATTGCAGATTATATTTTGATTAAGCCTACAATGGTGGGTGATACAATACGAAATGTCTTCATGAACATCGTTCTTGATGAAATCACAATCGGTAAGGCAGATGAAACGATTGCTCCAGCATTCAGAAAGGGGCAACACACAGAAATCAGAAAGTCAATGCAGGTTCCTGAAGACTTTAGAGAACTTATTAAAACAACAGCAATGAAATACAGAATGAAACCTACTGCATTCATAAGTTACTGCCTGACCAGAGCTTACAACAATGATAAAGAATACAGAGGTGAAGAGTAATGGCTGGACGCAGAAGAAGAAAGAAAAAATCTATATTGGGCAGAATATTAAAGTCCACTACCAGAAGCATTATCAGGGCCAGTTGTAAAAATACAGATAAACAAAGATATGGTAATAAGATTCTCTGGTAATCGTATATATAAATATATAATAAGATTAACAACAACAGGAAAAATAATTTGTTCTTTTCTTTTAGAGGACTGAGAAACCGCATAAATAGGGCATTTGCAATGCTAAATGTGGAAGAAAAGGTTGTCTAAATGAGAAGTAAATATAATAAAAAGTGGAAGAGACGGCAGTTTAATAGGTGCTACGCTGATGCGTGGACAGCCTGTTATGATACCAAATCTTCCACTTTTTGCTATTCTGCGGTATAAGCTGGTGAAAGTGTGGAACAAAAGGTTGTGGAAAAGTTCTAAACGGTGGAAGAATTGGCTCATATAATGTATGAGGGTGTGAGCAGCGAAAATTACGAAAAATGATGCTGAAATGTCCTGTTGTTGCGGTGTTGTGCCAGTATCAGGTGCAGACATGAAATGTATTAAAGTGGAACGATTGGTATGAAATTTGTGATGGCATATGCCAATTATTCCACACATATCGACCATTTATTCCACTTTTAGAAAAAATTCAACCATTTGCACCACATTTTGGCACAAAATACGCAACAAAGTGCGAAAATAGGCTATTCTTAGTGTATTTTGTTCCACAGGTGGATTTAAGTGTGGAACGATTATCATATTGTGTGATAAGAGAGGATTTTGCTCTTAATGTGGAAGAATAGTCATATAAAACAACCAATCATTCCACATTTAGAGTAAATGTTTTACTTGATGTTTGGAAAAATTACTGATAAAAAATGTGTTTTCTTCCACATTTAGCTTGCAAGAAATAAAAATGTAGTATAGAATGATAAAAGTTAATATGATAATTCTTCCACAGTTATCGAGGAAGGACTGATAATAAGGAGATTGCGAAATGCAGGACTATAAAATCTTGCCGTTAAAGAATCGTATAGTTAAGTCTTCTAATACTCTTATCAGTGCTAAGTTTAATTCCAACTTATTAGAGAATAAGATAATGATGATAGCAAGAGCAAGGATAGAAGAGAACTACACGAAGGATAGTAAAAAGCCATTAGAGGCATCATTATATCCGGGTGAGCTGATAGAATTTATTGGTGATAAGGCTCATATATACAGAACATTAAAAACGGTCGCAGAAAACATAACAAACAGAAGTATTGTAATTGAGGACGGTCAGGGGAATTTCAAGTCGTTCGCGATGATTACAAATGCTGATTACATAAATGGCGTATTCACAATTAAATTCAACGACGAAATGAGAAACCACATACTGACCATAGAAGGACCATATACCAAAACAGACCTTCTGGTTCAGAGTTCAGTAGATTATAACTCAAGCTTTAGATTAAATGACTTGTTTATGAAAGAGATTTACAGAAGCAAAGCTGATGTAAATGGTGGAGCTGTTCAGGTTGAATACAGGATAGCTGAACTTAAAGCTATAATAGGGCTTATAGATACATCATCACCGCTTGTGCAAAAAGAAATGACACTGTGCAAGCAAAAGTATGGAGTGCTGGATTGGGATATTATCTATGATAAAATATCAACTGTTGTTATTAACGCAACAGATAAGAATGGTAAGCCTAAAAAGATGTATCTTACCAAGTATAATGCTTGGCGTGACTTCCAGAAGTATGTGCTGAAGATTGCTCAGGCGGAAATGGAAGAGAAGAGTACAATAAGGTTTGAATATGAACCAATTCGTGAAGGCAAGAAGATAAAGAAGGTGCTGTTTACAATTTATCCAAACAAACCGAAGGTTCAGTATGCCGGGCCAATACAAGAAGATGAGCCTTATGTTCAGACAGACCTGATACGCAATCAGTATGGAAAGACATTTGAGAAATATGAGGGTCACAACGGACTTGTAGACGAGGATATAAGATTGCTGCTTGAAAAAGCCAACTATGATGAGGACAAGGTTGAAAGAGCGGTCACGCTTGCAGATAAGCAGGACAGTATAAACAATTATATGGGTTGGATTATCAAGGCTATAGAAAACAATTACGATGAAGTTGAGGTTGTTCAGGGTAGTGCAGAAAAGGCTAAATTCATAAAAAATGCCACAGAAGATGTGGAGAAAAACAAAGAAAAATATGCAGTAAATGCATGGGAAAAAATCAAAACAAAAGATAACTTCGGAGAGTTCCAGAGTTTCATATCAGATAGAGGTCTTGATATAGAAATGCTTGAGATTGTCTATACAAAAGACGAGTGTGTAAAAGCATATTGCGATTGGGCTGTCGGAAGAGAAGTGAGTTTGTAGAATCAGAGCAGGTTATGCAGCAATGCATGCCTGCTTTTTTTTCATGCTAGGTATAAACAAAGTTTTGAAACAATAAAAAAGCTGTCTGACAAAACAGACAGCTTATATAGCATTTATCATTCAACTTTTCTAGCGCCTACCGGTTGGGTTTCCTATCTCTTCCGGTACTTCAGGAATCTTTCGACTATGTGGTTCCTCGCCTAATCCATAACTGGCATACTGTCTCTTGCACAACTCTTCCTGCTGAGCATATGTCATCTGATTACGCACGTGTTTGATTCGAACCGTATTCATATTGTGTAACTGTTCATTGAAAGGAACCTGAGTTTTGGAAATATAATTCATATCAGGACGATATCGACCCAACGGACCAACAAGACGACCATTAAATACAGGTCTATCTCCGTCCATATTACTCATTTCCAAAATATTATTGAGTGTATCCCGATTCATAGCACACGCAGCTGTGCATACATTCGGATGTATAAACCCTTTTCCTTTACGTATATCATCAACCGTAAATTCATCATTGGCTAAACCGAACTTAACTCTTGCATCGCTACCAATAGCACTCGGCACAATTTCTGCAATAAATATTCTTGCAATAGGCTTTAATGTACTTGCGTGTCTGCCATTAGTAGCACCGAATTTACGCATATATTCATCGACAGCATCATTTCTTTGTTCCATGATTACATATCCTTTCACATCCAATATTTCACAGATTTAACATATTATAAATATTTAACAAATCTTACATAGTATAAATATAAACTAAAAAACAAAACGTGTCAAATGGGCGTATAAATTGTCAAGATATGGTCATTTTTGAAAGCTATTTTTAATTATTTTGTGTGTTTAGGGTGTTGTTTTATGTGATTTTGTGTTTTAAGTTGTGGGATGGTTTTTTTTGGTTAATATTTTGACATATGTCGTCATATATCTATATGTTATGGACGAAATTTGCAGTATTTATGCAGTTATAAAAACAGATATCTTTTGTAAATGAGGTGAAAACATATGGTTGAGACTATAAATCCGGAGACAAAACTTACAGCTTTTCAGATATTTCAATTATTCTGGTTTGAATATTCTATTGTCAGGGTAGATAGACCTGACTTCAACTACCTTACAGATTTTCATATTACAGATACAAAAATATACAAGTTCAATCAATACATTTTACAAACAAAAGATGATGCTGATTATATGCGCCAGTTACTTATTGGCTTTCCATTAAGCCATACGGATATTTGTGTTTTGATGCAGGAGCTTGATGGCAACTTCTTAGATAATGAGGCTGTGTTTTCTGCAGCAAACGAATACATTATGCGAAGAAATGAATTTATAGATTGCTATGATAAGAATTACCGATTTGCTGCAAAACCGGTCATATGGGATTTGATGCGTAATTACAATGATTTTATAATGCAGAAAATTGAAGTAGGTGCCATTATGGAAACTTTCATAGAACGAGAGTTTGAAAAATGTGGCGTTGACATAGGCTTGTACACTTCCAAGAAAGGACAGAAGCAAGGTGAGAGTCGTGCTGGTATAGAAATAAAATATGATTTGCGTTCTGTAGAAACAGGTAATTTTTATATACAGCTCGGAGAGACATATTTCAACGACGAAAAGTTAATAGATAGCGGAATCATAAAGCGTGACAATACACTTTACTGGATTGTAGGTGTTCCTGAGAAATATTACATTGTCAGTAAGCAGAGTTTATTATCACTTTACAACAGTATGAGTGATTGTGGTGGCTGGCAGAAAGGTTTAAGACATATAAGCTGCAAGCACGGTGGGAGTGCAAGTATTGGCTTTTTGGTCAAAGAGGAAGTTATGAAAAGCATCGCTGTTAGTACAAATGTTGCTGATTTTGTGAGACATTATATGGTTATGGCTGCATAGCCAGAGGAGAGTGTAATATGAGTATTGAGATAATGTTCAACAATCAAAATGACCTGCAGGAACTTACAGAAAGACGTGATATAAGCTACATTGAATTTGATGAAATGAATATAAAAGTTGTTGTATATTTGCCTCAAATTTCTGTAGATTATGCAGTTAACTAAATATAGATATTACGAAAGTGAGGATTTGATTATGGGATTGAATTTTGATGAATTAGATAGCATCACCAAAGAGGACATAGCAAAGCAGTACGAAATTCCAAGACCGCAGCCCGGTGTCGAATATGGTGACGAAGTCAGGCTCAAAGATGGCGTCGCTTACATGATTAATGAAACAACAGGTGAGAAAGAAACGATAGACCAGAGGATATCGAAAAACATAGAGAATGCTTCTTATGGCCCGAAGGTCAACGTGTTTAAAGGAGCCTCTAAGGTACACCGAACGCTTACACCAAAACCACAGCAACCAATACACAAGAGAGTTTTGAATAAAATTCTTAAGCCTGCTGAGCCGAAAGTCTTACAGCCTAAAGAGCCTGAGACGCATGAACCTGAAACAGCAGAGCTGCCAGAAGATAAGAAAGTCGAAGTTACAAATCCGGAGGTTGTTACTGAGAGCGAGAGTAAGGCAGGTCAGTTAGAAGCTGATACACCTAATAAAACTGCAACGGCAGAGCCTGAAAGATATACACCTGCAGGGGAGTCATTCGAAGACAAGCTTAATAGAGAGCTTGCTAAGCAGGAAGATATGAATGAAGTTGAGCAGAAGCGAGACGAAAAGGGATTAGACATATAATTGCTACAGAGTGAGGACTATGGAAAGCCTCACTCTTTTTTTATGCTAATTTCTTAGGATTTCTGCAGTTATATGATAGAACACATTAAACAGAAAGGTGGTTTGAACCCATGACAGATGAAGAATTTTACAAACGCATAGAAGGAAGAAATGAAGATGAGACAGCAAAGGCTATGGTATCGCTCAGCATAATCACAATAGGTGATTCTGATGACGACATACAGTGTTCAGACAATGTATCGGTATATGATGGAGCTGTATATCTTGCTGTTTCGCCTAATAATTTATCAATGATAGATGTAATGTTTGACGAGCCTACAGATTTTGATTATTTGCAGGTTGGCGGTATCTGTGAAAAGTTCTCACAGATGTTATCTGACTACAACGCATTCGGTGGAAGATTACCGATGCTCAATATCGTAATATGCGAGCAGGGAGACTTCCAATCATCGCTCAATGTATTAAATGCTGTCTGGTCGTACATTCCAACAAGTGCTGATAAGATTTGTACAGGTGTGAGACTTATTGCGCTCACAGATAATCTTAACTTTGTTGAACTTACTGACGAACAGGTTGATACAGTGCTTGATGAAGTTGGAGACGACCTTCTCCAAGAGCAGTAATATGATTTGAAAGGGGTTGTTAATTGATGAGTAAGAAAACAAAAGAACCAGCTAAGACAAAAAAGAATGCTAAGGCGTCTGTTAATTCGGCGAAGCTCATAACACGCAACATACCATACATAGCATGTTACGAAGAAAGCGGAATGATACAGATTGAACCTAATAAGTACTCTGTGACATATAGAATTGAAACGCCTGACAATATCATTGATGAGCGATATGTCAGTGAAGTTGCTTACAAATGCATGCACGATATTATAGTTGGGCTTAATGGTTTTGAATTTAGCTTTACAATAAGAAATTCATATATGCCTATGAATGAGTATCTTAATTCGATTATGCTTATTCAGGATAAAGAACCTGCAGTTAATGAGTTGATTGAAGACTATAATGAAACACTTAGAGAGAATGTTGGAATCGGACATAACAACTTCAAGATGTCTTTGTATCTCACACTTGCAAAAATCGCAGAAACGCCTGATGAAGCATTAAAAGAGTTTCAGAATGTAGATGATATCGTAGTAAAAAACATACATACTCTTTATAACTATAGTGCGAAATTGCTTCAATTAGGTGATAGATTGTCAGTACTTTACGATGCATACCACCCGGAAGAAGACGGACACAAGTTTGGAGATAAGGTCGATTATGATGGCCTCGGTTTCAGCATCAAGTCTATGAAGAAGATGCACATGAATACAAAAGATGTTATCGCACCGGTGTTTTATAAAGTCGATGAGCGTGATTACATGCGTGTTGGAAACAAATATGTAAGAATGTTATTTATAAATGTCATTCCTGCTCAAATTACAGACAGCTTGTTGTCTGACCTTATCTCTATAAGTTCTAACAGTATTCTTACTGTGAATTACAAACCCGTTGACAGTCAGTATGGTTTCAACGCAGCTGCAAGACTGGTCAAGAATAATACAGAGGTAAAGAATGTTGTTGTACGCGATACAATAACTGACCGTAAGAACAGAAGAGTTGATAAGAAGGAAACATTCATAAAGGAGACAGAAGAAGAGTATTTCAATAAGACTGCTCTTGATATTTTCACAGACGCCACAGCTAATGAGCAACCTGTGTTCTTAACAACATTTGTTATCGGCTTGTATTCTGATACATTAGATGAGCTTAATCGAGACACAGATTTGTTAAGGCTATCGGCTAATAAATATAATTGTCAGGTCAAGGTTTGCGATTTACATCAGAATGAGGCGTTTCAGTCTGTTTTGCCACTTGGTAATATGAAGATTGACGCACAGCGTACATTCAATGTTGACAGATTGTCACAGATGTTACCTGTCAATATACAGGCACTGTTTGAGAAAACGGTTACGCTGCAGGGGCTCAATGAGATTAATGATAACTTCGTTCTGGTTGACAGAGGCAACTATCCTGTAGGACTTATTGCAGGAATGAAAGGCTCAGGTAAATCATTCGCGATGAAACGCGAGTTCATCAATACACTTATGTCAACGAATGATACTGTCGTTATATTAAACTGTAATAAGTATGATAAGAATGGCGATAAAATCCACGACAGCTATGAGAAAATTGTGGCTCAACTTGGCGGAGCATTTCACAAAGGAATAAATACAGATTTGTTCACCTGCGATGACAACTACGGACTTACAACAGACAACAAGACATTCAAGAAGATGTTCCTTGAAGCATTTGTCATATTTAGATTAGGTATTCAGAACAAGATAATGACTGAGAAAGAGCTTGATGATGTGAAAGTCGAATTATCAAATGAAATAGAAGTGTTGTGTGAATGCAGTGAATATACACAGGCTGTTTCATTTGCTGAAGCACATCCTGATAACTTCAGATTGTTCAGAGCAGCACTTAGGGGCTTTATTCCTACGGCTGTATACCCCGATTTTACACAGAACAGAATCAATCTTGTATCGTATGACACAGCAAGTGAGTTGCTTATGCAGATGGATTATTTATGGAATTTCGCATTAGCTATGAAGAAAGCAAATAGAAATGTCTGGATATATATTGATGGTATTGATGATTTCATGTATTCTACGCAGACATCTGATTACATAATCAGCTTGGCTGATAAATGTGAGAAGATAAAAGTGCCTATCACAATGGTAGCACAGGATAGTGCACGAATATCCTCAAACGACGCAGCCTCTATTGAGTTTGATTATTTCTTAGGCAAAGTTGATTATTTTAAGTTATTGTCACAGGGGGTAATCGAACGTAAGAAGTACGCGTACAAGCTTGATATCCCAGCCTCACTTATACCTTATATTACAGACAGGGAACCGGGTGAAGGCATTATAATTACACCATCAGCTAATATATCATTTAATGACAGATTTGAGACAGACAGCAATCCGTTTTACGCAAAGCTTAAATAATATTCGTGAAGAGGTGAGAATTGGTAAGATTCTCACCTTTTGTATATTGTTATAAAGCTATATAAGTGGTATAATATATAAACAAACGACAAAAGAATGGATTTAGTTATATGTATAAAAATGAACGATGTCTCATCTTTGATGAGTCTGGTAATTTAGGTGTGTCAGGAAGATATTTTGTAATCTCCTGCATAGATACAAAGAATGCAAAATCTTTGCATAATATGATGAAAAGAAAGCTCGTTCAGGCTGGCGACAAGTTCCCTGAACTCAAAGGTTTACACGCACATGAAATCAAAGCAAAAGACGCATATCCTTGTGTGAAGCATCACATTTTGGAGTGCATTGTATCAAAAGATGTTACGATTTCTTATATTGTTATTGATTTGAACTATGTTGAGCCTAGACTGCTTAAAGATAAGAATATTTTATATAATTTTGCATCAAAGCTTCTTATATCAAAACTTATTACAGCGGCAGATGAAGGAACTACAGTAAATATCTTGTTTGATAACAAGACAACTAAAATAACATCTACAAACTCCCTGAAAGAGTACATAATTGCACATATTGTGTATGAAGAAGGGCTTGACGTTAACATTAATTTTGAGTACAAAGATTCTGACGCTGGCGACGCATTTATCATCCAAGCAGCTGATTATGTTGCGAATGGTCTTTACGCAAAATACGAGTACGGCAATGATGTATACGGAGCTATTATGGAACCAAAAGTTAATGTTGTACAGCGTTTCCCTTATAAGAATTTTGGCAAATAATTTTTATAAATTTTTTAGACATTTCTCTAATATTCTGTTGCATTCCTGCATATGATATGATAGGATATTAATAGAAATTTGATGGGCATGTAAGCCCATATCAGTGTGTGACACTATTTACACATAAGCTGC
>ERZ1034939.1451-NODE-1451-length-10937-cov-10.448539_pt1 | contig 10937 bp, 10 predicted proteins | sample MGYA00520626_ERZ1034939 | MGnify/ENA primary metagenome ERZ1034939 (study PRJEB33766, sample SAMN09781751) | gut metagenome | biome: gut microbiome | host: Homo sapiens | place: Madagascar | study: EMG produced TPA metagenomics assembly of the PRJNA485056 data... | reverse complement strand
CCCCATATAGCTTTCAGTGTTTTATTTCACTGTTCGCTATATAGGGAGCATATCACATGCCGGTGGCTCTTTCCTATTTAAGCAAGATGAAACAGATCGATCAGCACCACCATGGCCAGGCCGTAGTACACCACCACGGCCACCAGATCGTTGATCGTGGTGATCAGCGGCCCCGAGGCAACTGCCGGATCGATGTGGATCTTATGGAACAGCATGGGGATCAGCGTGCCCACCAAGCTGGAAACCACCATGGAAACGATCAGCGACATGCCCACGCAGCCGGACAGCAAAAACGCGGCACTCCAGCCATAGCCCTTGAAAAAGTGGATATAGCATCCCAAAAAGCCCAAGGCCATGGCCGCTAAAATCGCGCCGTTCAGCAGGCCCACCCGGGTTTCCTTCCACAGCAGCTGCAATTTTTGGGGAAGAGTCAGGTTTTCGTCTACCAATACGCGGATCGTAACGGCCAGCGACTGTGTACCCACATTACCGGCCATATCCAGCACCATGGACTGAAAGCAGATGACGATGGGCAGCACCGCCACCACCGATTCAAACGCACCCACCACCGAGGAAACCAGCATTCCCAGAAACAGCAGCGCCACCAGCCACGGAAGGCGCTTTTTCACGCTTTCGAAAATGCTCTCCTTCAGATCCTCCTCGCCGGTCAAGCCGCCCAGCTTTGCATAGTCGTCGCTCATTTCATCGCCGACCAGTTCCACCACGTCCGACGAGGTGATAATGCCCACCAGCTTGCCTTCCTCGTTCAGCACGGGCAGGCTGTGCTCTGCATAGTCCACAATGCGGTCAATGCAATCGCTGATCTTTTCCCGATCCGTCACATACGGATACGAGCGAACGATCAGCCCCTCCAACTCATCTCCTGCGCGGGCAATGATCAGATCCTTCAGCTCGATAGCGCCGTAGAAATGCTCTTTTTCGTCCACCACATACAGCATCGAAATGTTATCATTCTCACCGGCCTGCTTTACCAGCTCGCTCATGGCCTGCCGAATGGTCATATTATTTTGGATGCAGATATAGTTCGTGGTCATTCTGCTGCCGATCTCCTCCTCATCATAGGAAAGCAGCATCTTCACATCGTCAACGGAATCCTTGTCCAGCCGGTTGACGATCTCGTTCTTGTCCGAATCGTCCAGATCATCCAGCGCGTCCACCGCATCGTCCGAGTCCATGTTCGAGATCACCCGCGCGGCCTCGTTGCTGGGCAGCTCTTTCAAATAGGGCTCTGTATCGTCTAAATAAGAGAAAACCTCGGCCACCTCATCCTCACCCAGAATGGGATACAGCGAGTGGCGCTCTTCCGGGGTCAGCGCCTCCAGGGCATCTGCCAGATCCTTTTCGTGGTAGTCCAACAGCTTTTCGGCCATTTCTGCCCGGGGCATCCCGCTGTGAATGATATGTAAAATTTCCTGCACATAATTCTTCTGCATGATCGATCCTCCCACGCCCTCGATGCCGGCAAAGCAAAGTCCATCGATTCTCTTAAAAACTTGCTTTTTATCATAGCATATTTGCCTTTTTCCGGCAACCCTGCCGGTGTAAACTCTTTGTAAAAGTTGCAGGGCCAGCCCTAAATTCATCGGCGCTGCCTGTTGCTTTGCAGCAAGCCCTTGTATTATACTGAAATCAACCAAAAGCCACAAGCTTCCCCGTAATGGCAGCAAAGCCCGCTGTTTTTCTGTCTGCTTTGCCTTTTGCCCGTAGGGGCCTGCGGTGCAGCCCACTGAGTTGCAGCGATATATTTTCAGGTTAGCGGGCACGGCAAACGCGGGCAGGGCAAGCCCCGCCCCTACTGTGAAATATCGAAATAGCGTTTATAATTATACACACTTTCTCGCGGTTTATGGTAGGGGTGGGGCTCTGCTCCACCCGAAGAGCCCCGCGGGGTCACACAGCCTTGCCTTTTTCCACAGGGGTACGCCCTGCTTCTGGCCTTTCAGCCACAAGCCGCAGAAAGATCCATCATCGGAGGGAATTATTATGCCGAAGCCCAAATGGAATTTAAACACCATTTACATCTCCGAGCGCCTGCAGGAAAGCCTGCGGCCCATCTCCCGCTGCGCCCTCACCACGGTGGTGGCGCCTATGGGCTACGGCAAAACCACGGCGGTAAACTGGTATCTCAGCGAGCGCGCCAAGGCCGAGGCGCTGCACATCATTCGCATCAGCGTGTATTCCGATAATCTGGCCATTTTCTGGAAAACCGTGCAGGAGGCTTTTGCCCGGGCGGGCTTCTCTTTTCTGCGGGAATATCCCTGCCCCACGGATGCCGCGGGCGGCGGGCTGCTGGTGGACGATCTCTGCCACGCGCTGGCGGGCGAAGTGCCCTGCTATCTGTTTATCGACGATTTCCACCTGCTCACTGACAAGCGCGCCTCGCTGTTTTTGTGTATGCTGGCCAACCGGCTGCCCGGGAATGTTCACCTGATCGTTGCCAGCCGCGACCGGTTTCTGCCCGCCGCCCAAACGGTGCGGCTGGGGGGAAGGGTGTATCAGATCGGCACCGAGCAGCTGCGCCTTAACCACACCGAGCTGGCCGTTTACGCCCACCGCTGCGGCACCGAGCTTTCGGATGCACAGGTGGAAAGCCTTCTCTATTCCAGCGAGGGCTGGTTTTCCGCCGTGTATCTGAATCTGCGCACGCTCTCTGAGCGGGGTGTGCTGCCCAGCCGCCATTCCGACATTTATGCCACCTTCACCGCCGCCATGATCGATCCCCTGCCCGAAAAGCAGCGGGAATTTCTGGCCGTGATGGGCCTTGCCGATGAATTCAGCGCCGAAATGGCCCAGCGCATCACGGGCGATGCCGATGCCGGGCAGATCCTTTCCATGCTCACCCAGCAAAACGCCTTTGTCACCCGCCTGCCGGACGGTGTGACTTATCGCTTTCACCACATGATGAAGGAGTGTGCCGAGCGCAGCTTTCTTGCCATGAGCCCCCAAACGCAGCGGCTTTACTGGGAGCGCTTCGGCCTGTGGTATGAAGAGCAGCGGCAATACCTCCACGCCCTTGCCGCCTATCGAAAAAGTGAAAATTACGAAGCGATCCTGCGGGTCATCCGCAGCGATGCAGGCATTCTGCTGGCCTCGCTGAAGCCCGAGGATGTGCTGGCCGTGCTGGACAAATGCCCCGCCGAAACGCTGAAGGCTTACCCCTTTGCCATTCTGGTGCTGATGCGCCGTATGTTCACATGGCGGCAGATCCCCAAAATGCTGGAGCTGAAGGCGCTGCTGCTGACAGCCATTGAGCAGCATCCCGAGCTTTCCGCAGAAGAACGCGGCAACCTGCTGGGCGAATGTGACCTGATCCTCAGCTTTCTGTGCTACAACGACATCAGCGCCATGAGCCGCCTGCACCGCAGCGCCAGCGCCCAGATGTCCCGCCCTGCCATCAGCATCCAGTCCGGCGGCGGGTGGACCTTCGGCTCGCCCTCTGTTTTGATGATGTTCCACCGCGCCCCGGGAGAGCTGCAGAGCGAGCTTGCCGAAATGGACGAATGTATGCCCCATTATTATCGGGTTACCCAAAACCATGGGCAGGGCGCAGAAACCATTATGCGCGCAGAGGCACTATTCTGTCAGGGCCGCTGCACCGATGCCCACATTGAGCTGGAGCGCGCCTACGCACAGGTAAAGGACAACGGGCAGATCAACATGGCGCTGTGCTGCGATTTTCTTTCGCGGCGGCTTTCGCTGTACACCGATGTGGAAGAGCGCTATACCTTGGAAGAGCGCTATGCCGACCTGCTGCGCTATCACGATGCCTCGTGGATCAACCTTTGGTGCGCCACCAGCGCCTACTACCATGCCCTGCGGGGCGAAACGGATCAGATCCCCGAAATTTTCTCGCAGCACCGTCTTTCGGATATCAATATGCTTGCGCCGGGCAAGCCCATGATGGATATGATCGAAAATCAGGTGTATCTGGCCCAGGGGGCGTATGCCAAGGTGGCCGGGCGCTGCGCCCAGCTTCTGGCTGTGTGCGAGGCCATGCACTACGCGCTGGTGGCCCTGCATATCTGCCTTCAAACGGCGGCAGCCTATGAAAAGCTGGGCAAGGCCGAGGAAGCCCGCAGCTGGCTGAAAAAAGCGCTTTCCAACGCCCAGCCGGACGGATTTGTGATGCCCTTTGTGGAAAATTACCAGCTTTTGAAGCCGCTGCTGATGCAGGAAATGCAAAGCGATCTTCTTGCCCGGATCATTGCCTTGGGCGAAGCAGCCCGGCAGCGAAAGGAAAAATCGGCCCGGCCGCCGCTGCTGGCCGCCCTGACCGAGAGGGAGTGCCAGGTGGTTCGCCTGATGGCGCAGCGGCTTTCCAACCGTGAGATCGCGGAAAAGCTGTTTCTCTCCGAGGGCAGTGTAAAGCAGTATGTGAATCAGATCTATTCCAAGCTTCATATCGAGGGCGACACCCGAACCAAGCGCCAGCGCCTTGCCGAGCTGCTTCGGTAAAAACCTAACCTTTGGTTAATGGTTATCCCAACCAGTCCACCGTACAATGTGTGTACGGTGGACTTTTTATTTGCCCGGAAAGGGGGTCACGCACTTGAACCGAAGGTATCTCACAGCCGTCACACCGCTGCCAGACCATGTTTTGCAGGTGGATTTTGTTTCCGGAAGTCGGCTTTTGCTGGACATGAAGCCGTATCTGGATAAGATCCGGTTTCGCCCGCTTGCCGATGCCCGGGTGTGGAACAGCGCTGTGACCAACGGCATCTTTGTTCGCTTCGGCGATGTGGAGCTCAGCCACGATGAAATTTTATCCATGGCAGAGCAGGAACATGAACACAGTTTATCTGAAAAAGGAGAAGAACACGATGAAACACTTCCATAAATACGCTGCTTTTTCCCTTGCACTGGCGCTGTGCCTTGGCCTTACCGCCTGCGGTGCAGACAGCACAGCCCCCAGCGATGACAGCACGGAGGATAATTTTTACGATGTCCCCAATTCCTTTGAAGGGCTGGTGAAGGACAGCGAACAGATGGCGGATCTGTATATCTACGGCGGCGCATGGACCGGCGAGGACGGCGGCACCTTGCTGGTTGCCAACAACGAAGAGGGCGACGAGGTTCGCTTTGCCCTGTATGATTCCGACGAAGAGATAACCGCCAGCGGCTTTATCCAGTTTGTGCCGGAATATGACTATGACTATTTTTACAACGAGCACGACGGCGTGGCCTACCGCAGCTGGTCAGACGAAGTGGGCGCGCTGCATGTGGCCGAGCTTGGCACTTTCACCAAGGTGACCGGCGATGCCCCGGGCGAAACCATGGGCGATCCCGACTTTGCGGCGCTGGCGGGCAGCTGGTATCTGGATGCCGAACCGGATGCACCCAGCATCCTTGTGTTTGACGAAACCGGCAGCTGGGAGCTGATGGAGCGCCCGGGCGGCGATGGTGACCCCGACATGGTGGACTGCGGCACAGTCCAGCTGGCCCCCGAGGACAGCGAGGAAATGTATCTTGCCGTTTCCAGCCAGTTTGAGGATGTAGCTTATGAATTCACCCTTCTTGATCAGGATACCCTGCGCTGGGGCGGCGAGTTTGACTTCTATCAGAAAATGGCATGACCCTTTGCCCCAAAAAGCCTGCCATGAAAAAGCTTTTTGCCCTTGCCCTTGCATAATTCAGGAAGTTCTATGCCCCTGCGGCGGTCTTTGGGGAAAAACCGGGGCAGCAACGGCTGAAAACGCCCCAAAAGGAGTGTGAAACGATCTATGAAACGCAAAATGCCCGTTTTGTGCCTGCTGGCGGCCGCGCTGGTCGGCCTTGCCCTGCTGGCGGGCTGCGGCGCAAAAGCGCAGCCCGTACACATCACGGTGGTAAACCGCACCACCCTTCCCCTTGCGGATCTTCGCATCAAATTGGTTTCCGAGGAAGCCTTTGGCGAAAACCGCCTGGAAACAACGCTGCAGGAGGGGGAAACCGCCTCGATCCAGCTGGGCCGATACACCCAAGCCCAGCTGGACGGCGGCTGCAACCTGCAGTTTTACGATGAAACCGGCGAGCCTGTGTATCCGGAATATGACCCCGACACGGTCACCCTGGTGGAAAGCGGAAATGTTTTCATCCTTGCCCCGCCGAACCTCAGCGTTACCCTCTTTGTGGATAATTCCTATGATCCGGCCGCTTATGATGAGAAAATCGCCGCGCTCTACGATCTGGCCGACGATGGCCGGGGAGATGTGATCCCGCAGGGCGGCGGCTTTCACGAGGACGCCGTCAACGATTTTACCGCCTTTGCGGGCATCTGGCTGGGGGAAGCGAACAACGACTACGACTCGATAAAGATCGATGCCGATGGCAGCTGGACGCTGTATCTCTGCGGCGAGGCAGTGGACAGCGGTTCTCTGCGCTATGAGCCGGAATGGGAGGCCGTTTACGCCTACAGCGATCTCGATGATTCCGGCAGCCGCATCGCCCTTGAGGGCAGCCAGCTTTACACCGCCGCTTACGGCTATTTCAACTCCGGCGAAGGAATGGAGTATCTCTGGTATGCCCCCGGCAGCCTTGCCGAAAGCAGCTAAGCCTCCGGCTCTTACTGGAGCTGGGATTCCAGCCTTTTCCAGCGGAATGTCGCTGAATTCGAGGGCGTTTGGTACTATGAAGGCGACTTTGCAGCCGAAACCTACATTGTTATTGACGGCCATGGCAGCTGGAGCTATTACCAGCGCGCCCCCGGGGCCGAAAGCGAGGAAATGGACTGCGGCACCTTTTCCTATTCCACGGACGAGGCGAGCACCTACTACGCCGATTCCACTCTGTACGACGGCGTGTCGTACAAGGTCTTTGAACTGGACGAGGACGTTCTCGTGTGGGGCGACGAGGGCTCTTACTACCTGATGGAGTGATAGAAAGGACGGGAAAATGATGAAAATTCGATGGAAGCAGATCGTTTCCTTTGCGCTGGTGCCGGCGCTCTGCCTGAGCCTTGCCGCCTGCGGCGATTCCGGCGATGCAGCGGGAGAGGACTGGCGCACCACCGGCGTGGTAGTCGGCAGCGGCACCATCACCCATGATGGGGACAGCGTGGATGTGCTGGTGACCGCCGACCCCAACAGCGCCGCCTTCTACTGGGATCAGGAGGAGCAGGTGCTGTTTGACAGCGTGGCCTTCCCCGAAACCATCGAGGACATCAGCAGCAGCGCCTTCCAAATCTCCTTCGACGATCAGAACGGGGACGGGGAAAGCGATGTGCTGGTAAAGATCGGCCACGAGGACATGAGCAATACCACCATGCTCTGGCTGTGGGACCCTCAGGAGCGCTATGTCTATCAGCCGGAGTACTCCAGCTTCCATGTGCCCGGGGTGGCCGAGCCGGAGGAGTCGATCGACTCCTATGTGGGGCTTTGGGAGTATCAGGGCGAAGCCCTCTGGCTGCGTATCCGCGAGGATTCCACCTGGGAGTTCGTCAACGATCAGGAGGAAGTGATCGAATCCGGCACCCTGTGGCTGGAGGAAACCGGCATCACGCTCCATTTTGACGGCAGCGGCGACACCCTGCAGCTGATCCGCACCGTCAGCGGTGATCTTATCGACAGCGTAAACGGCGGCACCCTCCTTCCGGTGGAGGGCATTCAGTCCAGCGAGCCCTATTTTTCCCAAAACGGCCTTGCCATCAATGCCGCTGTGGAGATGGGCACTTTCCTGCTGGAAAACGGCGTATGCAGCTATTCCGGCCTTGGCGACGGCTACAACACCGACGACTGCTATTGGGAGATCACAAAACACGGCGACTATACCCACGATGGCATCCGTGAGCTGCACTTTGATGCCATCTGCTACATTCCGGAAAGCTCTATTCCCTACTTTGACCAGCAATATACCACTGTCACCAGCAGCGAGCTTTACGACTTTTACACCGGTATGTGGCTTACCACCGCAACGGCCTACGGCAACAGCCAGCGGGGCGATAACTATTATCTCCACACCGTCAGCTGGCAGGGAAACAGCTACCTGATCGAATTCACCTACTCCACCGATTGGCAGTACAATGTGGGGGATTGGGCGCAGGTTTTGACCAAAAGCTACTCCGTTTATCTTCCCGAGGATTATGACGGGCTGGTTTTTGCCGCCGAGGCCCAGCCGGACAATTATAAAGACAGCGCCAAGCGTATGCAGCTGGACAGCATTTCCCCCGAAGCCGCCCTGATGGATATCGACACGGTGAACCCCTACAGCGCGCTGTATTTCAGCCTTTGCTGCTAAGGAGGAACGGCTATGCGAAAGAAACGCAATGATCTTGACGCGCCGGGCACCCAGCGGATGACGGACGCGGAACTTTCCAAAAAGCTGGGCAGCTATCAGAGAATCGAGAGCATCGGCATCTTGCTGGGCGTTTTACTGGTGGTCACCGGGTGCATCATGGCGTTTGTGTACCGCAATCTCACTGTGATCTGCATTCTGGTCTTTGTGGGCGTGGCACTGTTCCTGTTGGTGGCAAAGCCCGCCCAAAATAAGAAAAAAGCCCTGATGCAGCAGCAGCTGGGCGGCTTTTTCCGCACAGAACTGACAAAAGCCTTTGGCCCGGAGCCGGAACCTGCCACCCTGCCCATCGACTGGGCGTACATGAAGGCGGCAAAGCTGTCGGCGGTAGACTTTACAGAGTGTACCATAACGGACTTTCACGAGGGCGAGCACAAGGGGCTGCGGTTCTCCGCCGCCAATGTGGAGCTGCGCCGCACCGTGGAGGAAAAATCCGGCCCCAACAACGACAACTGGATGACCCGAACCGAAACCCTGTTCCGCGGCATCGTGGTTCGCTGCAAAGGCATCTGTGACCCGGCGCTGGATATTGCCCTCAACGATAGGTTTCAGGAGCGCAAGAAGGACGATATCACCACCCCTGCCGCCTTCCGCAAGCACTTTGCCGCTCACACGGCGGATGGCCGGGAGGCGGACGATCACATCACCCCGCAGCTTCGTGACCTGGTGCAGAAGCTGGAGGCCTCTTCCACCCATGCCAGGCTGTGCGGCCTTGTCCTCCGCGGCGGCGATCTCACGCTGGCGCTGAACACCCGGTATGTATTCGCAGGCGTTCCCGAAGAGCTGGATCTGCGGGATATCGACGGCATCCGCAAGTGGTTCACCGCCTCGCTGACCGGCATGGGAAATTTTTTGGATCTGATCACGGAAAGCCCCGCCCTGACCGGCGCGGCGGAATAAGGAGAAAACTATGACAGAACAGAAAACGAACCGAACCGAAGAACAGCTCACGCAGCAGCTGCGCAAAAGCAAAAGCGGCAAGCTTCTTTCGCTGCTGGGCGGCGTGATCGCCGTGGCGGGCATGATCTTTGGCGGCAACCTTGTGCTGGTGCTCATTGGCGGCGTGCTCCTGGGCTTGGGGCAAATGGTGCAGGGCAGCGCCAAGGGCAAGGCAAGCCAGCAGGCATTCGATGCCCTTGTGCCGGATATTGTAAACGCCGCCTTTGAAAACATTCAGATGAACCCCGCCCCTCTCCTTTTGGATGCGCAAAACACCAACATTCCCCTGCCCAGCCACACCCATTGCAGCGGCAGCGGGCATATCCGGGGAACCTATCACGGCCTTGTTACCGAGCTGTGTACCGTTAAGCTAACAGAAGTCAGCGAATTTCAGCGGGAGGAAACCGGCCTGTGGGAAAAAAACGAGCAAATCGTCTACACAGGCCAGTGGATGCTGTGCCAACTGAATCAGGAATTTCCCACCTGGCTCACCCTCTGGCCCCGGGAACGGCTGGATAAGCTGTTCGGCTCTAAAACCATCAAAACCGGAAACGAAGCCTTTGATCAGCGCTTTCAGCTGAGCAGCGGCGATGAAGCGGCGGCCCTTCGCATTCTCACCCCCAGCCGCATCCAGCAGATTTTAGCGCTGTCGGATTCCTCCTTTGGCAAATTCGCCGTGAATCTCAACCCCGACGGCAAGCTGTATATCGCCGTTCACAGCGGCCGGGGCTTTTTCGATATCGGCAAGGCCCGGGAAACCCCGGCGCAGCTGCGCCAGCGCTTTACCCGTGAGCTGCACTGGTTCACAGAGCTGATCAATGCCTTCTGCGGCGCATAAAGGAGGTGGAGCCTATGCCCCTTTGGCTTGCTGTGGTGCTGCTGTTGCTGTCGCTGCCGGGGATTCTTTTCTCCCGCCGCCTGCAAAATAAGCCCCTGCGGATTCTCTGCGTTATTTTCTTTGTGCTGCTGGCACTGGCCAGCGCCGCCTATATCGGGCTGACCCTTCTGTTGGTAAACGCCGTGCAGCATCAGCCTCCGGCAGCCTGACCCCCCGCCATGGCGGCAGAAAGGAGAAGGTATGAAGCATATCAAAATCATTGTGATCGGTTCCGTTTTGGCGATAGCCCTTGTGGCTTGTCCCATAGAATATACCCGGGATATCACAGCGGGCGCCGGCTTTCTGATCGGGGCTGTGCTGACGGGCTGGCTCGGTGTCCGCCGCAAAAAAAGCGCACAAGAGGAATACGCCAGCGAGGCGCGCCGTTACACCGCCCGCACCATGATGAAGATCGTGCATCTGGAAGAATCGGTCATTGAAAGGTGGGAGCATGAGGAAAACGGCAGCGATCGGCTGCGCCGGGAAAGGGTTTATCAGCCCACCTATGAGTACACCGTAAACGGCAAAACCTACCAGTACCTGAGCCGCCAGCCCCTTCCCAGCAAGCAGGATCTGGGGCGGCAGGTGGTGGGCTATTACGATCCCCACCAGCCCGACCGCATTACGGAAAACCAACCCCGAAGGCCTGTTTTCAGCGGTGCCTATTTCTTTGTGTGGACGGCGTTTCTGCTGTTTTTCAGCATCATGTCCTTCACCGGTCAGCTCAGCTTTTCCTGATGCGGTGCCGCCCCCCGCACAGTAGTAATCCAAAAAAATCAAAAGCCCCGCCCCTACTGTGAAACCACGAAATGCGCCAAATTTCATGCGCATT
>ERZ1034939.1450-NODE-1450-length-10941-cov-6.631361_pt1 | contig 10941 bp, 9 predicted proteins | sample MGYA00520626_ERZ1034939 | MGnify/ENA primary metagenome ERZ1034939 (study PRJEB33766, sample SAMN09781751) | gut metagenome | biome: gut microbiome | host: Homo sapiens | place: Madagascar | study: EMG produced TPA metagenomics assembly of the PRJNA485056 data... | reverse complement strand
AAACATAACAGACGGCACAACCTATGAGGGTTGTCAGACTATTATAGCAGATGCACCGATCGAACATATTCCAGTGTTTGAACGGATATAGATATAAACAAGGACCAAAAGTTCATCCAAGAACTTTTGGTCCAATTATTTCATACTCACTCCTCCTCAAATTCCGCAAGTTCGGTCTCCGTCTCAAGCATCCGCTCTAACAGACTCTCCTGGTTCTTTTCCTCTGCGTCAAGTGCATTCTGCAGTTCCATCAGCTTCGGATAGTCACTGGCAAGCTCCGGATCCATGAACTGCATTTTTATTTCAGCGAGTTTTTCTTCGCTCTCCTCTAACATTTTTTCATATTTTTCTAACTGGTGCTGCAGTCTTGAACGGATTTTGCCCGGATTGTAATAAGTTTTTTTATCAAACACATCCGTTAAAGTCGGCACATCTGTGTTTGTTTTTGCGGCACCCTGCGATATGTTCTGCACTTTTCTAAAGATCTCCGTGTCTTTTTGTTTTCCAGCAAGATACTCCTCATAGCTCATGGCATATTGTTTCACACCACTCTCGGAAAACTCCAAAATCCCGGTTGCGATCCTGCTGATAAAATAACGGTCATGTGAGACGAAAAGTACTGTTCCCTCGTACTCTCTTAACATCTGCTCTAACGCCTCTTTTCCAACAATATCCATATGGTTCGTCGGCTCATCTAAGATCAAAAGATTCGGTTTGGTCTGCAGCATTTTACAGAGTGCGAGACGGACTTTTTCTCCGCCGGAAAGCTGTCCCATCTTCTTTTCTACATCTTCTCCGGAAAATAAAAATCCCCCCAGTGTACTGCGGACTTCCTCCCTCATATAGGAAGGATATTCCTCCCAGAAATTTTCAAGCACGGTCTGATCTTCCCGGAAATGCTCCTGCACTGCTTTCTGCTGGTCAAAATAACTCCATTCTACATTTTGTCCAAATGAAAATTCACCACCTAACGCAGGCAGTTCGCCGACTAAGGTTTTCAAAAGTGTGGATTTTCCTTTACCGTTCTCCCCAATGATTGCAAGTCTGTCTTTCTTTTGAAGCAGAAATGAGACTTTACTTAAGACGGTATCGTAACCGATCTCAAGATTTTTGGCATGAATCACATTCGTGTAGCTTTCCATGCGCGGTACATATCTCGCATGAAATGCTTTCGTATCAAAATGTCTCGGCTTTTCGATTTTTACCATGTGTTCGATCGCCATGCGCTTTGAACGTGTCGCCGCCACTTTCGTCGGCGTATTTTTCCATTTTTCGATCCAGTCCGTCAGACGTTTGATCTCCTTTTGCTGCTCCTCATAGTCTTTTTCCTGTTTGATCAGTGCCTCTTCTTTTTGCTTCATAAATGCCGTGTAATTGCCGGCATAACGCTTGATCTCATGATATTCGATCTCGTAGGTCACATCGATCACTTTGTCTAAAAACATACGGTCATGTGAAACAATGATGACCGCCTTATCATAAGTCTTTAAATATCCTTCTAACCACTCGATTGTCGGAAGATCCAGATGGTTGGTCGGCTCATCGAGCAGCATGATATCCGGACGTTTTAACAGCAGTTTGATAAATGCCACTTTCGTCTGCTGTCCACCGGAAAAACTTCCGATCGGGCGTTTCAGATCTTCTAACGCAAACCCGAACCGCTGAAACATAGTCTCCATATCCTGCTGCCACGAATATCCCCGCATTGCCTCCATACGGCTTTGTAAGTTGTCATATTCGCGCAAAAGCTGTTTGTCCGCGGAAGTTTTCATCTCATTTTCAAGTTCCCGCATCCGCTTTTCACACGCAAACACCGGCTCAAATACTTTCTTGATTTCCTCTTCCACGGTCACATCTTTTTCCGTAAAATTAACCTGACGCAGGAAACCAATCTCCTGTTTTCCTGCCATCGTAATACCACATTCTTCATCGCTGTCTAAATTATTCATCGAAATATCGCCCGCGATCAGACGCAGCAGCGTGGTCTTTCCACAGCCGTTTCGTCCTACAATGGCGATTTTTTCTTTATCATGCACCTCAAAATTGACATCACGTAAAATCACATCTCCGCCAAACTGCACGAGGGCATGACTGATCTTATATCTCATGTTTATCTCCATTCCTGCGTAAAATCTTACTTTTACACTAACTCCTCTATCTTTGATAGACTACCTTCTAACACCAGCCGAAGTAATTCATTTGCCCAGTACTCCGTCAATTCAAAGTGAAACACGTCTATATATTTTGTTTTCGGATCCATGCCTTTTTCTTTTAAAAAATCCTGCAAGAAACTTTCTATGTTGTAATTCTTATGACTCATAATACTCTTTCTCTCCCCCGGTTTTCATTCATTTTAATATATTCGCTTTCAAACAGAGAACTTTCCCCTTTTCAAATCTCTATGTCAGCCATAAATTACTCGTCTAATTTATACACAGCAACGATCTCGTCACCACAGTATTCTCCATTTTCCACAAACCCATATTTCTTGTATGTCTTTCTTCCATGCTCGTTTTCCGGTTCATAGGAAAGCCAGATATACTCTGCTTCTCCCGCTTTCTTACCTTTTGCAAATGCCACAACCTGATCTAAAATCTGCTTTGCATATCCTCTGTGCTGATATTTAACATCAATCATCAGACGCCACAGGCAGTAGTTATTCTCTGCTATTTCAGGATCATCTTCATCGCCGGTCTTCCCATAGCCCAGCATCACAAAACCAATCAAAAGACCATCATCATACATACATCCCAGACATTTTTTGTTGTAATTTCTTCAAAACGAATCATATTAACCCCCTTTCTTGCGTGTGAAAAAATGTATTTTCACACAAATCTCCATTCTTTTCCCTCACAGCAGCCGAAATACCTGCTCTGCCGTGGCGGCTATATTTTCCATTGCATTTTCTTTTTTCATTGCTTCTTCTAATGTTGTCACGCCTCTTACGATCGGGAAAAATGCATCGATTCCCGCCCGGTTACAGACTTTCGCTTCCGGTGCAACGCTCCCTGCAAATGCAATGACTTTCGCATTATATTTTTTTGCCAGAGCAGCAACACCGGCCGGTGCTTTCCCCATGACCGTCTGCGCATCCAGACGTCCTTCTCCGGTCACCACAACATCCGCATTTTTCATTTTTTCTTCCAGGCCGGTTGCCTGCAAAATCAGTTCCACACCCGGTATTAATTCTCCCGCAAGATACGAAAGGAATGCATATCCGAGTCCTCCCGCTGCACCGGCGCCCTCACAGTCCGCAAAGTCACAATCCAAACTTTCTTTGGTCACATCCGCATAATGTCTCATTGCTTCATCGACCTGCTCTTTCTGCTCTTCCGTCACACCTTTTTGTGGTCCAAATATGTAAGTTGCACCCTGTTTGCCGCAAAGCGGATTTTTCACATCACAGGCAATCTGAAATTTTGTACCGGAAAGCAGCGGATTTTTATTTTCAGTCCGGATCACCTCAATCTTTGCAAGCGCAGCCGCGCCCTCTCCCACATCATTTCCATCTTCATCAAAAAATTCAAATCCAAGCGCCTTTAACATTCCGATGCCGCCATCGTTGGTTGCACTTCCACCAATTCCAATCATGAAATTTTTACAGCCGCGTTTCAGGGCATCTGCAATCATCTCCCCCACTCCATAGGTAGATGCACGCAATGGATCTTTCTTTGTCACAAGCGTGATTCCTGCGGCAGATGCCATTTCCATGACAGCCGTTTTTGTCTCTTCTAAAAAACCGTAATAACACGACACTTTTTCTCCAAGCGGTCCTGCCACGGTAACCGGTATTTTTTCTGCTCCCAAACCTTCGATCAGTGCATCCACGGTTCCTTCACCGCCATCTGCGAGTGGACTTAACCATACTTCTGCATCTGGTTTTGCTGCCAGAATTCCTTTCTTTACAGCATTTCCAGCCTCCATGGACGTCATGCTTCCCTTAAATGAATCGATTGCTGCTATTACTTTCATATAATCACATCTTTCCGTGAAAATCACCTGTGTCATAAATATACCGGCTGACTTCCACTGTAAAATTCTCTTCCCCTGCCGTCACCTTATCGTCAGACGAAACAATAATCCGATCTATGCCTGTCATTCTAAGAAGTTAGTTTGTTACTGTTCGCACTTCATCCCAAGCTGCCAGAATGCCACCGCACTTGCAGCCGCCACGTTCAGTGAATCCACACCATGTGTCATTGGAATTTTCACCGTATAGTCACAGTCTGCGATCGTGTGATCTGCCAGCCCGTCACCTTCTGTTCCGAGAACGATTGCTAACTTTTCCTCCGCCATCATTTTTTCATCATCTATACTCACGGAGTCATCCCGAAGTGCCATTGCCGCCGTTTTATATCCCAGCTTATGCAGCACATCCATCGCACCGTCCGGCCAGCATGCATTTTTATCAAAATATGTCCACGGTATCTGGAATACTGTTCCCATGCTGACACGGCTTGCTCTCCGGTACAGCGGATCTGCACAGGCTGGTGTCAAAAGAACTGCATCCATTCCAAGTGCCGCCGCAGAACGGAAAATTGCTCCGACATTTGTTGGATTTACCACATTTTCCAAAATTGCAACACGCCTTGCATTCTTGCAAAGCTGCTCCACCGAAGACAGTGCCGGACGGTACATGGCACAGAGCATGCCGCGTGTCAGCTGATATCCTGTGATTTTTGCAAGCATTTCAACTTCTGCCACATAAACCGGGATTACATGCTCATCCTCCCTATAAACCAAAGACTCCTGTGTAAGATCTCGGCTTTGTAATTTTTCGCAGCGCGCAAGAATTTCTTTTGCCTGCGTCTTTACATGCTTTTTTTCCATCAGAAATGACATCGGCACACAGCCGGCATCTAAGGCACGCTCGATCACCTTCGGACTTTCCGCGATGAAAATCCCCGGCTTCGGCTCAAAATAGTGAAAAAGCTGTGCTTCATTTAAATTGTAATAAATCTGCAGCTCCGGGGCATCCAGATTTTTGATTTCTATAATATTTATCATTGTGTTCCTCTTTTCTCTCCTGTATCAGCGATTGAGCATATGGCAGATAAATTCATTGATTATACCATGTGCAAAATGGCACATGATCAAATTTCAAGCCGGAAAAGAATTCTTCCCTCCTCAAGCTCTCCCCAGCAGTTTACCGGAGGCTCTTTCGTTTTCTTAAATCCACAATCAGTATGCATTTTTATTGATGATAAATTACTATTTCCTATAATGCAATCTATCTTTTTTGCGCCTGTGCCTTTCAAAAACTCCGTTACATGACGTATCATTTTTTTACCATATCCTCTGTTTCTCTTCCCCGGCATCGTTTCAACTGCCTCAAGGAACCATTTTCCCGGCTCTGACTCAACTGCCCTGAGTCCGCTTACCCACTGTTTTTCGTCAGTTTCAATGAACACCATCTGCTTGGGATTCTGGATAAACTCCTTTAAAAACGCCGCATATGATGCCTCCATTTCATCACGATCTTTAAATTCCCCCTCCATATCCGCCATGGATTCTGCATATAATAAAAACATTTTTTCTATTACCTGTTCATTTACATTTTCAATCCGTTCTAACATTTTTATCCTCCTCTTCTGTCCTTCCGAAAACTCTTCGAGTCTTTTCGCAAATTGTGCACGCTCCATGTCAAGCTGACGCAATAATGTAAAAAATAAACTTTCTTCTAAATTTCTTTCCCTGCAAAACGCTCTGATGTCCCCCTGCAAAAAGCTGGTATCCTGATTAATATATGACACCACCAGATTAGACGCTGTTCGAATTTCTCCGTCTGTCACGAACAATTTTTCATATCTGCTGCCTGATTGCTGCAAAATTGTCTTGATCAGCGTCGATTTTCCACATCCGTTTTCTCCATGTAAAAAGACTCTCTCCCCATGCATCAGTTCGAATGTGAGATTTTTCAATGTATCACTTTCTGCACCTTCATACCGCACCGAAAGTTCTCTGCATGAAATCAGACGTTCCTTATGATAGGAAAGCGGCATAAGTTTTAAACTGACAGGCTGTTCAACATCCTGCAAAAGCCCCTCTTTCTCCTGTATTTCCCTCTCCATCCGGCGTTCATACTGTGTCACACGGCTCTGCACCTCGATCGTCTTTCGGTTTAAAACCAGCACATGATCAATGCAGGCATCTAAAATATCCCTGTCATGCGATACCAGAATAAACCCTTTTTTGCCGCACAGATATTCTTTCACACATTCCCTTGCATGCATATCTAAATGATTTGTCGGCTCATCGATCAGCAGAAAATCATTTTCCACGCAGCAAATTTAAAAAAGTTGTTTTTCCTTTTCCATTTCTCCCGATCAGACCTAACTTCCAGTCCGTATCAATCCCAAAAGATACGTTTTCAAAAACCGTATCAAAACTTCCCTCATAACCATATGTGAGATCTGTTACCTGAATCTGTGACATAAAAATCTCCCCATTTCCCTTCCATACAAAAAATCCCATGCTGCCATGGGATTTTTCTTACACCTCACATATTTTATGATCACATCTGGCAGACAATAGATTGCACATTGTAAGATAAAATCGATTGTCCCGGACAACAAAATGTCCGTTTCCGCCATTTTTTAACACAAAAAAGAGAGGATACAAGAATCAAATCCACTTTTGGCAACATGATATGCAGTACTACACCTCTGCAATACCGCTGTAACTTCAGATTTACACAACATATCATGCACTTTATTCCTTATACCGGTGCAATATATGCCATGTATCATCCCGAATCAGCAGACAAACGCATGCCATATATGACACACATTCTCTTGCTGACTCTGTTTTCTTTCATGTTTCAAAAGTAAATTATCTCCGCATTGGTTCCTCTCCTTTAAATTTCTATTGCAATAGTAGCACAATGCCATTTTTAATGCAACCAAAAATTTTTACGAAAAATCTTTCGTTACCGGTCACACAATAAATATGCACAGCAGCAATCTCTACTCCACATTTTTGAGTGCCTGATCCATCGGGATCTTTTTGATACGCATAAAGTCCAGTATCATTACAAACAGATATCCGATCAGCACAAATGCAAACATTTTCACATATCCGGCTGGCTGGATCACAAATGCAAACCATCCACTGTAACTAAACAAGATCGCTTTCCATGCCAGATTCATAACAAACGCTCCAAGTACAACACTGACCGCATCTTCGATCACAACCACGATCGTTGTGGAAAGCAGATACAGGCTGGCGATTTCTTTATTCTCATATCCAAGAATCTTTGTCATTGAAATTGCATTCTCATTTTTCTCAATGATCAGCTTTGTCAGAAGATAGATCAAAACTGCGGAAAGCAGGATACAAAGTATCTGGAAATAATCCATATAAGATCCCATGGAATGATCTAACTGGTCACACATCTTTGTGATATCACGCTCGGTGATCACCGTTGCAATATCATCTTCCGACAGATCTGCAAGCTCTTCATTTGAAAAATATCCACTAAATGCCTCTTCATCCAGCTCAAATACCATGCGGTAATTTTCAATCGGCATAAATACTGCAATGTTTACGCACTGGTCATAAATTCCAGCTATCGTAAACGTATACTGTTTGTTTTCATATTTTTCATCCAGTGAAACGGTATCCCCGACATTAAGTTCATATTTTTCTGAAAATGATCTGGAAATATAAACTTCATCTTCCTGCAGGGACTGCATACCTTTTATTTCTACATACTTACTATCGTCTGAAATACCGTAAACAGAGACTTCCTCATCTATTACATCGCTTTTTTTCTGCAAAGAACACATACTGAATTTTTCTGCGTCTTTATTGTCCGTCGTCAGTACATTTCCATCTTCATCCTCAAAAGATTTCAGAACATACTGATACTTTGCAAACATCATATTTTTTGCATTTTCTTTGTAATAAGAAAGCGTATCCGGCATTCCCACTGCCATTGCAAGCATCACCATGATAAAGAAAATTCCCACAAACAGAATCAGATAATTTGCCACATTCTGAAACATGATGCGCAGACGGAATCTGTTAAAAAATTTAAAATGTGGCAGCCGCATTGCTTTTTTGTGTTTTGTTTTTTTCAGATCATGCCTCAGAAACTGTAACGGTGTATGCTGCATCATTTTAATAATGACGATCATATTGACCATAAACATCAGCACGACCGGTATCAGGGTTGTCTTAAAAAATGCATCCGGATTCCAGATCGTCTCATAGGTCGGAAGGCTGTAACTGTTATAATACATGGATACCACAACATCTTTAAATACCGTATAGCCAAGCACATTTCCGACTAATGCGGAAATCAGGGTAACGATAACCGGCATAGACAGATAATGGCGTACCAGCTCCCCTTTCGTATAGCCGGACGCACGCAATGTTCCGATTGCAGATGACTCTTTTGTGATCGTATTGCTGATCGTAACTGCAAAAATAAATGCGATGATAACAATCAGAATATCAAGCAGCACACCTCCCATTGCCTCATCAGAGCCCATGTCGTCGGTTGCAAAATGAATCGCCGGATTCGCATATTTTGGCACATAATCTTCAATCTCATTGTCATTTACCACGGTCTGTGTGAGCAACGCCCGCATAAAATCATCCGACTGGTTTTTCTCTTCTTTTTCATCTGACGGCTCATTTTCATACTTCCATGCATAATCGTAATGAATCGTCTTATGTAACTTTGCAAATCCCTCATCTGTTACCATTGCAACGTTAAACTTTAAGGCATCAAACATCAGATCCGTGCTTTTTTCGTGCAGTGTGGAATAGTTGACATATGCGATCAGACCAACGACCTGATATTTTTCTTCTCCGACTGTGATCTCATCGCCGACTTTTATCCCGACATTGTCAGCATGCATACGGTCAATGGCAATTTCATCCTCTTTTTCCGGGAAACTTCCGTCCATCAGGCATGCAAAATTGATATCATCTGTCTTTGCAAAAACACGGACTGTTCCATCCGAAGTTCCGTCGTTGTCATGATCTTCCTCTTCATCCCTGTAAAAATTTTCATACAGATGAACCGGAGTATCCTTAAAATCAGGATCGTTCAATTCATATTTTTCTTCTGCATCCGCATATTTCTCGTTGATCTCATCTAAAACCTTGTTCCAGGCTTCGTCGTATGCTTTCTCATATGCCTCGTCATGTGCCTCATCAAACGCTTTCTCATACGCCTCGTCATGTGCCTTAGGATATGCTTTTTCATATGCTGTATCATAGGCTTTGTTGTACTGCCCGGACTGTTTTGCCTGTGCCACTGCTGTATCAAGCATAACTCCCGCAGTTGTTTCATCAAGTCCCTGCGCCATCAGCATCTGCTTTATCTGTGCATTAAAAGAAACATCAAATTCTGACTGGAACTCTGCATCAAATTTTTCCTTAAATTCTGTTTCAAACTTCTCATCAAATTCTTTTTTGAACTTTTCTTCAAATTCACTATCGAACTTTTTATCCAGCTTCTTTTTTGCCTCATCAATGTAATACTGTCTGACATCTGCTTTATCGCCTGTCTTAATTGCATCAAGCAGTGTTTCGTCTGCTTTCTTTTTTAATTCAAAGTGTCCGTCTTCCAGCTTGTATCTGCCAACACCCTCATCAGCCGCTGTCATCATGCTCTCGTTTGCAACATACATGCCGGACACAAAGCCGATCATCAGAATCAGGAACAGACTTACCACAAGATACTTTTTCCAGTCTCCTGTCAGTTCCCTCGGTATTCGTCTGATAAGCGGATTTTTGATTTTTTTCTTTTTCATACTATCTCCATTCTTGCGCTGTTTTTAAGCGCATCACAAGTTTGTGCGCCAGTACAGCTCCCTACCACTCCAGATCTGCCGCTGAAATTTTATGTTCATTGATATCGTTATGACGCACTGCCCCATCACGGAGTTTGATGACATGGTCTGCCATATGCCGGATTGCCTCGTTATGTGTAACCATGATAACTGTATTACCATATTTGACATTGACATCCTCAATCAGCTTTAATATTTCCTTGGAGGTATTGTAATCAAGTGCTCCGGTCGGCTCATCACAGAGCAGGATATCCGGATTTTTCACAATGGCACGCCCGATGGAAACCCTCTGCTGCTGGCCGCCGGAAAGCTGGTTCGGCAGTTTATGCCTGTGTTCATAAAGTCCCAGCGTATGTAACAGATCGTCAATATCGAGCGGACTGTCTGATAAATATGCACCAACCTCAATATTTTCCTTGACATTTAAATTTGCGATCAGGTTATACATCTGAAATACATAACCTAAATGTTTTCTGCGGTACTGTGTCAGCTTCTTCTCTCCGAGTTCTTCTAACTTATCGCCGTTGATGGAAATATAACCGGAGTCCGCACTATCGATTCCACCGATAATATTGAGAAGCGTCGACTTTCCGGAACCGGACGGTCCAAGCAGCACACAGAATTCTCCTTTTGCCACGGAAAAATTCATTCCCCGAAGTACTTCCTGTCGGGTTTCCCCGCTTCCAAACCCTTTTTTCAGATCAACAATTTCCAAAAATTTTCTTTCTTCTTCTGACATATGCTCCCCTTTCCCATTACAGAATTGTTCTTATATCCTTATCTATTCTGAACGGCATTAAAGTCTTTCCTTACTTTTATTAGTGTTATCTAACTTTTGTTTGTATTATATCACAGCTTTTCCAGATTACAAGCAAAAAGACGATTCCTTTGGTCAGAATCGTCTTTTTGCCTTATATAATGTCTTTACTTACTATTATGTCTTTACTGTCTCTTTGACTGTAAATATTGTTCTATTTCTGAAACTGGCTTTCCTGTCACTTCTATGATTTTCTCTATTGGGAAACCGGACTTGATCATATTGTGAATCATTCTCGCTTCTGCGATCTCAATCCCATCACTTTTACCAGCTTCATATTCTGCCTTTCGGAGTTTCTTTTCTTCCCACTCTTTATCA
>ERZ1034939.1446-NODE-1446-length-10970-cov-7.456711_pt1 | contig 10970 bp, 8 predicted proteins | sample MGYA00520626_ERZ1034939 | MGnify/ENA primary metagenome ERZ1034939 (study PRJEB33766, sample SAMN09781751) | gut metagenome | biome: gut microbiome | host: Homo sapiens | place: Madagascar | study: EMG produced TPA metagenomics assembly of the PRJNA485056 data... | reverse complement strand
ATCTTGGAATCACCCAGGATATGAACGGAAAATTCAAGTTTGTTGTGGCAGAGGGTGTGAACGAGGATGGCCCGATATTCACATTTGGAGATACAAATATGAGAACGCGCTTTTCAATAGGAGCAAGAGAATTCTGTAACCGCTGGAGCGAAGCAGGACCTACACATCACATGGCAGCAGCAGTTGGCAGACATATCGATACAATACTCAAGGTGGCAAAGATACTGGATGTGCCGGTTGATATTGTATGCAGATAAATAGTAATTAAAATATAGTAGAAAAGTGAGGAAAATAGTGTGAAAAATAAGATTTTTCACACGCAGGATTTGTGCTTACGCACAAACTAAAGATGCGCAAAAAACAGCGCAAGAATGGAGGATTATCATGAAATTTTTAGACGCAGAATTTGTAAAAGGATTTATCCGTATGGCAAATGACGGATGGGAGCAGGGATGGCATGAGAGAAATGGCGGAAATCTTTCATATCGTGTTAAGCCAGATGAGGTAGAGTCAGTAAGGGAAAATTTTGAACCAAAAGAGTGGCAGCCGATCGGAACGACAGTACCCAATCTTGCAGGAGAGTATTTTCTTGTGACAGGAAGCGGAAAATATTTCAGAAACGTGATAATCAAGCCTGAAGATTCCATCTGTATGATAGAACTTGACGAAAAGGGCGAAAATTACCGTATCGTATGGGGACTTGTGAATGGTGGAAGACCGACAAGCGAGCTGCCTAGCCACCTTATGAACCTCGAAGTAAAGAAGCTTCAGAATCCAAATTACAGAGTAGTGTATCATGCACATACAACAAATATTATTGCGCTCACATTTGTCCTTCCGCTTGAGGATAAGGTCTTTACAAGAGAACTTTGGGAAATGGCAACAGAGTGTCCGGTAGTATTTCCTGATGGAATCGGTGTAGTTCCATGGATGGTTCCAGGGGGCAGAGAGATTGCTGTTGCAACAAGTGAACTTATGAAGAAATATGATCTTGCCATATGGGCACATCATGGAATGTTTGCGGCAGGGGAAGATTTTGATCTTACATTTGGACTCATGCATACAGCAGAAAAGTCAGCAGAGATTCTGGTAAAAATGCTGTCAATGAGACCGGATAAACTGCAGACAATTACACCGGATAATTTCAGACATCTGGCCAAAGATTTTCATGTTACACTGCCGGAAGAATTTTTATATGAAAAATAAATAAAGGTGGCTGCTGTTCACACTATGTGAGTGAGCAGTAACTAAGAGTGTACAATTTGTATTGTATAGAATAAACGAGACTTCCACGGAGGTCTCGTTTTGTCTTATAATGCAAGGAAAAGAGGGAGCTGTTTACAAAGTAGTCTTGACATTCCGTAATCAAATAGTTACAATTCTAAATGTTTGAATTGTAACTATTTTTGCGTTAGGGGAGGAAAGAAAATGGAAGATACACTGCATTATATGATCATGGCAAACCAGATGCTCGTGCAGCGTGGACTGTTGGAACGGCTGAAAAATACCGGACTGACGATCGGACAGCCGAAGGTGCTTGACTATCTGAGAGATCACGATGGCAGCAGCCAGAAAGAAATCGCTCAGGGATGCTTTTTAGAGGCGGGATCACTGACTTCGATTTTAAACCGGATGGAAGAAAAGGGACTGATCGAGCGGCGGATGTTAAACGGGAACCGGCGCACGTTTCATGTTTTTCTGACCGAGGCGGGATGGAAAAGCCAGAAGCTGGTGGAAGAGTCCTTTTTAGAAATTGAAAAACAGGCATTGAAAGGAATGACGCAGGAAGAATTTGACGCATATCTTGCATCCAGCAGAAAAATTTTTCAAAATCTGATGCAGACAGAGGAAGAGGGGACAGACAATGAATAAGTTAAAAAGATATCTTTTATTTCTGGTTACCAAATTGATCAAAATGCTTGACATAATGGCTAATAAAAATAAGGATCATGAATATCTTGTTTATCAGCGCAATGAATATCATAATATTCCGCTGTGGGTGATTATGAATACACTTACTTTTGGTCAGATATCAAAAATGTTTGATTTTTTACCTCAGAATATGCAAGGAACAATTCCGATTAACTGGAAAGAGATAACAAAATTTCGCAAAATATAAGTGGAGATATTAGCATTGACACTATGGAAAGGCAACAATGACTTTGAAAAATTGTATAAATCCTAAGAATTCATTTTATTGTTATTGGGTATTTCTTGAAGAAAACAGGACAGTTCTATATAATGTAGAAAGAATAAGCTATTCATGACAAGAAGTAGTATGCAGAACCGTGCAATCTATCGTTTTAAGATCAGCCTGGAGGGAGGAAAGATATGGCACCATGTATCAGTATTGGCAATCAGGGATTTGACAGTATCCGTGAAGAAAACAGCTTTTATATAGATAAGACAGATTTCATCCGGGAATGGTGGGAATCGAGGGATGTGATGACGCTGATCACCCGTCCGAGACGTTTTGGAAAAACCCTCAATATGAGCATGTTAAACTGTTTTTTCTCAAACCAGTATGCAGGCAGGGCAGACCTGTTTGAAGGACTTTCGGTGTGGAAAGAGGAAAAATACAGAAAACTCCAGGGCACATATCCGGTCGTTTTCTTAAGTTTTGCGGATGTGAAGCAGACGAATTATGAAGATGCGGTACGGAAGATAAAAAAAATTATTTCAATGACGTTTGAGCAGTATAAAGAAGTGTTATTGCAGAAAGAGATTCCAATTCAGGTTCGAAGGCAGTTTGAAAAAGTAAATCCCGATATGGATGATGTGACAGCTCAGAGCAGTTTACAGGATTTGAGCAATTTTTTATATCAATATTACGGAAAAAAGGCAATCATCCTATTAGATGAATACGACACTCCGATGCAAGAAGCATACATCCACGGATACTGGGATGATTTCACCTCTTTCATCCGCAGTCTTTTCAACTCCAGCTTTAAAACCAACCCTTATTTGGAGCGTGGGATCATGACCGGGATCACGCGGGTTTCAAAAGAATCTATTTTTTCCGATCTCAACAACCTGAACGTTGTAACGACCACTTCTAAAGAGTATGCCACTTGTTTTGGTTTTACAGAGAAAGAAGTTTTTGAAGCCCTTGTGGAATATCAGATGGCAGATCAAAAAGAAATGGTAAAAAGATGGTACGACGGATTTACCTTCGGATCTCACAGGGATATTTATAATCCGTGGTCGATCACCAACTTTTTGGACAAAAAACAGTTTCGTCCTTACTGGGCATCGACCAGCTCTAACGGTCTGGTAAATAAACTGATCCAGACAGCACCGGCCGACATCAAGACCATGATGGAAAAACTCTTACAGGAGGAAGAAATCGTGGTAACATTTGACGAGCAGATCGTATTTAATCAGCTTGATAAAAGTAAAAATGCAATCTGGAGCCTGCTGCTTGCGGGCGGTTATCTGAGAGTGGAAAATGTGGAGTACCGGGGAATGTTGTTAGAGCCGTGGTATCATCTTCGCATCACGAACCTGGAAACCTACAGCATGTTTTCCAATATGTTTAAGGGCTGGTTTGAGGATTCGATGTCGAATTATAATGAGTTCATAGAGGCATTATTAAAGGGAAGTTTAAAAGAAATGAACATCTATATGAACGACATTGCACTCACGACGTTCAGTAGTTTTGACACTGGAAAACATCCGTCCAAAAGGTCACAGCCGGAACGCTTTTATCATGGATTTGTCTTGGGACTTCTGGTGGAACTGCGGGATACCTATGATGTGCGGTCAAACAGGGAGAGCGGTTACGGCAGATACGATATCATGCTGATCCCTCATGATAAGAAAAACGATGCGATTGTAATGGAATTTAAAGTGCATGAAGCTGACGAGGAAGCTTCATTGGAAGATACGGTGCAGGCAGCATTAAAACAGATCAGGGAAAAAAATTATGATGCCGAACTGCTTGCAACTGGAATGAAAAAAGAGCAGATCAGGCATTATGGATTTGCTTTTGAGGGGAAGAAAGTGTTGATCGGGGAATAAGTTAGAATTGTATTTAAAATGGTAGTAAACGCCATGTTTTATGCACAATGCATAATAACATGGCGCTTGTTTTGTCTAAAACTTCCAACATGCAAAACAGTTTATGCAAAAAAAGTGCAGATTGTGAAGATTTTTACCAAAGGATGTGTGGTGTGGTAGGATACAGTTACAAGATCCGAAACGGATAAAGAAAACAAGGGAGGATTTAAAAATGTTAGCAATTAACATGGATGACGTGATCAACGTTCTCAATTCCTGTAAGCCATACCTGATTGCACTTGGCATTGCACTGGCAATTGCAATTATTGTAACTGTGGCATGCATGAAATTGAAAAAACCGGTAAAGAAACTGGTGAGAAAGGAAGCATGGATCGCATTCCTTATGGCAGCAGTTGTGATTATCAATCTGATCTGCTTTATTCCAATGTCAAGTATGATCTCACTTGCAATGGGTAATGGTACGATTACAGAGGAAACCTCAAATGAGGCAACCGCACTTTGCGAGGATATCGCAGATGAAGGTATTGTTTTATTAAAAAATGAAGACAATATCCTGCCACTTACAAACACACAGAATATCAATGTATTTGGATGGGCATCCACCAATCCTTGTTATGGTGGTACCGGATCCGGAGCATTATCCGATGCATATGAGACAACAACACTTCTCGGTGGTCTTGAGGATGCCGGATATAAGATCAATACAGAACTGACTGATTTTTACAAAGCATACCGTGAGGACAGACCGGAAGTTGGTATGTGGGCGCAGGACTGGACATTGCCGGAACCGACAGCAGATTCCTACAGCGATGAACTGATGAACAATGCAAAAGAGTTTTCTGACACAGCGATGGTAGTGATTACCCGTGTTGGTGGTGAGGGAGCAGATATTCCAACGGATGTGAGCAAGGTGACTTACACAGATAACTCCGAAAACTACAAAGATTTTGAAGCTGGTGAGCATTACTTACAGTTAAGCCAGACAGAAAAAGATATGTTAGACCTTGTTTGTGCCAACTTTGACAACGTTGTTGTCGTATACAACGGTGCAAACACCATGGAACTTGGATTTTTAAATGATTACAAACAGATCAAGGGTGCAATCTGGTGTCCTGGAACAGGCCAGTCCGGATTTGAGTCTCTCGGTGCAGTCGTAGCCGGTACAGTAAATCCGTCCGGAAAAACCAGCGATACATTTGTATATGATCTGACAGCAACACCGACTTATAACAACTTTGGAAACTTCCTGTATGACAATATGGATGAGTTTGCCGCTACATCCAAAAACTTCGGAACAGGCGAAGAGGAAGCAACAATTCCATCTTTTGTAAACTATGTAGAAGGCATTTATGTTGGCTATCGTTTCTATGAGACAGCAGCAGTGGAAGGTCTGATCGACTATGATAAGACCGTTCAGTTCCCATTTGGATACGGACTTTCCTATACAGATTTTGAACAGAAAATGGGCGATATCACCGTAGCAGACGGCCGGGTATCCTTTGATGTAACAGTAACAAACAATGGAACTACCGCAGGAAAAGATGTGGTAGAGGTATATTACAATCCGCCATATACAAACGGTGGAATTGAAAAAGCATCTGCAAACCTGATCGATTTTGCAAAAACAGATGTGTTAGAGCCGGGTGAGTCCCAGACGATCACAGTAAGTTTTGCAGAAGAAGATATGGCTTCCTATGATACTTACGGCAATGGCTGTTATGTATTAGAGGCTGGTGACTATGAGATTTCCATCAACTCTGATTCACACAATGCGATTGCATCACAGACCGTAAGTGTCGCAGATACCGTTGTATACGATGAAAACAATGCACGTTCTACGGATGATGCAGCTGCAACCAATCAGTTCGCGTATGCAGAAGGAGATGTAACATATCTCTCAAGAGCAGACGGATTTGCAAACTATGCAACAGCAACAGCAGCTCCTTCTAATTTTACATTAGCAGATGATGAGAAAGCTGAGTTTTTAAACAACAGCAATTATGATCCAAACAATTACAACAATGATTCGGATGAAATGCCGGCAACAGGCGCAAAAAATGGAATGACACTTGCTGATATGCGTGGCCTTTCCTATGATGATGAAAAATGGGATACACTGCTTGACCAGCTGACAGTTTCCGATATGGATACAATGATCGCTCTTGGCGGATATCAGACATCTGCAGCTGCAAGTGTTGGAAAAGTTATGACCGTTGACTGTGACGGACCTGCATCCATCAATAATAACTTTACAGGAACAGGTTCCATTGGATTCCCGTCCGCAGTTATGATCGCAAATACCTGGAACAAAGATCTTGCACTTTCTTTCGGTGAGAGTATTGGTAAGATGGCAGACGAGATGGATGTTTCCGGATGGTATGCACCGGCAATGAACACACACAGAAATGCATTTGCAGGACGTAACTTTGAGTATTATTCAGAAGATGGTGTCCTTTCCGGAAAAATGGCCGCAAATGCAGTGATCGGTGCTGAAAAATATGGTGTTTACGCATATATCAAACATTTTGCTTTAAATGATCAGGAAACAAACCGTACCGGAATGCTCTGTACATGGTCAAATGAGCAGGCAATCCGTGAAATTTACTTAAAACCTTTTGAAATCGCAGTAAAAGAAGGTGGAGCAAAGGCAGTCATGTCTTCCTTCAACTATATCGGTACACAGTGGGCAGGCGGAACCTATCCGTTACAGACAACCGTACTTCGTGATGAGTGGGGCTTCCGTGGATTTGTATTAACCGATTACTTTGGTGTTTACGGATACATGGATTCTGATATGGGTATCCGTGGCGGTACAGACTGTATGTTGGTTGCATATGATACGGAAACCAACCATGTGACAGATACCACAAGTGCAACAGGTGTAAAAGCAATGCGTCAGGCATCCAAAAACATCATGTACACAGTTGTAAACAGCCGTGCATATGATCCGGAAAACTTAAAGACAGGTCTGATGAACTGGCAGATCATGGCGATCGTGATCGATATTATTCTTGGAGCACTGGTGATCTTCTTAGAGGTTCTTACGATCAAAAAATATAAAAAAGATGCCGCAGAAGAACCGGTAAAGACAGTAACTGAAACATCAGCAGAATAAAACAGGATTATGCAGAGGAACAACACATAGAGGTGAAAGCATAAATGAATGGTATAAAAAATCTATGGCAGAACTTTGCAGATAAGCATCCCGGAGCCTCCAAATGGGTCCGGGAGGGCGGTCTGTTCGTGATCGTAAGTAACCTGATCACGGTATTCAAATATTTGATGTTATTGTTTCTGCCGCTCGCATTTGCAGGACTTCCAAATGTTGATTTTGGATTCCCGGGAATCGACATCACATTATTTGGAGAGACATTTAAATGGAACATTATCGGTTATGATGCCGCACATGGAGGACTCCCATATTTCTGTGCATACATGGTTGCCATGGTGATTGGAGAGTGTATCAATTTTCCGATCCAGAGAACCTTCGTATTCCGGAGTAAGGGAAATATCTGGTATCAGGCATTCTGGTATCTGATCGCATTCTGTATCGTGACCTGTATTGTAAACTCCATTAACTGTATCTGGGTAGCAGTAGCCGGTATGTTCGTGCCGGACTGGCTCTACAATATCGGAACAACCGTATTAAACGGTGGAGTTTCAATGGTCGTATTTTTCTTTGTCAATAAGATCATTTTCCCGGAAGGGGAAGCGAAAGCATAAAAAGTAGTATGTGAAAAACAAAATAAGCACATATAAAAAGCATGTTTTACGATTCAAAAGAATTGCAGAGCATGCTTTTTTTGTTGTATTTTAAATAGGAATAGGATTCACATATTGACAAATAAAAAAGAAATGTTTATATTTATAACAGTGTTATATAACACTGTTATAAATGAGTGGAGGAACCAGTGACAAAACCAGTAGAAGGAGTTTCAGAGAAAATCATAGCCTGTGCAAAGGAAGAATTTTTACAAAAAGGTTATTCCGATGCATCCCTGCGGACGATCGCGGCAAAGGCAGGGACGACAACCGGATCGATCTATTCAAGGTTTCAAGATAAAGAAGGATTATTTTATGCAATCGTAGAACCGGCAGCAGATCATCTGGTGCAGAGATTTCTGCATATACAGGAGACATTTCACGGGCTTGAGGAAGAACAGCAGCCGAAAGAGATGAAGCATTATGTGTCATCCGGCATGGTGGAGATGATCGATTATATTTACGACAATTTTGAAGTGTTTGAGCTTTTGCTGGATGCTTCCTACGGAACAAAGTTTCAGGATTTTGTGGAACGGCTTGTCGAGATCGAGACAGAATATACTTATAAGTATATGGACGTCATTCATTACCGGACGGAAGATGGCGAGGTGATCACCGAGGATTTTATCCATATCATGACGAGGGCATTATTTGAGAGTATGTTTGAGGTGGTACGCCATAAAATGACGAAGGAGAAGGCACTCCGTTATATGGATATGCTGGAAAAATACCATTATGGAGGCTGGAATGCAATTCTGAAATGGGAGTAAGAGATGGGCTGTACATTTCTGGTAACAGGATGACAGCCTTCTAAAAAAATCATTGGTTAGCGAAAACTAATTTAAAGTAGTGCTGTATAACAAGAACTAAAAATGGAAAGGGAGTCTTTGAGATGGAAAGTGATGCGAAGTTAAAAAAACAAAGTTCTTTGGCAAGGCTTTTTGAATATGCCGGGAATTATAAATATCTGACGATCCTGTCGTGGATATTTTCTGTGGTCAGTGCATGGATTGCACTGGTGCCGTTTTATTATATCTGGAAAGTGATAAAAGAAGTTTTAGAGGTGGCGCCTCATTATGAAAATGCAGGAAATATTGCAGATTATGGATGGCATGCAGTAGGATTTGCAATTTTATCGATGGCGCTTTACATTTGCGGGCTGATGTGTTCCCATTTGTCAGCATTTCATGTGCAGGCGAATATCCGTTCACAGTTGATGCACCATATTATGACACTGCCGATGGGATTTATGGACAGTGACGGAAGTGGTAAGTTCCGCAAGATCGTTAACGAGTCAAGTGAGGCAACAGAGACATATCTTGCACACCAGCTGCCAGATCAGGCAGGAGCGATCGCAACGCCGGTGGGACTTTTAGTACTGCTTCTGATGTTTGACTGGAGGATTGGACTGTTGAGTCTGATCCCGGTGGCAGCGGCATTTTTAATTATGGGAAGCATGACCGGGCAGCGGATGAAGGATAAAATGACAGAGTATCAGAATGCGCTCGAAGAAATGTCGAGTGAGGCAGTTGAATATGTCCGTGGCATTCCGGTCGTAAAGACATTTGGTCAGACGGTATTTTCGTTCAAACGATTCCAGTATTCCATCGAAAAGTACGAGAAATGGACGATCGCTTATACAAAAGAACTGAGACTTCCGATGACGTTTTATACCATGATCATCAACGCAGCATTTGCTGTTTTGATCGCAGTTACTTTTTATGTGGTCAGCAGGGGCGGAGAAAATGACACGTTTTTATTAAATCTGCTGTTTTATATTATTATCACACCGATCATTACGGTTACATTAAATAAGATCATGTACGCAAGTGAAAATCAGATGATCGTAGAGGATGCGTTAAATCGGATCGATGGTATTTTAGAAAAGAAAACACTGGCAGAAGCAGCAGAAAAAGCGGCTCCAAAAGATATGTCAATTACATTTGACCACGTATCTTTCCGCTATGAGGATGCCGCAAAAAATGCCTTATATAACATCAACCTGGAAATCGGAGAGGGCGAACACGTTGCGTTTGTCGGACCGTCCGGTGGTGGAAAATCAACGCTTGCAAGCCTGATCGCGCGATTCTTTGACACGACAGAGGGACAGATCAAAATCGGCGGCGTAAATGTAAGGGACATTCCGTCGGAACAGCTTATGAACATGGTATCATTTGTATTCCAGGATAGTAAACTTTTGAAAATGTCCATTTATGACAATGTACGCATGGGCAGGAAAGATGCGACAAGAGAGGAAGTTATGGAAGCCTTGAAAAATGCACAGTGTGAGGACATTATCGGGAAACTTCCGGATGGAATTGACACTGTGATCGGGGCAAAAGGAACCTATGTATCCGGTGGTGAGGCACAGCGGCTTTCGATTGCAAGGGCAATGTTAAAAAATGCGCCGGTTCTGATCTTAGATGAGGCAACTGCATTTGCTGATCCGGATAATGAAGCGAAAGTACAGCAGGCATTTTCAAAATTATCTGAAGGAAAAACAGTGATCATGATCGCACACCGTTTATCTTCGGTTGTGGATGCCGACCGGATCTGTGTGTTAAAAGATGGAGAGATCGTTGAGTCAGGAACACATAAAGAACTGACAGAGATGACGGGGCTGTATGCGCATATGTGGAACGAATACAATAAATCTGTTCGTTGGAAAGTGGGGGAATAAAACATGTCATTCAAAGAAAAAATACAACATAAATACGCACTTTCAGATCAGGGTGCAAAGGATATGATAAAAGCATTTATTTCTGTCACGATATCAGATATTGTCCTGATGTTTCCGGTGGGGATGCTTTATTTTCTGGTAAAGGACTATATGGAGGGAACATTAAGTGGAAGAGGCAGTTTTTATATTGCAGGCTGTATCATCTGTCTGGCACTGATCGCAGCTACTACCTATATCCAGTACAATGCAACTTTTTTTGCAACTTATGTGGAGAGCGGTGTGAGACGTATCACTCTTGCGGAAAAATTAAGAAAAATTCCACTTTCTTTTTTCGGGAAAAAAGATCTTTCGGATCTGACTAGTACGATCATGGCAGACTGTGCAACCATGGAGACGGTTTCCTCCCATGTGATTCCGGAGCTGATCGGAGCATGTATTTCCACGGCACTTGTGGCATTAAGTCTCTTTTTCTTTGACTGGAGAATGGCACTTGCAGCACTCTGGGTAC
>ERZ1034939.1439-NODE-1439-length-11019-cov-7.298522_pt1 | contig 11019 bp, 9 predicted proteins | sample MGYA00520626_ERZ1034939 | MGnify/ENA primary metagenome ERZ1034939 (study PRJEB33766, sample SAMN09781751) | gut metagenome | biome: gut microbiome | host: Homo sapiens | place: Madagascar | study: EMG produced TPA metagenomics assembly of the PRJNA485056 data... | reverse complement strand
AAAAACAGCAGGAAATCCGTGATTTCCTGCTGTATACATAAGTCCGAATGTCAGATCAAAATTTTCCAAAACAAAACGGTACCAAAAATAAAACATATTATCCTCTGTAATAATTGATCAGACATCCTTTCAGGATGATCTCTCTTTCGGCATCGGTCATATCACCAAGCTTCAGCGTGATCTCTTTCAGAGAATCTCCAACCACATAAGCCTTGATCTCGGCATTCTTATCTTCCACTGCTTTTCTGATCTCCGGCACGAAGATATAGTCGCCGTTACGGAAGCTTAAGTTCTCGTGATCTTCCTCCGTAACAAAAGGAAGCATACCCCAGTTGATCAGGTTCGAACGATATCTCTTGGTTGCATATTCGTTCGCAATATTTGCCCAGCCGCCGAGTACTTTCTGACAGGATGCTGCCTGCTCTCTTGCAGAACCATCTCCCGGTTTTACTGCAAAGATCGTGCTTCCGATTCCGAGATTACCTTTTCCTGTCTCCGGATATGTCTCGTGAATCTTATCCATAACCGGTTTCAGTTCATCTAATACTTCTAACGGACACTGTCCTGCTTCAATTGCTTTCTCAGCTTTCTGTACTTCCTTCGCACGGCCTACATAAGCAGGATCTTTTCTGGACAATGCAAATTCTGCAAGTCCCAGAGGGTTGGATCTGTAAGAAGAGGTCTCACCGGATGGAATCAGTTCATCTGTTGTGGTGACCGGATCATGGATCTCAGATACCACTTTCAGAAGTAAGTTTTCCGGAAGTGCTGCCATTGCAGGCCAGTCTTTGATATTTGGTCCGAACTTGATCTCTACCGATGGATCTGCTACACCATGGCTGTCAAAGACACGGTTCGCATAAATGTTCTTATCAAAATGATAAGTCTGTCCTTTATATTCCACATCCAGGTCAGTTGCAGGTGTAAGGAATCCCTTATTCGCTGCTGTTGCAGCGATGGAACGTGCATCCATAAGTGCAACCGATGCGATCTGTCCGCTCTGAAGTTTGGAGCCTTCACGGTTCGGGAAGTTTCTGGTTGAGTGACGGATCGAGAATGCGTTGTTTGCAGGGGTATCTCCGGCACCGAAGCATGGTCCGCAGAATGCCGTCTTCACGATCGTTCCTGCTTCCATAAGGTCAGCAACTGCTCCGTTCTTCACAAGTTCCATGTAGATCGGTGTACTTGCAGGATATACACTGAATGTAAACTCATCGGAACCGATATAATGTCCTTTGATGATATCTGCTGCTGCACAGATATTTTCAAATCCGCCGCCGGCACATCCTGCGATGATTCCCTGATCCACATATAACTGCCCATTTACAATCTTATCCTGCAGAGAATAGTCAACTGCTCCGTCGAGACTTACCAGTGCTTTCTGTTCTACATCATGAAGGATGTCTTTTAAGTTGGTTCTCACTTCATCGATCGTGTATACATTAGACGGATGGAATGGCATTGCGATCATTGGTTTGATCTCACTTAAGTTTACATATACCATACCGTCATAGTAAGCAATATCTCCCGGGTTGAGTTCTTTGTAATCTTCACTTCTTCCATGAATGTCATAGAATTCTTTGATCTTATCATCGGTCTTCCAGATGGATGACAGGCAGGTCGTCTCTGTCGTCATAACATCGATACCGATACGGAAGTCCGCACTTAACTTACTCACACCAGGTCCTACGAATTCCATCACTTTATTGTTAACATAGCCATTGCCGAATGTCGCACCGATGATCGCAAGTGCCACGTCCTGTGGTCCGACACCTTTCATCGGCTCACCATCTAAGTAGATTCCGACTACCCCCGGCATCTTAATATCATATGTCTTATTCAGAAGCTGTTTTACAAGCTCCGGTCCGCCTTCTCCCATAGCCATGGTTCCAAGTGCACCATAACGTGTGTGGCTGTCTGATCCCAAGATCATCTTACCGCCGCCAGCCAGCATCTCACGGGCAAACTGGTGGATGACTGCCTGATGAGGCGGTACATAGACTCCGCCATATTTTTTCGCGCAGGTGAGACCGAACATGTGATCATCTTCGTTGATCGTTCCTCCGACTGCACAAAGAGAGTTATGACAGTTCGTAAGTACATAAGGGATCGGAAATTTTTTAAGCCCTGAAGCCCTGGCTGTCTGAATAATTCCAACGAATGTAATGTCATGAGATGTCAGCTTATCGAATTTGATCTGCAGACGCTCCATATTTCCCGAGGTGTTATGCGCTGCCAGAATGTTATATGCCATTGTATTCTTTGCAGCTTCCTGTGGAGTCACATCTTTACCTGTTTTTGCAGCAACTGCTTCTTTTTCTTCCACAATCTCTGTTCCATTCAGTAAATAGACTCCCTTGTCATATAATTTCAGCATGTTTTGTCCTCCTACTATCGTATTATGAATATATTAAAATGTCTGAGTCCAGACATCTGCTAACCTGATTATTCTTTCATATATTTCATATGGTCTGCTACCATCATGGCAATCTTGAATGTCAGTGCATCGTCAAATACACGCACATCCAATCCTGTTTTCTTCTGAATCTTCTCCAAACGGTACACCAGTGTATTTCTGTGCACATACAGACGCCTTGCAGTCTCTGATATATTCAGGTTATTATCGAAAAATGTATAAACAGTCGTCAGTTCTTCTTCTTCGAAAATATCGGCCTTGCCATCTTCGAATACTTCATTCAGGAACATCTCGCAGAGTGATGCCGGAAGCTGATGGATCAGCCGTCCGATTCCGAGTTCATTGTATGCAAGAATCTTCTTCTCTGTATAAAACACTCTTCCGACTTCCAAAGCCATATCTGCTTCTTTGTATGATCTGGATACATCCTTTAATTCTTCTACAATTGTTCCATATGCCGCTCTTACACTTACCATGGCTTCCATATTCAGCGTCGTGACCAGCTCTTTGGCGATCTGTTCTACCTGCGGATAGCTGTCGGTAGACTGCAGTGACTTCACAAGAATAATATGTTTTTCATCAATTGCCGTTACGAAATCCTTTGTTCCCGTCGCATACAGACCTTTCAGAGTTTCCTGTACCAGGACATCTCCTTCATTCTTCGGTTCGATCACGAATACGACTCTCTTGAGTTCTGCCGGAATCTTCATCTTCTTTGCCTGATTATAGATATCAACCAGAAGCAGATTATCCAGAAGCAGATTCTGAATAAACCGGTTCTTATCCATCCGTTCTTTGTATACATAAAGAAGATTCCGAAGCTGACTGGCTCCCATACGTCCTGCCAGTTCCATGCCGTCTGCATTTCCATGCAGCATCAATACATATACCGGATCACTGTCTTCATAGATGCGGAACATTCCCATCTCATCTAAGATCATCTCTTCCGGTTCTTCTTCGTCATCACGGAAATCCTGGATCTGGATCTCATACCCGGTCAGAGTCTCATTCGTCCTTACGAGACAGAATCCCTGCATATCCCATATTGCACAGTCAAATCCTGTAATCTCCCTGATATCCTGTGCTGTTTTGTGTAATATCTGATTTGATAACACGTATTGTCCTCCATTTCCTATCCGCAATGCTGTTCTTCATGTTCTTTTGCATACTTGTATACATTTTAGTACGCTAACGAACTGCATTACGAATACATTATAGCAGATAATCATGCTTTAACAAAGCAAAATTTTATTGTCTGCTGAAAAAAACGAAAAGACCGGGCGCTTTCTTACGCCCGGTCCTCTTATATTCATCTGTTTTTCATGATAATTGCGGCTCTTATACCAAGCCTTCATTACAGACTAGTTTGTGATTGTAACCTGTGTCTCTTTGTCGAAGATATGAATCTTCTCAGCATCCAGAGCAAATTTAACAGTATCACCTGTTCTTGCTGTTGTTCTAGGATCCACTCTTGCTGTCATGCTTGATCCTTCATAATCGAAGTATAAGAATACTTCTGCACCGAGCATCTCATATACACGGATCTTTGCTTCGATTACTGTATTTGGAGAAGCTTCGATGAACATCTGCTCATCGTGCACGTCTTCCGGACGGATTCCGAGAACAACTGTCTTTCCTTCATATCCGCCATCGATCAGCTTCTTAGCTTTTGCCGGTGGAAGCTCGATTTCTGAAGGTCCTGCTACCAGGTATACTTTATTTCCGACTACTTTACATTTCGCATCAACAAAGTTCATCTGTGGTGATCCGATGAATCCGGCAACGAACTGGTTGCATGGATAATCATACAGAGTCTGTGGTGTATCTACCTGCTGAACAATACCTGCGTTCATAACTACGATTCTGGTTCCCAGTGTCATAGCTTCTGTCTGGTCATGTGTTACATAGATGATGGTTGTACCTAATCTCTGGTGCAGTTTAGAGATCTCGATACGCATCTGTCCACGGAGTTTTGCATCCAGGTTTGAAAGAGGCTCGTCCATAAGGAATACCTTTGGATCACGAACGATTGCACGTCCCATAGCAACACGCTGTCTCTGTCCACCGGAAAGAGCTTTTGGTTTACGGTCAAGCAGTGGTTCCAGATCCAGAATCTTAGCTGCCTCACGAACCATTTTGTCGATCTGGTCCTTTGGTACTTTTCTTAACTTCAGACCAAATGCCATGTTGTCATATACTGTCATATGTGGATACAGAGCGTAGTTCTGGAATACCATTGCGATATCTCTGTCTTTTGGCTCTACGTCATTTACTACTTTGTCCCCGATCTTCAATTCTCCGGAAGTAATATCTTCCAGACCGGCGATCATACGGAGTGTTGTAGATTTACCACATCCGGATGGTCCTACGAAAATGATAAATTCTTTATCTTCAATCTCAAGGTTGAAGTCTTTTACTGCTTCAAATCCATTTGGATAAGTTTTGTTAATGTGTTTTAATGATAAACTTGCCATTGTTATAATCCTCCTGATTTATAATCATTTTATTTCATTTTGTTACCTGTTTCGTTCTGATAAAAAGTATATAAAAAAAGTTCAACCTGGGTAATGCCCAAGTTGAACAATCTTTTTTTCATTTTCTATACAAGTTGACGAACGGAACGTTATTTAAAGTCAGGGTGTCTGTAACAGTGCCTGATAGACGTCTCTCTTCCCTATACCTCTGTCCTTTGCCACCTGTTTCATCGCAGATTTCTTATCCATGCCCTGTCCGAGATAGAGTTCCATATGCTCTTCCATGCTCATCTCTTCCCATCTGGCTTTTTCTTCACTCCGGATCTCTTCCCTGCTTTTTCCTTCGATCACCATGACGCATTCTCCCTTCGGCTCCTGTACGTCATAATATGCCAGTGCGTCTTCTATCTTTGTGGCAAATACCGTCTCATGCTTCTTCGTCAGTTCCCGGCAGATACTGATGCGTCTATTGCCAAGCGTCTCCCGAAGCGTTTTCAACGTACGGACCAGTCTGTGCGGTGCTTCGTAGATCACCATTGTTCTTGTCTCATCTTTCAGTTCATTCAAGACAGCCTGTCTCTCCTTCTTATCCGTCGGAAGAAATGCTTCAAATGCGAATCTTCTCGTTCCAAGCCCGGATATCGTAAGCGCCGTCACACATGCGCAGGCTCCCGGAACAGCTGTAACCGTGATCCCGGCCTCCTGGCACATCTTTACCAGTTCTTCTCCCGGATCAGAGATTCCCGGCATACCTGCATCGGTGATCACTGCAATATCTTCACCATTCTGCAGGCGTTCCACAAGTTTGTGCCCTTTTTCAATCTTATTATATTCATGATAGCTGGTCATCGGTGTCTTAATCTCAAAATGATTCAGAAGCTTGATACTGTTCCTGGTATCTTCTGCCGCGATCAGATCTGCTTCTTTCAAAATCCGCACCGCCCGGAAGGTCATATCTTCCAGATTTCCTATCGGTGTCGCACATAAGTACAATGTTCCTGCCATCTCTTACTCCTCCATCTTATGCTCGCTCTTGTTCATCCCGTACATCTCAAGCAGTTCTTCTGTATAACTTCCATCCTTCTGATATACGATCAGTGGCGGCTCCACCTTCATTCTCGGATTTCCGCCTTTCATACCCTCGATCAGAACCATGTTCGGTTCTTTGTCTATATGCGGATATACCAGCCGCATACGTTTTGGCTCGATTCCGTATGCGCACATCTTTGTCATGATCTCCGGAAGCCGGAATGGCCTGTGGACCATGTAAAACCTTCCTTTGACCTTCAATAGTTTCGCACTTTCTCTTAATATATCATCCAGCGTGCAGAGTGCCTCATGTCTGGCAATATACAATGCTGTATTCTGATTCTTCAGTCCGTGGTCTCCGATCATGTACGGGGGATTGGTCGTAATAACTCCAAAAGAGGCGGCTCCGAATATGGATGCTGCCTCCTTGATATCTCCCGTTACAATGTCGATCCTCTCTTCCAGTCCGTTATGGCTGACGCTGCGCCTTGCCATATCTGCGCTCTCCTCCTGGATCTCCAGTCCTGTATAATGCAGGCCCGGATATTTAGCTTCCAGAAGGATCGGAAGAATCCCCGTTCCTGTTCCGAGATCCAGTGCTTTTTCGTGCTTTTTCACATTTGCAAATGCGGACAAAAGCACCGCATCCATTCCAAAACAGAACCGTCCCGGACTCTGGATGATCTCGTATCCTCTGATCTGCAGGTCATCCAGTCTTTCATTCGGAAGTAATTTAGTCATCATTTAACTTTGACGCTCCGTTCTTTTCTTCTAACGCCTTCAGTTCCTTCATCTCTTCTTTGGAAAGTCTTACGTCTTTCTTCTTACGTCTCGGCTTGAATCTCAGTTCTGCTGCCGGATACTCACGGATCTCTTTCTCGTCATTATCCAGTGTTACAACAACCTTCACCAGCTGACGGAGTACGTTAACAGACTGGACATCTCCTCTTAAGCCTTCCGGTGTTGTGACATGATCACCATTTGCCGGAAGATGGCTGTTCAGTTCTTCGTATGTCTCCTCTTCATTCGTCAGACAGCACATCAGTCTTCCGCAGACACCCGAGATCTTCGTCGGATTCAGTGAAAGGTTCTGCTCTTTTGCCATCTTGATCGATACCGGTGCGAACTCGGATAGATACGTATGACAGCAAAGTGGTCTGCCACAGATCCCGATCCCTCCGCGGATCTTCGTCTCATCACGCACACCGATCTGTCTTAACTCGATTCTTGTACGGAATACACTTGCCAGATCCTTTACCAGCTCGCGGAAATCGATTCGTCCGTCCGCAGTAAAATAGAACAATACCTTATTATTGTCAAATGTATATTCTGCATCGATCAGCTTCATCTCCAGCCCGTGCTTATGGATCTTATCCAGGCAGATCTTGAATGCTTCTTTTTCTTTTTCTTTGTTCTTTTCTTCTTTTTTCTTATCTTCGTCTGTTGCAAGACGGATCACGGATTTTAACGGCTGTGTGATCTTATCGTCTTCCACTTCCTTCGGTCCGGTGACTACAGAACCAAATTCCACTCCTCTTGCAGTCTCAACGATAACCTTATCGCCCGTCTCTACCTCCAGTTTTCCCGGCGAAAAGAAATAGATCTTTCCGGCGGTTCTGAATCTAACGCCTATTACCTTCGTCATATGATTAGTTCTCCTTTATGGTCAGGAACAAAAGCTCCATAACCAGATCAAAGTTAACATTCGCTTTCAGTCTGGCTTTCGCTTTCTCAAGGCTCTCCAGGATCAGTTCAATTCCTTCATAAGAGCTTTTTCTCGCCTGTTCTTTTATACTCTGTAACTGGTCTTTGAATACGACCTTGTCAATCTCTTTTGTTGCTTTATACAGTAAGACATCTCTGTACCAGATCATGATAATGTCCAGATAATCCGTGATCTCTAATTTATATACAGATATATTCTTAACCGCAGCAACAATCTCACTCAGTTCCATATCATGGATATGCTTCAGGAGCTGTACCGCTTCCTCTCTGATCTCATTAAAATGCTCCGAATTCGCCAGCATGATCGCGCGTCCCACATTTCCCTGGGCAAATGCGGTACACATATCTGCTTTGTAATCCGGTATCTCCAGATTCTCCATCAGATACTTTCTGATCAGTGTATCTTTGATGTTACGCAGCTTCAGCATAACACATCTGGAGTTGATCGTCGGAAGTAACATCTCTGCATTCTCCGTCAGCAGTAAAAATACCGCATATGCCGGCGGCTCCTCGATCGTCTTCAGAATTGCATTTTGTGCCTGCGGTGTCATCAGATCTGCCTGAGGGATAATATATACTTTGTATGGTCCCTGATACGGCTTGATATCCACGGTATTGTTCACCTGTGTACGGATATCATCTACACTGATGCTGTTCGGCTTCTCATGTGTTACACGGATAATATCCGGATGGTTTCCGCTCTCTGCCTGCCTGCAGGAATGACATTTCCCGCAAGGTTCACTGTTCCCGCTCTCACACAAAAGAGTCATTGCGAACAGATTCGCCAGCATCCTCTTACCGGAACCTCTCTCCCCATTCAGAATATACGCATGCGACACTCTGTTATTCTCCACTGCGCTACTGATATATTTTAATATGTCTTTGTGACCAACCACATCTTTAAAGCTTCCCATCTCGTATTACCTCTACTATCTCTTCCTTACATCGTACTTTATCGTCATTCTGATATCTTCTTGTAATTCCTGCTGCCGCAAGATTCTCTTCTGAGAAATCCTTCTGATCTGCCAGAAATCTTCTGCAGACTTCTTCGTATCCCGGATGTTCCTGCTGCCGCTCTCTTGTGATCGCACGCATCAGGCGTTCCCCGTCTTCCACTTCAATATAAAGCGGAACCAGATTCTCCTGTCCATAATACGCTTTCATCTTCATATAAGATTCCAGCGTACCGATCATCAGATAATCAGACCCGGTCAGATGAATCTGTCCATCATCTATTGTAGCATATTTCCAGTCACCATACACGGTCTGATAGGTACGAAGTTCAATTATTTTGCCTTCTTCTCCATACTGTTCTAATATTTCATTCGAAACAAAATAATATTCCACGCCGTCTTTTTCACCTTCCCGCATCGGTCTGGTCGTATATAATGTCAGCGTCTTCAACTCGGGAAGCTCTTTTCTGATCTCTTTATAGACCGTATCCTTACCGGAAGAACTCTTTCCCATCATGTAAAATATCTTACCCATCTATCCATACCTCTATGCTATCTTCTGATTGCAGTCCTTCAATTGAAAAATCGTGTTCCTGATACCAGCAGAGAATCTCCACCGCTTCCTGCGTAATGCGTTCTCCCGGAACGATCAGCGGACTTCCCGGCGGATAGAGATACGCATATTCCAGGGAAATGCATCCGGCGCTGTCCTTGAAATTTCGTTTTTCCATCTTGCCTGGGTTCACCAAATACAGGATGTCTTCTGAATCCTTCTGGTGGTTCTGGTTCTGCATCTTATCTCTGCACTTCACTGCCTTCGCGATCGTCCACACCTTTTCCAGTGACGGCTGTCTTCCGGAAAGCGGGAGATCCGTGTCGGTCATTTGCATCGGTTTCTGCTCCTGCCCGGCATCTTCCTGTCCGGATCCTGACTTTAACTTTGTATCGATCTCAGCATCAATTGCAAGCAATGCATCCCGCAATCTGTCCAACCCTTCCTGCGTATCCCCTACCGTCGTCATTGCCAGGACATAGGTTCCGGCAAGCATCTCCATCTGCAAGTGATAATCACGAAGCAGTCTTTCATACAATTCATGACTGGACATCGGGGCATGCTTTACGGAGATCACAAATTTAGACCTGTCATATCTGTCTGCATTCTCCGTCCGGATAATCTTCAGATACTTCAGTTTCTTCAATTCTTCCCGCAGGGTATCGATATGTGCCGCATATTCTTTGAAAATACTGCACTTCTGCAGTTGTGTCTCTTCCAGCAGATGAATACACGCATCGATACTTGCCATCAGTATGTACGACGGACTGCTCGTCTGCAGCATATCCAGATACCGCTTTACTTTCCTGCGGTTCATCCGCTCCCCGTTCACATGCAGCAACGCTGTCTGCGTCAGGGCCGGAAGCGTCTTATGAAGACTGTTGATCACAAGATCTGCGCCATACATATTCGCACTCTCCGGGAAATACGGATCAAAGCCAAAATGCGCCCCATGCGCTTCGTCTACGATCAGCAGGCATCCCGCTTCATGTACAATCTCTGCAATCTTTTCGATGTCCGACACCACGCCGTCATAGGTCGGTGATACGATCATCACCGCACGGATCTTTGGATGTTCTTCCAGTGCTTTCTGCACATCTTCTGCATCGATCTCTGTACTCAGTCCCTGTTCTGTATCGAACTTCGGATAGATGTAGACCGGATCCAGTTCATTCAGATATATTGCATGATACACAGACTTATGGCAATTTCTTGCCACAAGTATGGAATCGCCTTTTTCAGTTGTTCCTAATATTGCACTTAAGATTCCGGCTGTACTTCCGTTAACAAGAAAATGTGTCTCATCCGCATGGTACACCTCTGCCGCTCTTTCCTGCGCTTCTTTCAAAATCCCTTCTGCATGATGCAGGTCATCAAAGCCGTCGATTTCTGTGATATCGATCAGGTACGGGGAGGTCCCGTCCATCAGATCCAGATTCCTTTTATGGCCCGGCATGTGGAATGCGTAGTAGTCGGAATCACTGTAATTCTTTAGTTTATCAAATATATTATACATGCATATATTTTAACAAAATAACATTATATTATCAAGCCATAAACTCCCGCAGAATCTGGCGTATCATCTCGTCCTTTGCAAGCTCCTCCGGTGCATCTTTCTGTTCTTCCGCTTCCGGGCTTTTACTTCCGTCCATACCGGCAAGTCCTGCCGATGCTTTTGCCAGATTTTTTGCGGTATTTTGAGTCCGTTCTCTCCGTCTGTTCTCACGCTGCATATGGACTACACTGTGATCCGGTACCGGGGCAGGTGTCTCTTCTGTTCCGGCTTCCGTCTCCTGTACTTCATCCCTTTGTATCTCATCCCTTTGTATCTCATCCTTTTGTATTTCGTCTTTTTGTATTTTATCCTTC
>ERZ1034939.1438-NODE-1438-length-11022-cov-9.678855_pt1 | contig 11022 bp, 6 predicted proteins | sample MGYA00520626_ERZ1034939 | MGnify/ENA primary metagenome ERZ1034939 (study PRJEB33766, sample SAMN09781751) | gut metagenome | biome: gut microbiome | host: Homo sapiens | place: Madagascar | study: EMG produced TPA metagenomics assembly of the PRJNA485056 data... | reverse complement strand
GTGTTGCCTTTACGGCTGATCTCACGGCAGCGGTATACATTGGCGCCCTTGTAGTTTTCGCGCCAAGGGCCCTTGCCGCTGTAGCCCGGGAACCATTCCCCCTTGGGATAGTTGGGCAGCCCGCACAGAACATCTACCTCCAGCCCATCCGCCAGAAAACCCTCTACAATATCATTGACGCGGAAATTCTCCGGCCAGAAATGCTGTGTGACTATTAGTATGCGCTTTTGCATACAACACCTCATTGACTTATTAATTCATAGATTGCTACATCATTGTTCTCGAATGCACTGGGCATACCAACAGGAGCTTTACCGGGCCAGCGCTTAGCCAGTACCAGCCAGTGGATATTCTCCTGCTTTGCCAAAATAGTGGCTCGCTCTAAAGAACAAGCAGAAAACAATTCATTATTTACCGCAATTTTTGCTTTGATAACATCCGTATCAACACCCATATTAGTCATGGCGTAAGTCCAACCTTCCAAATAGGCTGGTCGGCCGCTTAAAGCGCTATAGCCATTGCTGATAGCATCAAGCACTTCGGGTGTGTGAGAGGTTCGGTTGGTTGCAAAATGCTGTTCTGCAGTAGAATTTTCTCTAAGCCATTGCATAGCCTGCGCATCACCAATTGTCCAATAATCACTTGTAATGTCTGCTTGTGAAAAGCCAAGAGTGGCTTTTAATTGGTGTATGCCTTTGGCTGTGTAACAGCTTACCATTAGCACTGTAGAGCATAAGGCCGCAGCACCCACTAAATAAACAAAAGCACGCCAAACCTTGCGCCGGCTGGAATATAAACGCTCTAAAGGAGCTACGGCTAAAAGTGAAAGATAGATCATAGCTACCAATGCGAAATATACCTGGCTTGAACTGCTGTGATAAAACAAATGATAAGCCAAAAAGCCACCGGCTACTACACCATTAGCCATTAGACGAGCAGGGTCTAACTGAAATAAACAACGGAATGTGTTAGGCAAATCAGAAAGCCACAGCAAAAATTGTAGTGGTATCATGCAGAATACATTGATAAGACCAATCGAAAAGAGCCACACATATCCAGAAATTGGTAGGTGAGCACAAAGCCAATCTGCATAGGGGCTAAGCGCTTGGTAGCACAAGTAGTCATTCATGGCAAAAATCGTTAGCCGCATGCTGTTTGTACCGGAAGCAAAGAGCATAAAGTAGGTAACAGCGAATAGTGCAACGATTCCTGCGGTACAGAAAAAAACTGAAAAATAGTTCGGCTTTTGAAACAGGAGTACAAAAACCATCGTAACAGCAAACGCACATACAATGATAGCGGCCTCTGGCCCCTTAGCAACGCATAGCAGACCGAATGAAACGAACAGAGATAGGAATGTTCGGCCGTTTGGTGCGAAGTGAGCCCGGCTGAGCAAAATAAAACTTACAGTAAAGCCACAAATAAACACAAGAGCGGTGGCCTGAGCGTTGATGTTAGTAATAAGGTGCTGCAACAAAGTGTTGCCAAAAATACTTAAACCATGAGGGAATACCTTCCAGAGAGAAAGACAGGAAAAGCCAAACAGCAAGGCAAGCAATTCGCGAGAAGCATGAGGGTGTTGCGAGCCAAAATAAGCGCGCGCCAATGCGGTAATGGAAAATAACTCGCCAGCTAAAAATAAAGGCCCAGCTAAAAAGACATAAATATCATACAGTTCAAGCCCGCTTACCAATCCTAGAGCGGCGGAAAGTAGTTCTGTCAAATAGTGATAAGAAAGGCGAACACCCGAAAAGCGAATATCCTCAGCTGGAAAATGTGAGCTAAGAGCAGCGGCATTACCAACATTCCACAGCATGTCTTGGTCAAGATGTACAGAACCGGCTTGGGCCGGATATGGATTTATGGCACCGAAACGAATAGCATATAAAAGGCATAAAATAGCCCAAAATAAACAAATTCCACTGCCAGACAGAGTTGTAAAATACTGAACGGTCTTGCGCAAATTGAAAGAGCCACAATGCACTCGCCAGAATAGCCATGCTGCGACTAAAATAGGGGGAATTAAGCGTAAAAGCCAGAGCATTTGCAGCCTTACACTCAAGCAGTGCAGGCAAGCCAATAAAGCACAGCCGTATACAGCAGCAAACAAGCCAGCGAAGCCTTGCTGTCTAGGAGCAAAGCAAGCGGCTAAAGCGTACCCCGGCAAAACCAAATAACAGATGCAACAAAGATAAAACCACAAAATTTTGCCTACAGAGAGTGCTTGACCGCCTGCAAGGGCAATAAGTAACCAACCTGAAATAGCCAATGCCGTTAGAGTGCGATATAGCAAAGGCCGTATATTTCCTTTTTGCTGTCTCTGCTGCAAAGTTGGATACAAGGGCCTTTGTAAAGTTGCGGTGGGCATATATAAAAGATCCTTTTCTTTTTATCCTCTTGATTTTTCAGTATTTGCGCCACACCATCTTGTTCACCACGCCAGTGTAGCTCTGAATAATTTTAACGACCTTGTCCGAAACATTTTCGTCGGTGTAGTCCGGCACCGGAGTGCCGTAATCGCCGTTTTTGTTCATCTCTACGGCCACATCCACCGCCTGCAGCAAATGGTCGCCGTCAATGCCGGCCAGCACAAAGCAGGCTTTGTCCAGCGCTTCGGGGCGCTCGGTAGAGGTGCGGATGCAGATGGCCGGGAACGGATGCCCCACGCTGGTAAAGAAGCTGCTTTCCTCGGGCAGCGTGCCGGAGTCAGACACAACGGCAAAGGCGTTCATCTGCAGGCAGTTGTAATCGTGGAAGCCCAGGGGCTCGTGCTGGATCACACGCTTGTCCAGTTGAAAGCCGCTTTGCTCCAGCCGCTTGCGGCTGCGGGGATGGCAGGAGTACAAAATGGGCATATCGTATTTTTCGGCCATTTTGTTGATGGCGGTAAACAGAGAAACAAAGTTCTTTTCCGTGTCAATGTTTTCTTCACGGTGTGCCGAAAGCAAAATATATTTGCCCTTTTCCAGCCCAAGGCGAGCGTGAATATCCGATGCCTCGATCTTTTCGAGATTCTGATGCAGCACTTCGGCCATGGGGGAACCGGTCACATAGGTGCGCTCTTTGGGCAGGCCGGTATCGGCCAGATAACGGCGGGCGTGCTCGGAGTAAGCCATGTTCACATCCGAAATGATATCCACGATGCGGCGGTTGGTTTCTTCGGGCAGGCACTCATCCTTGCAGCGGTTGCCGGCTTCCATGTGGAAAATGGGAATGTGCAGGCGCTTGGCACCGATCACGGAAAGGCAGCTGTTGGTATCACCCAGCACCAGCACGGCATCGGGCTGAATGGCAGCCATCAGCTTGTAGCTTTCGGCAATGATATTGCCCATGGTTTCGCCCAGATCTGCGCCCACGGCGTTCATATACACCTCGGGGTCTGCCAGCTGCAGGTCATGGAAAAACACACCGTTCAGGTTGTAATCATAGTTCTGGCCGGTGTGCGCTAAGATCACATCAAAGTATTTGCGGGTTTTATTGATCACGGCTGCCAGCCGGATGATCTCGGGGCGGGTGCCCACAATAATCAGCAGTTTCAGCTTGCCGTTGTTCTTGAAAGATACATTACTGTAGTCAGCCATTTTTATAATTCTCCTTTTACACCGGCTCAAAGAAGGTGTCCGGATGATGGGGATCAAAAATCTCGTTGCAGGTCATCACCGTTACCAGATTTTCGGTTTCGGAAAGATTAATGATATTGTGCGTCCAGCCGGGGATCATGTGTACCGCCTCGATCTTATCACCGGAAACCTCAAACTCCACGGTTTCCCCGGTGTTGATGTTGCGCTCGCGGATCAGGCCGTGACCCGCCACCACGATGAACAGCTCCCACTTGGAGTTGTGCCAGTGCTGGCCCTTGGTGATGCCCGGGCGGCTGATATTGATGCTCACCTGCCCGCAATCGGCCGTGTGAACCAGCTCTGTGAAGGAACCGCGGTCGTCCACATTCATTTTCAGTGCATACTTGAATTTGTCAGCCGGCAGATAAGTCAGATACAGCGAGTACAGCTTTTTGGCAAAGGACCCTTCCGGCATTTTGGGCATCATCAAAGTGGAAGGCTGCTCTTTAAACTGCTGCAGCAGATCAACGATCTCGCCCAAGGTCACCTTGTGCGTTACGGGAACAAAGCAATAGCGGCCCTGCGGGCTGGGCACTGTTTCCACGCCGTCAAACTCGCAGTGCTGTTCCCTGCCTTCCAGCAGGTCGAACATTCCTTCCACCAGATCGTCAATATACAGCAGCTCCAGCTCGGTGCTGCGGTCATTCACGGTAAACGGTTCATCGTTGGCCACCGCCCAGCAGAAGGTGCTGACAGCGCTGTTGTATTTGGGGCGGCTGTGGCCCATCACATTGGGAAAGCGATACACCGCCACCTTGGCGCCGGTTTCCCGGGCATAGTCAAAAAACAGCTTTTCGCCCGCCTGCTTGCTGCGGCCGTATTCGCTGTTGCCAAAGCGCCCGGCCAATGTGGCCTGAATGGAGGAGGACAGCATGATGGTGGCCTTATTGTTGTGCTTTTTCAGGCCATTCAGCAATTCAGAGGCAAAGCCGAAATTGCCCTTCATAAAATCTTCCGGGCTTTCGGGGCGGTTCACGCCCGCCAGATTGAACACAAAATCAGCTTTTTGGCAGTATTCGTCCAATTCAGCGGGGGTGGAATCCAGATCATACTCGAAAATTTCTTCGATCTGCAAATTCGGGCGAGTCTTATTTTTCCCGTCCCTGATATTTTTCAGGTTGTTCACCAGTGCGGTGCCCACCATGCCTTTGGCACCCGTTACAAGAATATTCATTGGCAGCAGCTCCATCAATCGTTGGGAATTCCCTTCAGTGCATTCTGCACATACTCGGTGGTGAGGATCTTTTTCACCGTGCCCTCCACATCCAAACGGGTGGTGTTGTGGCTGGTGTAGGATTCATCGGCCATGGTGTGTACCTCGCCGTTCACCACAAACTTATCATAGTTCAGGTCACGGTTGTCAGCTGCCACACGATAGTAGCCGCCCATATCCTCGCTGCGCAGGCGCTCCTCGCTGGTCATCAGGGTTTCGTACAGCTTTTCGCCGTGGCGAGTGCCGATAATGTTGGTGCCGGTGTCGCCAAACAGCTGCTGCACAGCCTTGGCCAGATCCCCAATGGTGGAAGCATCCGCTTTCTGAATGAACAGATCGCCGGGGTTGGCGTGCTGGAAAGCAAACATGACCAGATCCACAGCCTCGTCCAGATTCATCAGGAAACGAGTCATGTTAGGGTCGGTGATGGTGATGGGGTTGCCAGCCTTGATCTGGTCAATGAACAGAGGAATCACACTGCCGCGGCTGCACATGACATTGCCATAGCGGGTGCAGCAGATGGTGGTGCCGCCGCGCTCGGCTGCCACGCGGGCGTTGGCATAGATCACATGCTCCATCATGGCCTTGGAAATGCCCATGGCGTTGATGGGATAGGCGGCTTTGTCCGTAGAAAGGCACACCACGCGCTCTACGCCTGCATCAATGGCGGCGTGCAGCACATTGTCGGTGCCGATGATGTTGGTTTGCACCGCCTGCATGGGGAAAAACTCACAGCTGGGCACCTGCTTGAGGGCGGCAGCATGGAAAATATAGTTTACACCGGGCATGGCATCCCGAATGGACTGGGGGTTGCGCACATCGCCAATGTAAAATTTCACCTTGCTGGCGTTTTCAGGGTGCTTGGCCTGCAGCTCGTGGCGCATATCGTCCTGCTTTTTCTCATCGCGGGAGAAAATGCGGATCTCTTTGAGGTCCGAGTCCAGAAAATGCTTTAAAACGGTGGAGCCGAACGAGCCGGTGCCGCCGGTGATCATAAGCGTTTTGTCTTTCAAAATCGTATTGTTCATGGAGTTCCTCCTAAAAAAGCGCAGTGCGCTCTGATTCCCTATCAGCGATTCAGCCGGGCTGCACGGAAATTTGCCAATCAAGACCCAGCAAATCATATATACTCAAATTGTATCACAAAAGTAACAAAAAACCAATAGATTTCGGGGAAAAAGTGAAAAATCCACAGGAATGCCAAAATATGCAGCAGCCCCCTTGCCGCAGGAAGCTTTTGAAAAATGCTGCAAGCTGTGGTAAACTGAAAGCAACACACCATCAGGAGGATGCATTTTATGCGAGCATACGAACGTCTTTTGCAATATGTCAAATTTCACACCACCTCCAGCGAGGAGACCCACACCCACCCCAGCACCGAGCGCCAGTTTGCGCTGGCAAAATATCTTGAGCAGGAAATGCGGGCGCTGGGCCTGCAGAATGTGCTGCTGGACGATCACTGTTATGTGTACGGCACGCTGCCTGCCACCCCGGGCCATGAAGCTGCGCCCGGGCTTGGCTTTATTGCCCACATGGATACCTCCGACGAGGCCAGCGGTGAAAATGTGCAGCCCATCGTGCATCCCGATTATAACGGCGAGGATGTTGCCCTGCCGGCCGGCGTTACGCTGGACACAAACCGTTTTCCGTTTTTGAAAGACATGAAGGGCCAAACGCTGATCACAAGCGACGGTTCCACCCTGCTGGGGGCCGATGATAAGGCGGGCATTGCCGAGATCCTTACCATGGCCGAACGCCTGCAGGCTGAAAAGATCCCCCACGGAAAAATCTGCATCGCCTTTACGCCGGATGAAGAAATTGGGGAAGGAAGCGACTTTTTTGATCTGGAACGCTTTGGCGCAGCCTATGCCTACACGGTGGACGGCGGCGATGTGGGCGGGCTGGAATATGAAAACTTCAACGCTGCCTCGGCAGTGGTCACGGTGCGCGGCTTTTCGGTACATCCCGGTGAGGCAAAGGATGTGATGGTGAACGCGCAGCAGGTAGCCATGGACTATCATCAAAGCCTGCCCCAGCAGGATCGCCCCGAGCATACCGCCGGGCACGAGGGCTTTTATCACCTTACCAGCATGATGGGCCAGGTTTCGCTGGCAAAGCTGGGGTATATCGTGCGTGACCACGATCTGCAAAAGTTTGAGCAGCGCAAGCAAACCATGCGGGCACTGGCTGAAAAGTTCAACCGGCAATACGGCCCCGGCACCGTGACCGTGCAGCTGAGCGATACCTATTATAATATGCTCGAAAAAATTCGGCCGCATTGGCACCTGATCGAAAACGCGCGCAAGGCGATCCAAAAAGCCGGGCTTACCCCTGTTGAAGAGCCTGTGCGCGGCGGCACCGACGGAGCAATGCTCAGCTTTAAGGGGCTGCCGTGCCCCAATCTTGGCACGGGCGGATTCAACTTTCACGGCGTGTGCGAGTGCATCACAGCCGAAAAGATGGACAAGGCCGTAGAGATCCTGCTGGGTCTTGCCGAAATTTATAAGGGCTAAAAAAGCAATGGGCAGTGTGATTTTTCACATCACACTGCCCATTTTCGATTTCAATCGGTTTCGCCCGTGCCAATATACAGGCCCAGCAGTGGCGCATAGTGTACCGGGGCACTGCTGTTTGCCCGGATCACTCCCTGCACGCCGGTTTTCAGGCCCAGGCCGTCCAGCCCATACCACATGGCGCGGGTAATGCTGATCCAGTCTTCCCCTTCGCGAATATCCGGCAGCCCCCACGCGGAACAGTATACTGTGTTGGGGGCAATGGCCCAGCTTTCGATCTCGGTGCAGCCCTGTGCCACCTCGGCGCGAATGGCGGCATCACGCGCGGCATAAAGCTGGCTGTATCGCACAATATCATACCCCGCAAACACCAGCACCACCAGCGCCCATGCCCCGACAGCCATGCACACAGTACACAGTGCCCGGCGAATGCTCCCCCGCGGCAGCTGCACCAAACAAGCACAGCAGGCAGCTGTGAAAAACGCAAAGGGGCCGTGCGTGCTGCGCAGATAATAAACCGGAGAAAGCACCATGGCAAAGTGTGCCGCCAGGCCCGAAACAAACAAGATGCCGGGCCAAACCAGTGCCTGCCAGCTTTTTTGGCTGCGCTGCACCATAACCGCCAGCACCACGAACGCCAGCAAAAGCGGCCAGCCGTGCCGGAAAAGGATCAGCACCGCTTTTTGAATGCGCAGCACATACACCCACACCGAGGCTGTGATCACCCCGGCGGAGTCATCGGTGCGCACCGAGTTGCCGGGGGCTAAGATCAGCAAAAGATACCCGATGCAGCTGCCTGCAAAAGCGGCAAGCGCCCAACGGGGCAGCGGCCGTTTGCACAAAAGCTGCCACACAAGGCACAGCGCCATGGCCGCCAGCATACCAGCGCTGGTGTTTTCATACAGCCAGCCTGCAAACACGCCGCCTATAAACAAAAGCGGAGCATTGTAATGCGCGGGTGTTTTTGCAAACAATGTGCGCCACGGCAGCAAAAAGGCCATGCAGCCTGCGGTGCTCCACAAATTGTTGCAGCTGCCGCACATCCAAAGGTTGGTTTGGCCAAACACCGGCGACACCAGCCAAAGGCTTAAAAAGGAAAATCCAAGAGAAAGCGCGCTTTGTTTCTGCTGCACATTGCCCAAGCGGCACAGCACCCAGCCCAGCAAGGCAAACATTGCCGCATTGCACACATCAAACACCCATTTGGGCGGAATCGTAAACAGCTGCGCAAAAAATTTTACCACTACCCTGCCCGACCATTCCATATAATGGTAATACAGGCTGCGCAGCAAAATAAACGGGCTGGAAAGCACATCACGATCCGCAAAGCTATAGCTAAAGGTAAAATCGTCGGCCAGGTACGGCGTAAAATGATTCAGCACCAGCATAACGGCAAATACGAACAGCAAAAGGCCGTATCGCACCGTGCGGGAAGATGGTTGGCTTTTTTTCACAGAGAAAGTCTCCTTTTCCAATGAAATAAACAATTTTCAATGCACAAAAACCTTGCCATACGGCAGGAGAATGCGGTATAATAAAAAAGCTGTATCCGAAGTTTCGTTGGATAGAGCGTTCCCCTTTAGAAAAAGAACATCACGCGCCAAAGGATTTTTTAAATCAGAGCTTCGGTTTGAATGGCATCGTGATTTGAGTGTTTTTCTAATGTTGGGAGCATGAACATTTTTTCAAAAGTAGCCTTCAAAGGCCGAAAATCTATTAGCAAAAAGGTCATTTTTCTAATGGAAATCGCCTCTGAATATAAACTGGGGCCTTGACAGGAACGCGAAAAACCGCGTAAAATCAAGGAAATTTCATAGTTGTCTCCGTAGCTCAGCTGGATAGAGCGTCCGCCTCCTAAGCGGAAGGCCGTGTGTTCGAATCACATCGGGGACGCCAGCGCACTATCGCGGAAGGTTTCTCACGAAATCTTCCGCGTTTTTGCTAATAAAAAAGAGCCTTGATTGACGAACTGCTAAAAAACAGCGCATTTATCTAACGAGCGAAAAAAGCCTGATCGGGGCCATCTGCTAAAAATGGCATAAGGTTCCGTGTCTACCGGTGTATTTGGGTGTAAATCTGTGATAAATCGGTCCGGACGGAAGAATCTGCTGTAATTCGGACCAGATGGAAGAATTGCTTGAGAACCGGATTTCTAATCGCATTAGAAATTCAGGCTGAGATATTTTAGACATCTAAAAGCGCTTCCCTATTTTAGCATTTTGGAAGTATTTATGCAACTCGCATGCAGAATACGAGTTTTCAGGCGAAAATTCACGATCTATCGGCCTCTCAAACGGAATACCTGAAGCTGGCTACAGCCGGACATGGGCCTTTGAAAATATGCAGCCCCAAACAGGAAAAGTGTATAAACGGATTCGCACCAAGCCGGGAGAATGCGATTGATATAAAGCAAAAAGAAACGGCGAGCCTCAGCCCGCCGTAAAATGGTTATTGTGGTTTGATAAACCGGGTATTAGAGAGCGCTCGCCGCTTTATCCATTGGCCAGGATTTTCTGAGCGCCGCATAGGAAACCAAAAAGTTGGCAAGCCAGCCTGCAGGCACAGCAAGCCAGACAAATGCAATGCCAAAACGCGGCGCACAGATCAAAGCCACAGACAGGCGGATCGCAAGGTTTACCATGTTGGCAATAAGGAATGGCCGCATGATTCCAAGTCCGCGAAGAACTCCATCGGTCGCCATTTTAATTCCCATAAAGATAAAGAAGTAACCGATCCACCTCATATAATCCCCAGACACCTGATAAGCCAGAGCTGTTCCGTCTTTTCCAAGGAACAGCGAGGAAATCTGCGTGTGCAGCGTTTCAATGACAAGAAAGGCAATGGCTGCAAAGCACACATCCAGCACCAATGCTGCGTGGTAGCCTTTTTTGATACGCTGCGTTTTGTTTGCGCCAAGGTTCTGGGAAACATATGGAGAAACCGCATTGCCGATGGACACAAAAATCAGAGAAAAAACATTCTCCACCCGCATCGTCGCCGCATACCCGGCCAGTGCCTGTGTGCCGAAGGGATTGACCACTGCCTGCACGATCATCATACCGATAGACACGGTAGACTGCTGGAGAACTGACGGCACGGCAATTCGAAGCATCGAGCGCAGCTCCCGCCTGTCAAACCAGACAAAGGCGCTCTTATACCGCCGCATCCGGTAAAAGAAAATCAAAAGTGAAAACACAGCCGAAATGCCCTGTGCAATCAGGGTTGCCAGCGCCGCGCCGAACACGCCCAGCCCCAGACCGGCTACCATCCAAAGATCCATCACAATATTCAGGATCGATGAAAAAATCAGCAGCCCCAGCGGAATTTTTGATTCACCGATGGATGTGAACATGGTAGAAAGAATATTGTACATGAACAAAAACGGAAAACCCACAAAATAGACCCGCAAATATAGTACCGCTTCCTCCAGAATATCGGCAGGGGTCTGTAATCCGCTCATCATCGCATGAGAAAAGCAAAAGCCAAAGACACCAAGGATGATGCTCAGAAGCAAAAAGCTGATCAATGATGTAGACACAATGGTTTTCATTTTGTCATACTCTTTGGCACCGAAATAGCGGCTCACAAGCACACCTGCACCAACACCGGCCCCCAGTGCCACACAAATGAAAACATTCGTCAGGGCTGCACAGGCACCAACCGCCGCCAGTGCGGA
>ERZ1034939.1431-NODE-1431-length-11076-cov-4.203702_pt1 | contig 11076 bp, 3 predicted proteins | sample MGYA00520626_ERZ1034939 | MGnify/ENA primary metagenome ERZ1034939 (study PRJEB33766, sample SAMN09781751) | gut metagenome | biome: gut microbiome | host: Homo sapiens | place: Madagascar | study: EMG produced TPA metagenomics assembly of the PRJNA485056 data... | reverse complement strand
CAGATACGGTGATTAAGCTATTATCCTTTACACGCCATCCGTGCCCACTACGCTCACGCCTTCATCCGGCTTCACTATCTATTTGTCATTATTATTCGGCGTACCAGGTATCATGGCTGAATATGAAATGCCAAGTCGTGTTGGTTGGCAACTCATGCTGACGGGTGTAATAACTCCCCGACGTGCCGTCAAAGCAAGTCTTGTACCCGCCACTCGGCTGCACCATGAAGTCACTTCCGAACACCTTGTCTACCACGGTAATTTCTTGGCCGTCTATTGGATTGCTTGGTAATATCAGCTTTGTCGCAAGCGACCCAATGCCAATGAACGTGTCATAGATTGTGTTCGCGCCGCAATCATATGTCCAATATCCGCCGTCTTGAACGCATCCGCTCTCGCCGTAACCGATTCTCTTGACGTTCTTCCGGTTTATCCCTACGATACCATCTTTGCTCAACTCAATCTCATAATTCCCATATTTAAAAGCAGCAGTATCTTTACCTATCATGAAGTAATTACCATTGCCAAAACTACCATTTATACCATCGTAACCAACAGTAGTAATTAACTTTTCCTTATTTCCAACTACTACATTAAATCCAATCTTGTAAGTAAGAATAGCAAATGAATTTGGAGTAAACATTTCATACATATCCAATGTAATAGTTGTCGTTGTCTTAACTCTTATAGTAGCATTGGATGTTAACGACAAAGTGTATTTATCTTGATTACTTAAAGTCTTCAGTAAACTCATATTACCAGTACTGCTAATTGAGTATATCTCATAAGTACATGGAATACTGGCTACTTCATTGCCATTAGAGTTCAATCTATGCGAGTAATCAGTGTCGAATATTATAGAATCATTCTTATTAAAACTTCCTACATCAAAGTATTCTATCACAGTCAACTTATTAGAAGAGGTGTCCATCAATTGCGCTTTGGAGATATGCCCATAACTATCCGTCATAAATGAGTAATTAGTCGCTTTATACAGTGGCATATTTATTGTAGACTGTGCTTTTAAGCCACTCCAAGTACCTACACTCACTGGCTGTATCTGTGTAATCTGTGTGCCATCATCATTTACCACTGTTATCTTATTCTCTGTTCCAGTCACGTTCAGATTACCTTGTATCTTAGTGTTAGCTCCAATAGTGAAGTTGCCATTTTTTAAAGAAGTATAGCTATCACCAACTTGTTGCCTTATCTCTGTCGCTGTCTGCTTTATGCTGGACGATAAGGCTGAAGATTCAAACGAGAACCTATGTGGCCTAATATCTTCTCCCATAAGTGTCGCGTCTTCAACCATTATTGAGCCAAAGTAAATGTCAGTATTGGTACCAATTGCCTTGACCCTAATAAGCCAAGTGTTGCCGTCTCCTTTAAACCTAATCCAACTTCTTGAGATGTTGTTGTCAAAATTAACAGTATTCAAGGCAGTACCATCAACAACTGTGTCATTTGTGCTTACACTGCACACTAAGCTTACCGTGCCATACGAATTGTAAGTCTTGGCATTATCATCTGTACCGGCAATCTCTGACACCGTAACCTTATAAAGGTATCTGTGTTCAACTTTACTTGCTTGAAAACTATCTGTAGTGTCACTTATGATAGTCTTTATCTTGCACTTTGGATATACATCTTTTTTCGTTGATGTAACATGCTTTTGCACTACAACTATATCATCTTTCTTTAATGACGCTAAGTTAGCGTTTGGGCTAGTCACCAGATATGTGTTATTCAAGGTATCATTATTGTTACCTTCAACTACAAGTAAGATAGGTATTTCTTTATCGCCATTGAAGTTGCAATAGTAGTTTAGCTTGTCTATCTCGTAGGCATCATACGTCTGGTAAATTTCAATCTGTAGATTTCCGTTAAAGTTGCCAAATGACAGTATGTAATCACCATTGAAATTTGGAATAGGAGGCAAGAAGGCATAATCCGTATATGGAATACAGAAACCACCAGCACCATCAAAAACTCCACCATGCCATCCTATACCAGTAACACCGGTGAAATAGTTGTTACCTATTTGGTTGTATCTTATTACGGAGACAGTAGAGCTTATCCCGTTCGATGTCTGTTTTATCTCGCTCACCGTCTTCCCCACCTCGTCTACCTTCGAGACGGCGGAGCTTATCCGCTCGGATGTCTGTTCCAGCTTGCTGTCGTAGGCCGTGAACTTATTATCAACGTCGCCCTTTAGCTCCGTGTATTTCGACTCCAGCCTCTCGTTGTCGGCCTTCAGTCCGCCGTTGAACTTCGCCACGTCCACCGAGAACGGTATCGTCTTGACATACGTAGTCTTCGTCGTCGGGTCCGTGACGTTCACCGTCACGCTTCCGCTCGTGCAGCTCACCTCTACCGTCTGGCCGTCCACGGTCACGCTCTGCTTCCTCACGCTGGTTATCGTCACCACGCCAGTGTCAGTTCCCACCGTTGCGCCGCAGTTCATGCACAAGCCCTTCTTGTAGGTCACGTCGCTCACCTCCTTGCCGTCCCTCAGGCACATCAGCGAGGCATAGGCGTTATCCAGTCCAGTGGCCAGCCCGTTGTCGTCGGTGTCTATCACTATCGTCTCGGGGTCGCAGGTTATCTCCAACGCCCCGATGCCGTCGGCACCGTTTATTTTCACAGGCGTTGACCACGGCAATACGCACTTGCCGCCGCTCACCTTGGCCTGGCTCATCCACACCGTGTCCGAGACCTCCGCCTCGTTGTCGGAGAGGTCGAGGCGGAAAAGGCCGTAGTCACCGTTGGCATTCGCCGAGGAGTCCTTGGCGTAGGTCACGCAGATGAAGTGCCGCCCCGCCTTGGCCACGGTGAACGAGTACGCCTGCCCCACACCGTTGCCCGATGCGTGGGCAAGTCCCTGCCCGCGGAAGGTGGTGCCAGTGTCGGGCGCGGTGTCCAGCGCCCACACCTCCACAAAGTCGAAGTTCTGCTCCGAGTAGGCCTTTATCTCCACATCCACCGTGGTATTGTCGTATTGCGTGGTGAACGACACCTTCATCAGAGCGTAGCCATAGTTGACGCCCAGGCCGCTCGGCGACTTCATCCACGTCCGCCCGTCGTCCTCGGCCTCCGCCCACTCCTTGGCTGTCGCATCCGGTCCCTTGCTGGAGCCATCATACGCGCCGCTCTCGTAGTCGCCATAGCTTACGTCAGTCACCTTCTCCCCGGCCGTGGGCGCGTCGGGTGACAGGCTCCATCCGTCGCCGGGGTATTCTGGGTCGGTGCCCGTGGGCGCGTCAGGCTGCGTGTCGGCGTGCTTGTAGGCCATCACCACGCCGTCGCCCTGCTTGCCGTCGGCACCTCTCGTAAGGCTTCCCATGCCAAGCAGCGTGCCGCCTTCCTTGTCGTACCACTTCACGGTGACGTAGCCAGCCGTGAACACTTGCGGAAACGCGCCCTTCTGTAGCTCGCCAGCCTCCGAAGTGCCAAGGTTGAGCCGTGCCGTGGCGGAAGTGTCAATCTTGCCGTCAACGTAGAGTTGGGCGTAGCCGCCCATGTCCTGCACGTTGTTCGTGGTCGTCACGCCGTCGGTGTCGCCCTTCGTGAACATCACCACCAGGCAGTCGTCCTCCACGCTGGATATTGTCCGCTTCTCCATGGTCAGCGTCACGCCGTGGCTCGTGCCAGCTGCGCCGTCCTTCACGATGCACAGCGTGATGGAGTCGCTCATCTCCACATATTCCGATGTTTCTCTTACTATCGCTGACATTTTTTCTCTGTTTTGTTTGCGTGAATCTATTATTTTGTCTACCTTTGCCGACGTGGGGAGAGGGCTTTCGCTCCACCCTTTTTTTGTGCCTACACGGACAGGCTTGCAGTCCCCGTTGTTGACGTGTCGCTGTCCGTCTCCACGTATATTTTGCATTTTGCGACAGTGCTGACCGGTGTGTAGTTGCTGTCAACGAGCCACACGCCATAGCGTCCCCAGGCGTGATATTTTCCGTCGGCTCCTTGCTTCAGCCAGTAGGTGTGTTTCCCGTGTTTCAGCGCCGTCTTTTCCGTCGTCACCTTCGCGGTCTTGTGCAGCACGATATTGTGTGATTCCACAAAGCTCAAGAGCTGTGACATATCCACGGAATAGTTGTTGTCGCCAAGAGATGTGAACGGGAGGGGTGTAGGATCGTGATGCTCTCCGTCATGTACCATGTCGTGGAATCCCCACGCGTTCCTGTTGATTCCAAACCTATATAATTTATAATACCTCTTCCAGCAAGGGTATAACGTCATCCTGGAAATATCCTCCGAGGCGTGGAATATTAGGCTGTTCCCATCCGCCCTCAGTGCCGTCAGCTCGATAGGCTCCAACAACCGTTTGGGTATCTTCACGCTGCACTCCCACAAGTCGAGCGCGTGGGAGCTGCTCGTAAAGCAGAAACGGCCGACTCCATCCGGCATTTTATATCCGTCTCTTGTCCATGAGAAATTATCTCGCGGTATTCTTCCGCCCATGCTCTTTCCGTCTATCTCAACACTGCATTGTAACAATACGTTATTATAGCTGCCGTTAAACACCGTGCCTCTGTAGCTCGTCAGGTTGACAACAGCCGTGCGTCTTGCGCTCTTTCCGTCCTTCCCGTCCTTTCCGCCGCTAATCTCCTTCCTCCAATATTTAGAGGTGTCGCTCGGTTCGTCGGTAGTCGTATCGCCTTTCTTCACTATGCACGTCCATATCGCGTTGCCGTGGCTCACTTGGTCGTAGTAGCCGTATTCCGTTTCCTGCTCCCAACTGCCCCTGAAGTTCACCAGCGTTATCGGGTCGCCACTCGCGCTTATCCATTTCACGGAGGAAGACACGAAGACCACCTCCTTTGGCGACAAGATGAATACGGTGTTCGAGTACTCGTTCTTGCCATCAGAGTGCCTGTAATCCGTTATCCCCGTCAAGGCCACTATGCGAGGCAACGAGACACCCTGTGCGCCTGTCGTCTCCAGCATCATCACATTGGTACGGCTCTCGTCGTTATACTGGTCACGGCCCTCGGGGTCGCCACTCGCAAACATCCTGTGGCCGTCAAGCACTATCGTGTCACCTGCCTTCGGAGCGTCGTTGGTCGCGCTCTCGCAATCCGTCTTCGAGAGGATGACCCAACCGAACTTCTTGCCGTCGTACAAGTCCCTTGTCTGCTCCTTGCCGTCAGCGTCCGTATAAGTCTCCGTTATGGTCTCGTTCTCCGTGGACACGTCTGTCACCAGGCGCCAATAGTAGGTGTTCGACACGTTCTCGTAAACTCCCTCCTTGATGTCGAACGTCTGGCACTTCGCCTGATCATACCTCGCCCAGCCGTTCTGCGTCGCCGTCGTGCCGTCGTCGCCCAAGATGTAGCACTTCCAGCCAGTCACCTCGCCGTCAACGCCCCTCACGGGGACGACGTGCTGAATTCTGCTCGAAGCTCCGCTCAGGTTCACGTTGCCACCGACCGAGTAGAGCTTCCGTATCTCCAAGGAATTGAACACGGCCTTACCCCATACCATGAGGTCAGTGACCGACAACGTGTACTTGCCCTGCGTGTTCTTGGTGATGCCAAATCCATGTTCCAACGCCTCGTCGAAGGCCAGCGAGCTTATCGCGTCCACCACCACGTTGCCTTTCTCGTCAAACTTGTAGCCGCCCGTCCCGAATGTCGCACCGCCCTTCAGCAGGGCGAGCATCTCGGAAATTAAGCCCTTGGCGAAGGTTATCAAGCCCCGGGCCGTGTCGTCGTTCTTCTTGCTGAGAGACTCACGTTGACTTCTGCGGGCCGAAAACAGGTTCGTGTCTGTGGGCAAGGTGTCTTCCCATGAGCGTATGATGTCTGGCAGGCTACCAGACGTGCGTTCCCTGGTATAGTTCTTCAGCGCGCTTATGCTGTCGTTCACCTTCTCAAGGACGCCCGACTGCGTGGCGTCGCTTATCTCCAAGTCCATTTGCGAGGGCAATGTCACCTTTCGCGTTATCTTGGTTATTCGGCTGCTTCTATAGCCTGTATCGGGAAAGAACTTCTCGCTTTCAAGTCTTACTCTGCGTCCAACAAACAAGTCCGCCTTGTTTTGTTCAACCCACACATGATCGGTAGCACCCTTGTAGATGCTTATGTCTTGCCAGTGTTCGGCGTTGTATTGGTCAACGGCCGTGCGAAACTCTTCTTCTGCCAGGGCATAATACTCATCTGGCATTCTGATGTTCCAGAGAATGTAATGGTCGCCCACCTTTGGAATGAGGTTGCCACCTGGTAGCTGGGTATCGTCATCGTATGGCCAAATGGTGATAATTTCAAACTCACGTGTCTTGCTGTTGAAGTTCACCTCAAAATAATGGTCGTCACCTGTTCCAAGCCCTGCAAGCTCGCCATCTTGGAAGGAAACACGTTTCACCTCGTTGGCAAGCTCGTATTCATTCGGGTCGAAGTGGAGCGTTTCATCCTTGAAGTAGTAAATATTGAAAGGATTGCCGTCATCATTCGTCTTTGTCTCTGTGCGAACGCTGCTCACCTCACCTGTGCGGCGTGGGTAAATTCCAGAGAAGGCATCTTGCTCGTAATGGTCATAAATACCATATTCCTCTGTGTGAAGCTCGACATACTGCAGCCCACCAGGTAGCATCAGACGGCTGTGACCGTATTTCTCTGGGTCAATGTTGCGTGTGCTGCCAATGGGGAAAAGGCGTGTGTAGAACTTGGCGGTGTTGCTGGTGTCTCGCTCCAGTTCCGTCAAGCCGTTGCCGTAACCAATGGTAAGTTCTTCACCATGCTCGCAACGGCAAATGTTCACGGTTTGTCCCTCAATCCACCATTCGGCCTTGCCACCTACCTTTTCGGCAATCTCCTTCAAGGCTTCATCGCAATATTTACCCTCGTAGTCGATGACAATGTTGTCCGTGCCGTCAACTTGCCCAACCTTCCAGTCTGTGGTATGCTCAAGCCCATCGTTGATACACTTCACAATCATCTTCACATGGTCACGAGGTGGAGCCGTGAGGGTGAACACAGGTTCGGCATTTCCATTGGTGGTTTCAAGCACCAGGAAACGCTTGATGATGCTTTCTATGCCATACAGCTTCAAGTCATACACCCATTCGCTTTCGCTGTTCTGCTTAGGGGCGTACTTCTCCATCAGCCAATACCGCTCGCCCTCAAAGTCCGTATAATCATTCACGTCAAGGGCAATGTTGGCATAATGGGTGAACGAGAGTGTAAGGATGTTGTCGCCTTGCACCTCCTTCACTTGGGTTGAACTCTCAGAAGGGGCAATCTTGGCCTTGGCCTTGCCCGTCTTGTCGTATATTGTTTGAACCATCTTCTTACGCTGTTGGGATGATGTTATAATGTCATTCAAATGATAGGCACAGGCTCGCGAAACTTCACCTTGAACTGGCTCGCCTGCACACCTGCCTTCCAGATATAGGTCAGTGGCTTGAACTTGCCACAATCCGTATATCTCATGTGCAAGGTCATGTCAAGGTCGGGAAACGTGAAGTCAAGCCAGCCGTCCCTTCCTTGCTTCAGCATCTTGATGAAACTGGCGTAAGACTTCAGCCAACCTTCCTTGGTCTTGTTATACATGGCAAAATACAGTTCCACGTCACGAGCCTCATTTTTTGGTGTAAGCACGTCCGAGTATTTTTCTCCGTCCTCTTCCCTGATGTTCACTGCCGTCTCTTCCTTGGTCTTGCTGGGTGTCAAGATGGCTGTCAGGTTGGTCATGTCGCCCTTTTTGTCTTCCGTCAGGAAAACACCGTATTCTTTCCAGATGTCGGTGCCGTTGACCAGCACCTGGCCGCTAAGTATTTCGTCCATGTCATTTCATTTTTAGTCCATCACGAATTATCTTTCTTATTTCCTCCTTGATGTCGTTCAGATGCGTGGCACTCATGCCTGTGTTTTCCGCAATGCGTGCCAGATGGCTCTCTGCCACGTTCATCTTCTCAACTACGTTTTCAAGTTGGTCATCCATGCTCGACCAATGCTGCAAGCCACTTGTGAACATTCCTTCGAGCTTCGTGCCTTGGTCTTGTGTCATGGCTGAGAAACCGCCGCTCTTACCGCTTTGGCTGGTACTGCTGTTACCAGTGTAACCAGTGGCTTCCGCGAGTTTGTCACGCAAGGCAATGGCATCTTGCACATACCCCATGTATTCCTCTTGGAGTGCATTGCGCTCTGCCTCAGTCAAGTCGTTGTCTTCCATCGCCGCGCCAAACTTCTTCCACCATTCCTTTAGCTTGTCGGCGTACATTTCGCCGATTTGGTTTGAAAGCATGGCACGCATGAAATATTCTGAGAGGTCATCGGCCATATCCTCAGCCGTGGCGTTCATGTCCATCAGTGTGTCCACAAAGCTGTCATACATGGAATCGAAGGATATGCCAGTCAATCCCTCGTAAAGCTCATCGGTCAGTTCCTCCAACTTGCCAGCCTGGTCTATGTAGTCGTTCAGCTTGTCTGTAACGTCATTTCCATAACCACCCTTGCCTGTGTTTCTGATATACTCCCAGATACCGACATTCGAGCGAAGTTTCTTCATTTCCTCTGGGCTAAGGCTCCAAAGGTCGCCGTTGAAGTCTTCATTCACATTCTGCTTGATCCAGGAAGTCTGGTCATCGTTGAAGCCGTTCCAATAGTAGTTCCAGCTATGATGCTTCTTCCAATAGCTTGCCTGTGCCTTTGCCATGTCCAGATAGTTCTGGTTGGCCTCTTGTTGGTTGGCGTATGCCTGTTTATAGGCTGCAACGGATTTTGTTCCTTTGCTTGCCTTTATCTCATCGGTCAAATCCTCGATGGCATATTGCAGAAGCTCATTGCGCTTGGTTAGGTCATCAATGGTCTTTTGCACCTTGGCCTCGTTGCCGTTCAACCCAAAAAGGTCATCAATGCCAAGCCAACTGCCAATGCCGTCGAACAAGCCTTGCACGATGCTGCCCACGTCCTTGATGATGGCGAGGATGATTTCAGGCAAGTCCTCGACAATCTTTTCTACGCAATCGGCGATTTTGTTCAAGAGGTCGTCAATAAATCCCTTTGGGTCATCGCCAAGCGCATCAATGATTTGAAGGATGGCACCGATGATTCCACCTACCTTGCCACCCAATTCATTCAAGGATTTTCCTATGCCATCAGAGCCTTTGCCAAGCGAGGTTATGAGTTTGCTCATACCATTGGCAAAGCCATACAGTGAGCCGTTTGACATTTCATTCAGGTAATTGGTGAAGTTCTGAATGCCTTGTGCCGCTGCATTGGTGTTGTCGGTCAACGTCTGGCGTGCCTTGTTGCTCGCATCCTGCGCATCGGTCTGTTCCGTTGCGGTGGTGTCAACCTTGCCTTGGGCTATGTCCACCGCTTTCTGGGCTATCTCCTTGGAAGTGTTGTCTGTGGCTGCTGCAAGGTCGGCTTGCGCCTTCTCCAGCTCATCGACCGCCCTTGTGTGGGCATCGGTCTTTGCATGAAGGTTTCGTACGCTTTCCTGGTATGCCGTCACGTTCTTGGAGATTGTTCCCCATATCTTGAAGTTGAAGGGACTTGTGCTTTCCGCCCCTGTCTCTTGCTTCAACTTGGCTTGCAAATCCGTGTATGTCTTTTTGTTCTCAGCTGACAAAGCCTTGAACTCAGCCTTTTTCATGTATGCCTCCACCTTTTCAAGCGTCTCTTTGGCTACGTCTTTCAATACGTTGCCCACGCCCTCGAAGGTCATACCCCAGTCTATATCCATCGCAAGGTTCTTGGCATCCGCCTGGCTCATGGCGGTGTCACGCTGCTTTTCAAGAGCCTTCACCTTCCATGCCTTTTCATCAGCGGTGCCTGCTCCCTCGTTCACCTCCTTGATTTTTTCGGCGTATTCCTTGGCAATGGCATATTTCTGTTCTTGGATGGTGCCATATTCCTTCAAATAGTCGGTCATGGCAAGCAACTCATCCTTCAAGGCTTCCTTGTTGGCATCCTCGATGGCTTTTGTCCTGCTTTTCTCGTTCAAGGCGTGCGCCTCGTTAATGGCATCGGTCTGTTCCGTGGTAAGTCCATTTGTACCAGTGGCAATGCCTGCTTTCTTGTTATCTCGTTTCCATGCGGTTTCTTGCTTGTTGATTTCATTCTTCTGTGCCTGATAGTCGTTTTCTATCTGGCGAAGCTTCTTTTCCAAGCCCTCTTGCATGGTGTTGATTTCTTCCTCGTCGTTCTTGCGTTGCAGTTCCGCAAGTTCCTGACCCACCTTTTCCTTGGTCTGCTTGCGGCGTTCTTCCGCTGCCTCTTCCTTGGCTCGTGCCGCCTCAGCCTTTTCTGCGTCCTTTTGCGCTTTCTCGCTGTCTTTGTCCGAACCAGGTTTGCGCGAGTCATATTCCTTCTTGGCAAGTTCCATCTTTTCCTTTAGCTCTTTCGCCTTTTTGTCATATTCCTCCTTGGTCAGGTTGTTGGAGCCTTTGCTGATGAAGTCGTTGTATTCCTTCAATGCTGTCTGGTAAGCCTTTCTGTCGGACGCGCCCCAGCCCGAGCTCGATTTTCTTGGCTCGTTGCGGCGGTTGCGCTCCGACCGCAACTTGTTGAGCTGGTATTCCAGCTCGTCCTTCGTATAAGAGCCACGGGATGCATCGCCGTCATATATCGTATAGCCATACTTACGACCTGATATCTTCATTCTGGCCAAGAGACTCTCGCGTTCCTTTATCAGCACCCTTAGCTCGCTGTTGCTCACGCCGGTGAGATTGTCAAAATATGCGTTCACCTCATCCTTGCGTACCTGCTTGTTAAGCTTCTGTTGCTTTTGTTGAAGGTTTTTGAGTTCGGCTTCCTCTTTCTTGCTCAAACCTCCGATTTTTCTCATGCTTGTGCCAGAGCTGTTGCTTTCCACCCATTTCTCCGTGCGCCTCTTGGCTTCAAGTTCCTTGATGCGCTTGTTTACGCTGTTAAGTTCGTTCTTCGGCTTGGTTATGCTTTGACCTGCCTCCAGCTCAGCAATTTCCTGCTTTATCTTCTTGATGTTTTTCAGTTTCGCATACTCTGTGTCATACTTGGCAAAGATTGCTGGATATTTTTGTTCGAGGCGATTCAGGGCCTCGCGCCTTGTGTCGGTGCTGAGTGCTTCCTCACCAGC
>ERZ1034939.1429-NODE-1429-length-11093-cov-7.731382_pt1 | contig 11093 bp, 8 predicted proteins | sample MGYA00520626_ERZ1034939 | MGnify/ENA primary metagenome ERZ1034939 (study PRJEB33766, sample SAMN09781751) | gut metagenome | biome: gut microbiome | host: Homo sapiens | place: Madagascar | study: EMG produced TPA metagenomics assembly of the PRJNA485056 data... | reverse complement strand
TGCAAGTCACGGTCTAGCTGCGGACGGTTATCAAAGTTTGCCATCGGATACAGACTGAGCAGATAGAACGTCAGACAGTCGGGCACGATATATTCTCTTGTCATCGTACTGCGCTGCTGCACAGTATAGTATTTCTTATAAAGCGGATAGTCACTTCCCATATACTTATCGAGCGAGATTCCAACCGAATGCTCACCCACGACGATGCTCTGGTCCAACGCACCTATCTGTGAATAGAAGATAGGTGGATGTAATTCGGGAATCCAATGTCTCAGACGCTCGAAAGAGGAAACCAGCTGCTTGTTGATATCATCCATATTGGCATAGGCTGCCTCAGCATCAGCTATCAGCGACTGAAGGGTGGAATCCTGATAAAACATCAGGAAACGGTTACTGATATTGGCATCGGTAATGGTACCTAGCTGCAACATCTTCTCTATAAGGGTACGGGTTTCTATCGGATAGTCGGTATTCATCTGCTGGAGTGCAGAGAAATCACCAGTAGTCAGATATCGGCTTTGCAAACGGTCATAGCGGTGCACCGTAAGCGGTGCAGCGTCACCCTCCTCGTTCGACTTGAACTTATATTCACAAGCCGAATGCAGAAGCAAAATTGCTAATATGACAATATAATAAAAAAATCTTTTCACGTAAATTCACTGTCTTCTGATTACGTCTGCAAAAATACTAAAAAAAATGATAAAAACCAAGCGTTTTAGCTAAAAAAATAAAAAGAAAAGCCAATAATGGGCAAAACGCTTACATTTTTACCCATTATTGGCTATTTGTGCAACATTCCGGCTATCGGATAGTGCAAGATACAGAAACCTTAACAGGTTCTTCTATCTGCTTCTTCCAGTCTTTCAACCACTGATACCATTCCTTTTCACCCTTGAAACCATAGGTTTCATTGGCACTGGTATAGGCTAGCTTATAGCTCAGGCGGTTGCCTGCTGGCTTTACTACTTGGGTATAAACATCCTTGTTGGCAGGCTCCTGACTGACCAAAGCTGTCTGAGGAACATAGATGCCCAAGCCTACCGTTTCCAACTTATGCTTGCCATCGTCCTTGCCTGTTGGCCAGTCGCTGCCATAGCATCCTCGCAACCCCTTATTGTCAGAAAACTCGCTCGAACCCTTCACATTGATAAGTCCCGTAGCAAAGAGATAATCAGAGGCATCCTTATTGAAGAATACATCCACATCGAAATCGCGATGACCCGCATAGATGGTATATCGGATGGTTGCATTCACCGGCTTCAATCCCGGAGCCGGAACCCATCCATTATCTACCACCTCTACGATGGCACGAAGCGGACCCTCGGAGATGACACGCTGCTCCTGATATTTCACATCGTTCAGCAATACCTGATTGGTTCCATCCCAACCACGCAAAGCTCCGAGTCCGTAGGTATTACCAACCCAGAGACAGTCATCACCCGAACCGGCAGCCAACTGTTCATCGCTTGGATAGAACTGGGTATCATAAACTACCAATCCCTTATTGATCTTTCCATAGAGATCGATGGTCTGGCGGTTATCGAAATAAACGCGCATAGCCACCAGCTCGCTCTCAAAGCAGACACCATGAGAATGAACATAGTGATAGCAATCCTTGGTTTTCTTGTCGAAGGAGATACTACGCAGATAGATGTCCTGCTTGTTCTTGGCAAGCTTCTTGTTCTTGCTAGGCAGACAGAGTTCTGCAAAGGTACGGGCAGGATACTTCGCCTGCACACCCTCCTGGAAGAGCTGCACCTGATAAGTCTTGGTCTCTTTCTTGCCGAGATCAACCAGGAAACAGAGTTCATCGTTGGTACAATCACGGTTGGTGTCATCGAGCTGAGAAGGAATCTCCTTACCGTCAACGGTTACCACGGCACGCTGAATATCACCAATAGCTCCCAACTTACTGAGGTCGATAACCACCGGAGCATCGGTCTTAGCCGACTTGGAAGGATTGGATACCGACACTTCAAAATTCGCCTGTGCCTGGACTGATAAGGCAAAGAGCGATACCAGTGCCAGCATCATTTGTTTCTTCATTGTTTGTTTCTTCATCATAGATTCTTATTTTAAGTTTGTTTATAATTCCGTTTATAACTGCGAGAAGAACTTCTTGCCTCTGACATAGTACTGCCACAGAATAGAACAGTCCAGAATCTGAGGAATATTCTCCTCCACCCTGCTCTCCTGAATCTTCTTTCGGTCCTGGTCAAAGTCGTGCTTCCATGCCTGGAAAGCCTTTCGCGCCTTGAAGATTGCCTTGCAGTCACCCAGGTTACGATTCAGGATAAGCGTCTGGAATGCAGCGAGATAATCCAGGAACCAACGCTTGCGCATTACAGTCTTCAATTCCCTATCACTCAGGTTCTTATAAAGCATCGTTAAATTATTTCTGAAATTCAGATAGGTCTTCATCGGATTGCTTTTCGGCAAGGTTCCACCACCTACATGATACACCTCGCTCTCAGGAATACAGTATATCTTTCTGCCCATCAGGCGCAATCTCCAGCAGAGATCAATCTCCTCGTTATGAGCAAAGAATCTGCCATCCAGTCCACCGGCATTCCAGTAATCTTCCGAACGGATCATCATGCAGGCTCCCGTAGCCCAGAGTATCTCCTGCTGATAATCATACTGTCCGTTATCACGCTCTACGGTATCAAAGATTCTACCCCTACAGAAAGGATAACCCAACTTATCGAGATAGCCACCACATGCACCGGCATACTCAAACATATCCTTATCATATTCAGCAAGCAACTTAGGCTGGCAAGCTGCCACCTGAGGATGGGCATCCATAAACTCGATGAGCGGAGTAAGCCAATGATGCGATACCTCTACATCACTGTTCAAGAGAACATAATAATCAGCCTCTATCTCTTTCAAGGCACGGTTATATCCCTCGGCAAAGCCGAAGTTCTGCTCCAGGACGATGGTTTTGACATGAGGAAACTGAGTCTCCAGGAGATGCATGGATTGGTCTGAAGAACAGTTGTCGGCTACCCATATCTCAGCATCCTGCCGCGAATACTCCACGACATTAGGCAGATACTTAGCCAGCATCTTCTGCCCATTCCAATTTAATATAACGATTGCTACCTTTGCCATATTTTATTGTAAACTCTTTAACTTATTATTCAGGAGATTGGTGAACTCATAGTTCTTGAGTCCCCATTTGGGAGCGATAAGCAGGTCTTTAGGCGATTGACTGACAAAGCGTTCCAATACCAGATCCTTCCTCAAGAGTCGGATGTACCTGACGATGACATCAATGTACTCCTCCACCGTATATACATGGAAAGGATGCTCGGCATACTCCTGCGCCAATCGGGTACCCTTGATAATCTGCATCTGATGAATCTTCAGGATATCAAGAGGCAGAGAAGAAATGACAGGTGCCTGTCTGAGACTTTCCTCCGCATCCTCTCCGGGCAGTCCGATGATGATATGCCCGCCCGTCAGAATGCCTCTCGCATGAGTCCGCTCTACCGCATCACGGCAACAGGCGAAATCATGACCGCGATTGATTCGCTTCAAGGTCTCATCATTGGCACTCTCGATGCCATATTCCACAAGTACGAAAGTACGCTGGTTCAACTCCTCGAGATAATCCAGGAGTTCATCGCTCACACAGTCAGGACGGGTACCAATCACAATACCTACCACATCCTCTACCCGCAGCGCCTCCTCATACATTTCCCGCAGAAGTTCCACCTTGGCATAGGTATTGGTATAAGCCTGAAAATAAGCCAGATACTTCATATCAGGATATTTTCTACTGAAGAAGGCCTTGCCCTCCTCCAACTGTTCCGTTATCGACTTTCTACGGTCGCAATAGCTTGGATTGAACGTACGGTTGTCACAATACGTACATCCACCGCTCGAGATTTTTCCATCCCTGTTAGGACAGGAGAATCCTGCATCTATCGAAATCTTCTGAACCCGGAAGTCAGGAAACTGTTTCCGGATCCAGGAGCCAAAATCATTGTAGTACATTGAACTTTGAAGTTTGAGCTTTGAACTTTGAACTTTATGATTAGCCCTATTAACTATAAACTATCAACAAGCTCTGCTTTCAATGCCGTCTTGTCGTGATTGAAATCACCCAGGCGAACCTTGATGAGCTGATTGTCATATTCTTCCTTGGCGAAAGCTGGCGAAAGCTCCACGCGCACATAGTTCTTGGTAAAGCCGTGCATAGCCTTGCCTCTTGGCGCCTTTTCGAAAAGCACCTCAGCCTCAGTACCGATATACTGGGCATAGAATTCCTGTGTCTTCTGGTCACTCAACTCCAGCAGACGCTTAGAGCGCATCTTCTTCTCCTTCTCGTCTACTACGTATGGAATCTTCAATGCTGCTGTTCCCGGACGCTCTGAATATGGGAAGACATGGAGTTGGGTAACAGGCAGACTCTTCAGGAACTCATAACATTCCTCAAAACACTCTGGAGTTTCACCGCGACAACCCACCATTACGTCTACACCGATGAAGGCATCCGGCATCTTCTCCTTGATGAGATTCACCTTATGGGCAAAGAGCGCCTTGTCATAACGGCGATGCATCAGCTTCAGAACCTCATCGCTTCCGCTCTGCAACGGAATATGGAAGTGAGGCATGAAGGCACGGCTCTCTGCACAGTAAGCAATGAGATCATCATCACAGAGATCCGGTTCCAGACTGGAGATGCGATAACGCTTGATACCCTCTACCTTGTCCATCGCCTTCACAAGATCCAGGAATCGCTCATGGGTAGTCTGACCGAAATCACCGATGTTCACACCCGTGATGACAATCTCCTTACCTCCCTCAGCAGCCGCCTGCTCACACTGAGCCACCAATGACTCGATGCTAGGATTACGGGAATTTCCACGGGCGAAAGGAATGGTACAATAGGTGCAGTAATAGTTGCAGCCATCCTGTACCTTCAGGAAATAGCGGGTACGGTTGCCGCGGGAACATGAAGGCTGGAAGGTTCTGATTTCCTTCGTCTTCACGCTATGATGCTGATGAAGGGCAGAATCCGACAGCTCCTGAGCTTCGCCATTTGTAGGCAAACCATTCTCAGCAGCAAACTTCTGCGCCCAGGCATCACTGAGATATTGAATCAAGTTCGCCTTCTCATTGGCACCCAACACCAGGTCTACTCCCTCTATTTTACTCACGTTTTCTGACTCCAGCTGTGCATAGCAACCGGTGACGATGACAAAGGCACCAGGATTCTGTCGCACCATGCGATGAATGGCCTGTCGGCACTTATGATCGGCAACCTCAGTAACGGAGCAAGTATTGATGAGACAAATGTCAGCATTCTCCCCCTTTTTGGCAGTAATCACGCCCATATCTTCGAGCATCTTGCCAAAAGTGGAAGTTTCAGAGAAGTTGAGTTTGCAACCTAAAGTGTAATAGGCTGCCTTTTTGCCTTGGAAGGCACTTGAATCTATCATATATTTATCTTATTCTTTGGTTTCTTTAAAGCTTTTGCCCTTTCAGGGCGTATAGGGGATGCAGTTGCTACTGGTCTTTACCTTACCCTTCGAGCAGCGACCATTGGTTTTGGGAGTGTAGCTAGCAGAAAAGGCGTTCACCTCCCCCCAAGACTCTAGGTCTATAAAACGAAAAAAGCCGCTAGACCAAGGTCCAGCGGTTGTTTCTCTCATTTCTGTTCGTCAGTAATTCTAAATTACTTAGCAGAATCAGCAGCAGCTGAGTCAGCAACAGTTGTATCAGCAACAGTTGTGTCTACCTGAGCTGTGTCAGAATCAGCAGAAGCTGCGTTCTGAGCTGTTTTGTTACCATTGCATGATGCGAAAGAGATAGCTGCGATAGCTACGAACATAAAAACTAATTTCTTCATTTTCTTTGCTTTTTAAATCTGTAAAACAATCATTCGTTTATTAAAACTGATGCAAAGGTAAGCATTTTTTCGATATGTTGTTCTTTTTTTTGCGACTTTTTTTAGGGGTATTTTGTAACAAAAACACAATCGCCTAATAATCAATAACTTACAAAGTGCTAACAAAGGTTAAAGTTTTTGGTGTGCTCGGAAACACCAAGATTTTAACACTTTTCATGCATTTTAAGTGCATTTACAAGATGCCATACTCCCATCCTCCTGAAGCCCCAAAATCGTAAAATGTGTGCCCGAACATCGATTTTTTCCTGTCCAGGCTCTTGACTATCGAAAAATTCTGCATATATAATAAGGTACGCGCGAGGGAAAGCGGGAAGAACGCATAGAAGAATATACAAAGGAAATGGCATAAACAGTCAGCAGATTTTTGAGAAAAGAAAAAGTTTTCGTAACTTTGCACTATGTTTCAGAGGAATTTTCCCTGAACACAAACAGATTCCGGAACAGAACAGAAGAAATAACTGAAAGAAAAATGATACAACTGAAAGAAAACAATGGAATACCTCGCAGTCTCTTACTGACGATGGCTGTGATAGCAGGACTAACTGTAGCCAACTGCTACTATAATCAGCCCCTACTGGAAATGATACGCCATGACCTGGGCATCAGCCAGCATAGTGCCAACCTCATCACCGTAGCCACACAGATAGGTTACGCCCTAGGCCTATGTTTCCTCATTCCCATGGGCGACCTCTACTCGCGTCGCCGCATCATCGTTACCAACATGACGGTGGCAGCCATCATGGCCATCATCATAGCCTTGGCACATAACGTATGGCTCCTCTGGGGCGCTTCCCTCTTCCTGGGAGTCTGTTCGGTGATTCCGCAATTCTTCATCCCTATCGCCGGACAGTATTCTGCGCCCAAGAACAAAAGCAGGAATATGGGAATCGTACTATCCGGACTCCTCACCGGCATCCTGGCTTCACGAGTCATCAGCGGATATGTAGGCGACTGGCTAGGCTGGAGAGAAATGTTTCTCATCGCAGCTGTCGTGATGCTGATCTGCATGGCACTCACCCTCAAGATTATTCCAGAGATGAAACGCAACTATATCGGAAGTTACAAGGGCTTGATGGTTACCGTCTTCGAAATCTTTGCCTATCATCCCCGCATCCGTCTCTACTCCATCCGTGCCGCCTTCGGTTTCGGCAGCATGATGGCTATCTGGTCCTGTCTGGCTTTCCATCTGGCTCAGGCTCCATTCTTCTCAGGTAGTGAGATGGTAGGAACTTTAGGTGCCTGCGGTATCGCCGGAGCCCTTGCAGCCAGCGGTATCGGCAAACTGGTTCCGCGATACGGCATCAGAAAACTGAGTCTTTACGGAGCAGTACTCCAGATTGTCGCATGGAGTATTGCCAATCTCTACGGAGATACATACGCAGGTCTCATCATCGCCATTATTCTGGTAGACATCGGTCTGCAATGTCAGCAACTCAGCAATCAGAGTGGCTGCATCCAGGAAATCCCAGAAGCAGCCAACAGAGCCAACACCATCTTCATGACCACCTATTTCATTGGTGGATCATTAGGAACCTACTGTGCCGGCATTGCCTGGACCCAGATAGGATGGCTGGGAGTCTGTACAGTAGGAATGGTCTTTGCCATCATCTCGCTCTGCATCTCCGTCTGCAACAGAAAATAAAAAAATGCAATAGCAGATAGAAAAATTCTGTCTATCTGCTATTGCAAACAAAGAAGTTTAATTAAGAATGGTATACTTCGCATATTTCAGGAGCAACTGCTTGACACCGGAATTCTGAAATTCTACAGTTGCCTTCGCATTCTCGCCCTGACCTTCAATCTTCCGGACAATGCCTACCCCGAAACGCTGATGCTCTATCTTGCAACCTTCCTTCAAAGCACCGAAAGAAGAACCGGATGAAGAAGAACCGGCAGAAGAAGACACCGAAGAGGTTGAAGATACCGATGAACTTCTGTTATTCCCCAATATGCGACGAGCAGCATCCAAAGCTCTTACCGACTTGAAATTACCGGAAGATAATGACTCTCGGGAAGAAGATGATGACGATGAGGTATCCGATGCCGGTTTAGGATCCGGACGGAACTGCGATGTCACACGCTTCCATTCCGGAACATCCTCATCTCTATCGCTTATTCTGCGCTTCTGGTCCCAAGGCATCCGTTTGCCATATCCACCGCCATAAGAAGAACGTTCACCATAAGAAGCACTTCTCTCATAAGAAGAGCCACCACCAAAGTAAGAACCACCCATTTCATCCTGTGCCTCTATCAGACTGGAATCAATCTCATCAATAAACCGGCTAGGATTATCAAACTCCATCTTGCCATAACGGAAACGGTTCTTGGCATTTGTCAGAATACAATGTTTCTCGGCACGGGTGATTGCCACATAAAGCAGACGGCGCTCTTCCTCCAGTTCCCTGACAGACATGGCAGCCAGCGGACTCGGGAAGATATTCTCCTCCAATCCTACAATGAAGACAGTAGCAAATTCCAGACCCTTAGCCGCATGAACGGTCATCAGGGACACACGAGGTTCATCCTTGGCTCCCTCACTATCTGCATCCGTAAGCAATGCCACATCCTGCAGATAATCCGTAAGAAAAGCTTCATCCATCCTGCCCTCTTCCCTGCGCTCCTCGACGAAAGCAGACATACCGCTCAGGAATTCCTCCAGGTTCTCCTGTCTTGCCAGGTCATCGGCATCTCTGCCACTCATGATATCCTGACTGATGCCACTCTCCTTGATGATAGCATCACCCAATTCATATACATCCGTAGTATGAGAACGCTCGATAAACGAAGAAATGAGCAGTCGGAAATTATCCAGTTTCGTCAATGTACCCTTGTTTACATTGAGTCCATAATGTGCAGGCTCACCTATCACCTCCCAGAAACTCACCTGGTTCTGATGCGCACAGTCAGCAATCTTCATCACCGTTGTTGCGCCGATACCGCGAGCCGGATAGTTGATGATACGCTTGATGGCTTCCTCATCATCCGGATTAGCCACCAGTCGGAAATAGGCAATGATATCCTTGATTTCCTTGCGCTGATAGAAGCTCAATCCGCCATAGATGCGATAAGGAATGCCCTGCCTTCTGAACTCCTCCTCGAAGCTGCGGCTCTGGGCGTTGGTACGATACAGAATGGCGAAATCATGATATTCGCAATTATCCTGACGCTTGATGCGCTTGATGTCCTTAGCCACGATTACCGCCTCTTCCTTGTCGCTGTAAGCCGGTTTGTACTGCAACTTCTCGCCTACCGCATTCTCGCTATATACATCCTTCTTAATCTGATTGCGATTATTCTTAATCAGACTGTTGGCTGCCTTCACGATAGTCTGGGTAGAACGGTAGTTCTGCTCCAGTTTGAAGAGCCGTGTACCCTTCAGCTGCTTCTGATAATTCAGGATATTGTCAATATTGGCACCACGGAAGCTATAGATACTCTGCGAATCATCACCCACAGCACATACCCGAAGTTTCTCCTTGCACAGCTGCATCACGATAGACATCTGCACATGGTTGGTGTCCTGATACTCATCTACCAGGATATAATCGAAGCGGGCTGCATATTTCTGTCTGATTTCTTCATGTTCTCTGAACAACTGATGGGTCAACACCAGCAGATCATCAAAATCCATGGCGTTGGCTTGTTTGCAACGCTGCACGTAAGCCAAGAATATCTTTCCCACTTCCGGCATCTGTGCACGCTTGTTCTGCTCATAGATGGCAGCATCACTGGCATAGGATTCTGCACTCACCAGATTGTTCTTAGCCATCGATATCTTGGCATGAACAGCAGCAGGCTTGTATGATTTATCATCCAGTCCCATCTCCTTCACGATTGCCTTAATCAGCGAGCGTGAGTCGGCTTCATCATATATGGTATAGTTGTTGTTGAATCCGATATGCTCAGCTTCAGCACGGAGAATGCGTGAGAAGATGCTGTGGAAGGTACCCATATAGAGATGCTGGGCCAAGTCGTCGCCCACCAGTCTGCCGATACGTTCCTTCATCTCCCTTGCCGCCTTATTGGTAAAGGTAAGAGCCATGATGCTCCAAGGCTTCATCCCCTGGTTCAGGAGATAAGCAATCTTATAGGTAAGCACACGCGTCTTACCCGAACCGGCACCGGCAATCACCAGCGACGGTCCGTCAATATATTCAACCGCAGCTCGCTGCGCTTCATTCAAGTCGTTCAGTAAATCCATTAATCAATATTTACCAGATTTTTCACTCTTCATTCTTCACTCTTCACTTTCCCCTATATCCTCCCACAGCAGTACCTGGGTCATAATCCTCACCTTCTCTCGGGAAGGAAGGGATGAATCTCATCTGATGCTCTATCTGGCGCTGACGCTTCTTCATATAAGCACTCGGATGAAGAGAACTGAATTTGCGGGGATTAGGCAGTGTAGCAGCAATCAGGGCGCACTGGTCACGGAAAAGATCCTGCGCTTTCTTGTCGAAATGATACTCAGCCACAGCATCCACACCATAGATTCCAGGTCCCATCTCGATACTGTTGAGATAAACCTCCATGATGCGCTGCTTGCTCCACATCATTTCGATGAGAAAGGTGAAATACACCTCGAAGCCCTTGCGGGTCCATGATCTTCCCGGCCAGAGGAATACATTCTTTGCTGTCTGCTGACTGATGGTACTGGCTCCATGCACCTTTCCGCCACGAGCATTATTCTTGGCTGCACTCTCGATGGCATTGAAGTCAAAACCGTGATGCTTCAGGAACCGGGCATCCTCACTCGCCATCACAGCCACAGGCATATGAGGCGAAATCTTGTCCATCGAAACCCAATGATGATGCAAGGTAATACTCTCACCATCAGCTACTTGCTGAAAGCAGCGGATAAACATCAAGGGAGTGAAATACACCGGAATGAACCGATAGGCTACAACAGCAAGAATGGTGGTACTGAAAAACAGCACCACCACCCATCTTACTATATTTCTAATCTTCTTGAGTATCATTATTTCAATGTACCGTTGTTAGCAGCATTTACCATTGCCTGAGAAGCATACATGTATACCTCTACACGACGGTTAGCCTGACGGCCAGCTGCTGTTGAGTTGTCAGCAACAGGATTAGAAGAACCGAAACCCTGAACAGACTTGATCTGAGAGTTCTTTACACCACAAGACATCAAGTAGTTGTATACAGACTT
>ERZ1034939.1420-NODE-1420-length-11166-cov-24.798758_pt1 | contig 11166 bp, 9 predicted proteins | sample MGYA00520626_ERZ1034939 | MGnify/ENA primary metagenome ERZ1034939 (study PRJEB33766, sample SAMN09781751) | gut metagenome | biome: gut microbiome | host: Homo sapiens | place: Madagascar | study: EMG produced TPA metagenomics assembly of the PRJNA485056 data... | reverse complement strand
GTGTCATGAGTGTCATTAAGCAAGAAGAAGGAGACGATATCATATTCGGCTAGTTCCCACTTAGAATTATATTGCAAGCAAAAAGTTTAAAATGACAAGCTTTTGCGAATTGATGTTAAAAAATGCAAGCAAAATGATGAAAAATATTATTTTTTATTACTTTTGTGTTGCAATTAGTAGAATAGAAGGTGTACACAGTGTCGGTGAAATTAGATATTTCATCCAAGCTCGAGAAAATGGATTTGTTCCAGACACAACAGGTAAAAGTGCATATATTCCCGAAACGTAAAACGGGACAGACAACTAAATGTTAAATTAATTGTTTTAGAATTATGGAAAAAAGAATTATTATATTCATATTGCTTGTTTGCTATGTATGCACCAATGCATTTGCACAAGATGTTTGTGGCAAAATTCAAGATGAGCAGCATTCTCCCATCAGTTATGCAACAGTCTTTCTGTGTAACTCCAGTGATTCTAGTTTTATAGCAGGCTGCACAACTGATCAAAGTGGATTTTTTTGCTTTCAAGATTTGAAAGAATTAAAGCAATATTTTTTAAAAATTTCATGCCTTGGGTATAAGAGCAAAACTATTCCTGCGTCTTTTCAATGCGAGATGAAAATCACTCTTGAAGAAGACAATAAAGCACTAGGCGAAATTGTAATTAAAGGTCATCGTTCCTATATCAAGCAAGAAGGCAACAAAACCATCTTTAATTTGAAAAACATGATGAATATAGAAAGCCTGAAGATGAATGAAGTCTTGAGGTTTGCCCCACGAGTAATAGTAACACCTGACGGAGATGTTAAGATTGCTGGAAAAACAGCCACAATCCTAGTTAATGGCAGAAGATTATCTGGAGATGAAACTTCCATTTATCTTTCAGGCCTCAATGCAGCAGATGTTTCAAGAATAGAGATTCTGCAAAATCATAGTGGAGAAAAAGATGCCAATATACAAGGTGGAATCATTAACATCATAACAAAGCAAAAGCAATTAGGATTTAATGGCTCTTTATATGTAAAAGTATCATCACCAAGTAAAGGATATTATGCTTATTCACCCATTACCAATTTGTTCTTTGGTACAGAGAAATGGAACATTTATGGTATGTATTCTTACGAACAAGGACGAAAGAAACAATATAGTGAAACTACAAATGATTACCTTTACAATAATACAAAGCATGAAGAGACAAGCAATTACTTTTCTCATATAATTAATCATTATTATCGCTTAGGGACAATCTGGTCCATTTCTAAAAGACAACATCTCGAGTTTGAATGGAATGGTGTGTTAGAGCGACCAAAGCTAGATAGTTCTGCTGGTATAGTAAAATTCTATACATCAGAGGGAAATGCTTATGATGGAAGAACATTCTTTCTCTACAGAAATCATTCTGACTTTATGAATTTAGCCCTTTCTTATCAGTGGAATTTGGATGAAAAAGATGGTTATTTGAAAATCTTGTTGAATAGAAATTATAAGAAAAGCTCAGCAAAAAACAAACTGGATGCTTCATACCCACTGCATCCAGCAAAAGATGTGTCCGAAAATGATTTTACTGCATCAAATGCAAGTAACTGGCTGCTTAACGCTGACTTGCAAAAAAAATAGGTACGTCATGGGTGTTGAACCTTGGAGGCAATATGTCTATTAGTACAAGAAAAAGTGAATACAATAGTGAAAATCTATCAACAAATGAAACCAACTATACAGATTGGAAATACAAGGAAAATATAGGTGCCGCATACATAGGAGTCTCAAAAGATTTTTCTGGACATTGTTTTGTCAAAATAAACTTACGTGGAGAATATACAGACGTGTTAGGTTCCTATGAGCAAGTAGCTAACCCAAATGTTAATAAAAAATACATGAATTGGTTCCCATACCTCTATTTTTCCTATACGCCAAACAAAAAATGGAAATACGATATACAATACAATAGAAGTATATACCGCCCGCCATTTTCTCTCATGAATGCGTTTGCCAATCGCATCAACGATGTTTTATATGATAAAGGAAATCCTGATTTACGGGCTGCACTTACAGATAAAGTAGCGTTGGCAATGAATTATCAGAATCATTCCGTGTCAGTTTCTTACTCACGTACCCCAAAGGATATCGTGGAATATTTTCAAGTGGAAAATGGCATTACTTATCATACCAACGCAAACACAGGATCGACATCTACATTTCTGTTAGATTATTCGTATAATGGCAATATTTGTTCATGGTGGCAAGCTAACCTTTACGCATCGGTTCAATATACCTATCTCCCACAAAGTTATAATCGCAAACACTTATGGGGCGGGAATTTGTCTGTAAATAATCTTCTAGACTTGTCGCGTATTGGTGTTATCTCCATAGATTTTGGAGCCATGACACATACAGCGATAGGCAATTCTTATATAAAAGGTAATTGGGCTCTTGATATGTCATATAGGCGCTACTTTTTTCACAAAAAAATCTCCTTTCGGATAGGAATTGATGATATTTTCGATACGCAGCATCAAAGGACAGTTAACACTGTTCCAACTTTAAAATATAGCTTCTATTCGGAAAGACAATATCGAAAGATCTGGTGCAGCTTAACTTGTAATTTATCATCCAAGAGTAAAGTAGAAAAAAAACGTATGAGTAATAGTAATGGCATTAAAGAACGACTGTAAAACAGTGTCACGAGTGTCATGTGTCATGAGTGTCATTAAGGAATCTAGGCTTCATTAAGCCAACTGAAAAAAGCCGCTAGGACATTCATTGATGATATCCTAGCGGCTTTACTATTTGATAAAATATAATCTTTACTTCTTGTCGTAAGCATGTACAGGGTAGTCGATGGTGTAGTGAAGACCACGGCTCTCCTTGCGCTCGATAGCCATGCGGGTGATGAGGTAACCTACATTGATCATGTTGCGAAGCTCGCAGAGCTCCTTGCTTACCTTCACACGCTTGAAGAGGTTCTCGGTCTCCTCATAGAGCAGGTCGAGGCGATCCCATGCACGCTTCAGGCGGAGGTCGCTGCGCACGATGCCTACATAGTTGCTCATGCATTCGCCCACTTCCTTCACGCTCTGGGTAATCAATACCTTCTCCTCATTGGTCAGGGTGCCCTCGTCATTCCATGCTGGTACCTTGTCGTTGAAGTCGTACTCGTCTACATGCTCCAAGCTGTGCTTGGCTGCTGTGTCGGCATAAACCACAGCCTCGATGAGGGAGTTGCTGGCAAGGCGGTTGCCACCATGAAGACCCGTGCAAGAACACTCGCCAAGGGCATAGAGGCGATTGATGCTAGAACAGCCGTTGAGGTCTACCTTGATACCACCACACATATAATGAGCTGCTGGGCGTACTGGTATGTAGTCCTTGGTGATGTCGATGCCGATGCTGAGACACTTCGCATAGATGTTAGGGAAGTGATGCTTGGTCTCCTCTGGGTTCTTGTGTGTAACGTCGAGGCAAACATGATCCAAACCGTGAATCTTCATCTCCTTGTCGATGGCACGAGCCACGATGTCGCGAGGGGCAAGGCTCAGGCGCTCATCATATTTCTCCATGAAGCTCTCGCCGTTAGGCAAGCGGAGAATGCCACCGTAGCCACGCATAGCCTCTGTGATGAGGAAGGCTGGGTGAGTCTCTCCTGGATGGAAGAGGGCTGTTGGGTGGAACTGGACGAATTCCATGTCTGCCACTGTTCCCTTGGCACGATATACCATCGCCTCGCCATCGCCAGTGGCGATAACAGGGTTGGTAGTGGTCTGGTATACGGCACCGCATCCACCGGTACACATCACGGTTACCTTGCTCAGATAGGTATCCACCTTCTGGGTGTCTGGATTCAATACGTAAGCACCGTAGCAGTTGATGTAAGGAGTGCGGCGAGTAACACGAGCACCCAAGTGGTGCTGGGTGATAATCTCCACAGCAAAGTGATTCTCCTTGATGTCGATGTCTGGATTGTTGCGCACTGCCTCCATCAGTCCGCGCTGAATCTCCGCACCGGTATCATCGGCGTGGTGAAGAATGCGGAACTCGCTATGGCCGCCCTCACGATGGAGGTCGAACTTGCCGTCCTGCTGCTTGTCGAAGTTGACTCCCCACTGCACCAATTCCTTGATTTGCTCTGGTGCCTTGGTTACCACTTGTTTCACAGCCTTGTAGTCGCTGATATAGTCACCAGCGATCATTGTGTCCTGGATATGCTTGTCGAAGTTGTCCACTTCGAGATTAGTTACTGAAGCAACACCACCTTGTGCGAATGATGTGTTGGCCTCGTCGAGCGAAGTCTTGCAGATCATGCACACCTTACCTTTATGCGCTCTGGCTACTTTCAGGGCGTAACTCATACCGGCAACTCCTGCACCGATAATCAGAAAATCATATTTATAAACCATGAGTTTATCTATTTCTCAATTCTTAATTCGTTGCAAAAGTAATAATTTATCTTTAAAATGCGTAATAAGAGACGGATTTTTTGTAATTTTGCAGCGAAATTTAAGGTATCGAAGTAGTTTTAGCGGACAAAATGGTACCAAATTCGTCTTTTAGGGGAACATAAAACAGAATTTTTAGGTATGGCAAATAGAACATTTCATAAGCGCTTCACGATGTCGGCTCGCATCGGCATCATCGTCTTCGCTCTTCTGGCGGGATATTTCTTCTGGGTCAAGATGGCCATCATCGGCATCTTGCTCGCCATCGTCATCGTGGGCATGATAGAGCGCATATTGAACACCACTTATACTTTCAAGAAAGTGAAACCCATCGACAGGGATGACGAGATGGAGTATCTCATCGTGAATGAGGGCAGATTCTCGCAAAACAAGAATGTGCCCGTGTGCGACATTATCAGCGTGAAGACTGTGAAGACTTTCATGGGGCTGGACCGCTGCCTGGTGATAGAGTACGGTCATCACCACATCGTGGCTGTGCAGCCTGATAATGAGGAGGCTTTTGAGAAGGAAATCAAGAAAAGACAAGAGTAATTAAGAATTAAAAATTAATAATTATGGCCGAAAAAGGAGATAAGGCTATAAGAGATAAGATGGAAAGAATTTTACAAGTGATGATGGGGTGGATGATGGTGATGCTTGCCGCATTGCCGATCAATGCCCAAAACGTGAATGAGGCATCGCTGAATGCCCAGGAGGAAGAGGACAATAAGGAGGAAATCGTTGTTGATTCGACGATGATTGATTCGTTGGCTGTGGATACATTGAAATTGCCTTGGCCAGAGTCGGTGCAGGTGGGCTTGGACAAACTGCTGAAGAGCAAGATGTTTGAGACTTCGCAAGTGGGACTCATGGTTTGGGACCTGGAGGCTGACTCTTGCATCTATAAGTATAATGAGAGGCAGCTGATGCGTCCGGCAAGCACCATGAAGCTCTTGACGGCTATCACGGCTCTCGACAAGTTGGGCGGCTCTTACCAGTTTAAGACCCAGCTCAAGTATACGGGCACCATCGAGAATGGCGTGCTGACGGGCGATGTGTATTGCATCGGCGGCATGGATCCTCGATTTAATAGCGATGACATGGCGGCATTCGTCAACAACCTGAAGGAGATGGGCATCGACACCATCCGTGGCAGCGTATATGCCGACCGCTCCATGAAGGACAAGGACCTGCTGGGCGAGGGCTGGTGCTGGGATGATGACAACCCTGTGCTTTCGCCCCTGGTGTTCTCTCGCAAGGACATCTTCATGGACCGCTTCTTGGCTAAGCTCCGTGACGCAGGCATCGAATACGCTAGCTTTGGCGCATCAGTCAAGACCTGCCCTGCCAATGCCTTCACCGTGTGTACCCGATTCCATACGATGGACCAGATATTGCACAAGATGATGAAGGAGAGTGACAATCTCTATGCCGAGAGCATGTATTATCAGATAGCGGCTTCTACGGGCAACAGACCTGCCAGTGCCAAGAGCGCACGCAATGTGGAGCGACAGCTGATACGCAAGATAGGCTTGGACCCTTCGCGCTATAAACTAGCCGATGGCTCGGGACTCTCGCTCTATAATTATCTCAGTGCCGAACTGGAGGTAAAACTCCTGAGATATGCTTATCGCAATGAGAACATCATGGAGCATCTGGTACAGTCATTGCCTATCGGTGGCGTGGACGGCACGCTGAAGAAGCGCATGAAGAATAGCTTTACCCATGGCAATGTGAAGGCGAAGACGGGTACGCTGACGGGCATCATCTCGCTGGCTGGCTTCTGCAAGGCTGCCAATGGCCACGACCTTTGCTTCTCTATTATTAATAATGGTATTATGCACGGCAATAACGCCCGCAATTTTGCGGATAAGGTTTGTACCTTGTTGTGCCAACCATAAACTTAAAAATAAATAATTTGTTATGGAGGAAATTCGTAAGTTAGTAGAAGAAATGATAGGATGGGCTGGCATCACGGGTGGTGCTGTGCCTATTCTGCGTCATATATTGCTCACCATTACGGCTGTCTTGCTGGCGATGCTGAGCGACTTGTTGTGCCGTAAACTCTTGGTGCCATTGATTACCAAGATTACGGAGAAGACTGAGGTTACCTGGGATGACATCTTGCTCAATAAGAAGGTGCTCACCTCGGCTTGCCACATCGTGCCTGCTGTCGTGATATGGAAGCTGATGCCGCTGGTTTATCTAGAGTATCCTACCTTCAAGGAAATCTTGGAGCGTGCCACTGCCATCTACATCGTAGTGATGTCGGTGCGCACGGCTACGGTATTCATCGGCTCGTTCAAGGGATTGGAGGAGGAGAACAGTCGTCGTTCTTCCACCCAGCAGTATTTCCATACTTTCTGCGGTGTGCTGAGAGTGCTGATGCTTTTCGTGGCTGGCGTAGTGGTGGTGGCTATCGTATTGGGCAAGGACCCGATGGCTCTCTTCGCCGGACTGGGTGCCACATCGGCAGTATTGATGTTGGTGTTCAAGGACACCATTCTCGGTCTTGCAGCTGGTGTCAGGCTCACGAGCAATGATATGCTGCATAAGGGCGACTGGATTACCGTGAAGTCGGTGGATGCCAATGGTATCGTGGAGGAGATGTCGCTCACCACGGTGAAGGTGCGCAATTTCGACAATACCATCGTCACCATCTCGCCTGCCACCTTGGTGAATGGTTCATTCCAAAACTGGATAGGTATGCAGAAGAGTGGCGGCAGAAGAGTGCAGCGCAAGGTGTATTTCGACTTCCGCAGCATCCGACTGGTGAGCGATGAATTGAAGGCTCGTCTCCTGGAGAAGCGTTTTGCCACGGAAGAATCCTTTAAACTCAAAGAGACTCCCACCAATCTTCAGCTCTATCGCCAATATATGGAGAAATATCTGCGTGAGCGCTCGGAGGTGAATACGGAGATGACCTTGATGGTACGCCAGTTGGAGGCAACGCAGTGTGGTCTGCCTATGGAGTTTTATTTCTTTGTCAAGGATAAGGTGTGGGTCAATTACGAGCATATCCTTGCCGAAATCATGGAGCATGCCTATGCCCTCTCGGCAGAGTTTGGATTGACCATCTATCAACAGTATCCAGAACAGTAAGCGCTGGGAGGGCGGGTTTGTTACCTGCCCAATAAGCAAGATTGCTATTTAAAAAGAAAAATTAATGGAATTTGCTAATACAATCATTTCTTGGTTTCAGGAGAACGGCAGGGCTTTGCCTTGGCGCGAGACGAAAGATCCATACGCAATATGGCTCAGTGAGATTATCTTGCAGCAAACTCGCATAGCCCAAGGTTGGGAGTATTGGGAGCGATTCATGGCTCAATATCCCAAGGTGGAGGACTTGGCTGCGGCGAGCGAGGATGATGTGTTGAGGCTGTGGCAGGGCTTGGGCTACTATTCCCGTGCCCGCAATCTCCATGCTGCTGCCAAGCAAATCGTGGCATTAGGCAAATTCCCTGATACGCTGGAGGACATCAAAGCCTTGAAGGGAGTGGGCGATTATACGGCAGCCGCCATCGGCTCCTTTGCCTTCGATATTCCTGCGGCTGTGGTGGATGGCAATGTATATCGAGTGCTTTCAAGATACTTCGGCATCGATACGCCTATCAATTCTACCCAAGGAAAAAAGGAGTTTGCTGCTTTGGCGCAGAGTTTGATACCCGCAAGTGATGCAGCTGCCTATAATCAGGGCATGATGGATTTCGGTGCCATCCAGTGTACGCCTCAATCCCCTAAGTGCTTGCTCTGTCCGCTAGCCGAAACCTGCGTGGCTTTGCGAGAGGGCAGGGTGGAGGAACTACCTGTGAAGCTCAAGACGCTGAAGGTGCAGACTCGCCGTCTTGCCTATATATATATGAGGTGTAATGGAGAGATTGCCATTCATCGCCGTGGCGAAGGAGACATTTGGCAAGGATTGTGGGAGCCATACAATGTTTCCGATCTTTCTGCTCTCCCCACTTTTGACGCTCCATTGGTATTGAAGGCTAAGGATGTGAAGCATGTGCTCACTCATCGCATCCTCTTGGCTGATTTCTATCTGCTAGAAACGAAAAAACGCCCTCTTTTACCCGATGATTACATTTGGATAAAAGAGAGCGAAATCTCTGAATATGGTATTCCAAGATTGATAGAAATCCTCTTGGAAAAACTTTAGTAAGATATTATCTTACGGAACTTCTTAGTAGTTCTGAGCCTCAATCTGGAAGTAGCTCTGTGGGTGGTTGCAAACTGGGCAAACCTCTGGAGCCTGCTTGCCTACTACGATATGTCCACAGTTAGAGCACTGCCAGATGCAATCGCCGTCACGAGAGAAGACGAGCTTGTCCTGAACGTTCTTCAAGAGCTTGCGATAACGCTCCTCGTGGTGCTTCTCGATTTCAGCAACCATCTCAAACTTAGCTGCAATCTCCTCGAAACCTTCTTCGCGAGCCTCTTTCGCCATACGAGGATACATGTCTGTCCACTCATCGTGCTCACCATTCGCAGCAGCCTCCAGGTTCTTCTCTGTATCCTGGATAGCACCGCCCTCCAGATACTTGAACCACAACTTAGCGTGCTCCTTCTCATTGGCAGCAGTCTCCTCGAAGATGTTAGCTATCTGAACATAGCCATCCTTCTTAGCCTTGGATGCGAAGTATGTATATTTGTTACGAGCCTGTGACTCACCTGCGAATGCTTCCTGCAAATTCTTCTCGGTCTTAGTACCTTTCAATTCTTTCATAATGTTTATGTGTTAAAGTTGTTAATATGTTTGTTCTAATCTCTGCGTGATAAAAAGAAGATTCTTATAGGCTTTCTAATCCTCTTATTTTTAATCACATTGCAAAGATATTGAAATTATTCCAATTTTACAAGCAAATTAGAAAGTTTTTTCTTTCCTTTAGTTGTTTTTAACTAAATCTGCCCTCTTTCCGTAGCAGAAGTGGCATCTTTTCGGCTTCTGAGCACCATCAGTGCTCCACCTAGTAATATCATGCCGCAAATCCAAGAGATGATGGCGCTCGTCACCATGCCCAGCGAGTGGGTGAAACCTGCCACGACGAAGGTGAGGCATGATGCAATGGCTACGGTCAGGGCGTATGGCAACTGGGAGGAAACATGATGCACGTGCTTGCACTCGGCTCCCGCACTAGCCATGATGGTGGTATCGCTGATAGGAGAGATGTGGTCGCCACATACGGCTCCTGCCATACAAGCGGAGATGGAGATGATGCGCAGTGGATCAGCCTCTGGGAACACGGCGATGCAGATAGGTATCAAGATACCAAATGTGCCCCAAGACGTACCCGTGGCAAAAGCAAGGAAGGCTGCCACGATGAAGATGATTGCAGGCAAGAGCTGTTGCAGTCCTGCCGCACTGCTTGCCACTACGCCCGAAACATACTCGGCTGCGCCCAGTGAGTCGGTCATGCTCTTCAATGTCCAGGCAAGCGTCAGGATGAGGATGGCTGGCACCATCGCCTCAAAACCCTTGATGAGGCTACTCATGGCATCATTGAATGGCAAGGTCTTCTTGGATACAAAGAGTATCACGGTGAGGATGAAGGAGGCAAGCGAGCCGATGACCAATCCCACGGAGGCATTGCTTGCTGCGAAAGCCTCTACGAAGTCCAGGTAGTTCTCATTGGCTGCATCAAAGAATCCGCCTGAATACACCATGCCCGCCATGCAGAAGATGATGAGCATCACGATAGGTATCACGAGGTCGGATACTGAGCCCTTGCTCTTCTGGCTGTCCTCGCCCTTCTGGGCGCCCACGCCATGTTCCACCACATGCAGTTTGGTATCGCTCACCTCATCCAGTTTGCCACCTTGCGTGCGCTCGTACCATTCTTTCAGTCTTGCGTCATACTTGCTCATCGCCTTGAAGTCGAAGCCCAGCAATACGATGCCAAACATGAAGATGATGGTGAAGAAAGCATAGAAATTGAAGGGGATCGCCTTGCAGAAGAGAGCCAGTCCGTTCTCGCCACCCGACACGAAGCCCGATACGGCTGCCGCCCAACTGGAGATAGGGGAGATGATGCAGACTGGAGCCGCTGTGGAGTCGATGAGATAAGCCAGCTTTTCCTTCGTCACGCCATTGCGCACGGCGATAGGTCGCATCACCGAGCCAACGGTGAGGCAGTTGAAGTAATCGTCGATGAAGATCAGTATACCTAATAATATGGTGGCTATCTGTACGCCCATCTTCGTCTTCACGTGCTTGGAAGCCCAGCGACCGAAAGCTGCCGAACCACCCGCCTTGTTCATCAGCGATACGATGCTGCCCAATACCACGAGGAATACCAGTATGCCCACGTTCCAAGGGTCAGAGAGGCAGTGAATCATGCCATAAGCCTTGGCATCATCGCCTTCGCCCACGGTATGATTGGTGAGGTGCACCAGGAATCCCTCAAATCCCGTGCCCATGGAGATGCAGTATTGCACGGCACCCAATACGATGCCGATGAAGAGAGAAGAGTATACCTCCTTGGTTTTCAGCGCCAAAGCAATGGCGACGATAGGAGGAAGCAGCGACCATGCGGTGCCAATCATGTTATAATCCATATCCGTATCTTGCTATTCTTAAATTGTTGTTTTGTTTGTTTCGTTGTAATATCTACTGCAAAGATAATGCAAATGAGCGCAATGAAAGTTTACTTTCAAATTGCCGAATGCAGCTTATCTTCTGCAAAGATAATGCAAATGAGCGCAATGAAAGTTTACTTTCAAATTGCCGAATG
>ERZ1034939.1419-NODE-1419-length-11175-cov-17.354676_pt1 | contig 11175 bp, 7 predicted proteins | sample MGYA00520626_ERZ1034939 | MGnify/ENA primary metagenome ERZ1034939 (study PRJEB33766, sample SAMN09781751) | gut metagenome | biome: gut microbiome | host: Homo sapiens | place: Madagascar | study: EMG produced TPA metagenomics assembly of the PRJNA485056 data... | reverse complement strand
ACCATGCCCACCGCCCCCACATCGGTGGCCCCCTCGCCCGGCGCCACGCATATGCCCATCGCGCATGACATAACGCCGGGCGAGGATTCGGGCATCGCAATCAAAAACACACTTTCGGCCGATGATTTCCGCCGCATGATGAACCGGATGAAAGGCGGGGCGTCTGCAAAGAGCGCAAAACCCGCCTCGGCATCGCCTGCGAGCACTCCGACGGCGACGGCTCCGATCGAGCAGAACACCGATGGCGCGCCCCTCGCGGCCAACTCGAAATTCACCTTTGAAAACTTTGTCTATGGCCCCGAAAACAGTCACGCCTATCGTTCGGCGCTCAAGTTCGCCGCGCTCGCGGACGAACGCGGTACGTGCACGTCTCTATTCATCTATGGCAAATCGGGGCTGGGCAAAACCCACCTGCTGCTCGCCATCAAAAACGAGCTCGCCGAAAAGTCGCCCGAGATCAAAGTGAAGTACGCCAACTCTCAAGCATACCTCGATGACCTGATGACGGAGTTTGACCGCCAAAAGAAGAGCAACGCCCCCATCATGCAGTCATACCACGGCGTGGACGTGCTCATCATCGATGACATCCAAAACATCATCGGCAAGCGCGCGAGCGTAGATTACTTCTTCCAACTCATGGACGAATTTATCCGCAACAACAAAAAAGTCGTCATCGCAGCCGATCGCGCGCCCAAAGACCTAAACATGGACGAGCGCCTGACCAGCCGCTTTAACGCCGGCATGCTCTGCTTGGTGGCAGAGCCCAGCTACGAGATGAAATACAAGATCTTGCAGCGCTACTACGAGAACACGATAGCCGCCGCGCCCGAGGCGGGTAACGACTCGCTGCTGGCAGCCTACGGCGGTGACGGCGGACATCTGACCGACGAGCACTTTAAGCACATGGCGGAGGTGTCAGGCACCAACATCCGTGAACTCGAGAGCTTCTGCGAACGTTGCGCCGGCGAGGCGGGAGACCGTGAGCGTGAGGGTGGTGAGCTCAGTTTCGATGATATCGACACCATCGCAAGCCAGTACTTCGACACGTCGGCCAAAAAGATCAACGTGCAGACGGTCCAGTCCGTCATCGAGGAGCAGTACGGCGTGACACACGAGGAGCTCATCGGACCGCGCCGCAATGCCAATATAGCCAAAGCGCGCCATATCGCCATCTATCTGGCCATCGAGATGTGCGAGATGACAACCACGGCTGTGGGTGCGGAGTTTGGCAACCGCAACCACTCAACCGTCAGCACGAGCTACAAAAAGGTCCAGAAAATGATTCAGGAAGATCGCACCGTAACCGAGGATCTCAAATCGCTGCGAGATAAAATTACACTGCGCTCGTAGGGAAATAGAGACATCTGTTGAAAACTTGTCGAAACACCGGACATAACATGTCTAAAACTTGCCCCTCGACGATGAAAAGTTTTCCGCAGGTTTTAAACGTGGAAAACACGGCCGGTTGCGCACAGGGTGCTGTCGATTCTCTTTTCAGGCTTGACCAGCGGCTTTTGAAGTAATCAACAGTTTCGTCAGTACTATTACTATTATTAAGATATTTATATCTAAAGAAAGGTATTAAAAGATGAAGTTCACCGTCAGCCAAAGCTCGCTCACGCAAGCCATCGGCGTCGTTATGAAAGGCGTCGCTTCGGCATCCACCCTTCCCATCCTGTCGGGTGTGCTCGTTAAGGCGCAGGACGGCATCTTGGAATTCCAAACCTCAAACTACACCATCTCGATTCGCCATCGCATTGCCGCGCACGTCGAGGAAGAGGGCGAGATGGTGATCCCTTGCAAGATGCTCTCCAACATCACCAAGACCCTTCCCGATGCCCCGGTTTCCTTTGAGCTGTCGGAACGCCAGGTGCTGATTGGATGCGAGAAGAGCTCCTTCCGTCTCAACACGCTCGACGCCAACGACTTCCCCGAGTTTCCGGCCTATGCTATCGAGAGTGCCGTGGAGCTTCCGACCGACATCCTGTCCGAGATGGTCGGCCGCGTGTGGCGCGTCACGTCGACCGATAAGGCTCGCCCCATCCTGGGCGGCGTGCATATGAAAGTCGAGAACAACACCGTGCGCCTGGTGGCAACCGATTCCTTCCGCCTCGCCGTGTGCGACACCCAGGTCGAGACTTCGACGCTCGAGGGCTCTTTTGAGCTCAACGTTCCGGCCGATGCCTTCAACGACGCCCTGAGCATCATGGCCAGCCAGGCGACTATCATGATCGGTGCTACCGACACTCAGGTTGTCTTTGAGGCCGGCAACACCACCTACGTGTCGCGCCGCATCGAGGGCGTGTATCCCAACTACAAGCAGCTCATTCCCGATTCATGTGTGACGAGCGTCAAGATCGACGTGGCGGCTTTCAATGCCGCTCTCAAGCGCGTGGCGGTCATCGCAAGTGCCAACCCCGCCGTCAAGTTTGAAATCGATGTCGAGAACGGCCAGATGGGCCTGTCCTCCATCTCCAACGACCAAGACCTGGCACAGGAGACGATCGATGTCGAGGCCGAGGGCGAGTCGGGCACTATCGCCTTTAACTACCACTACATCTTTGGCTGTCTCAACGCCCTGTCCAAGGAGAAGGAGATCACGCTGGAGCTCAAGAGCTACTCGCAGGCCGGCATCTTTAAGTCCTACGACAAGATCAACTATCTGTACCTAGTCATGCCGGTGCGCATCTAGCGGCGCCCTATGGCCATGTTCGCCCGCGATCTTTCCGTCGCGCGCTACCGTAGTTTCGATAACTGCCGTCTTGCCTTGGACAAGGGCGTGACGGTGCTCGCGGGGCCCAACGCGGCGGGAAAGACCAACCTCATAGAGGCGCTGCAGCTGCTAACGAGTGGAGCCTCGTTTAGGCACCCCACTGCCGTCGAGCTTGTGCACGACGGCACGGGTTTGTGCAAGGCCGAGCTTAGGCTCGAGGGCGATGGCCGCGTGCTAGACATGGGTCTACGCGTGGAGGACGGCAAGCGTTCGTTTAGCCGCAACGGCAAGCGGTGTGCCGCCTCTGGCGTGCGCGGCGTGCTGCCGAGTGTTTTGTTCTGCCCCGATCATCTGGATATGGTCAAGCGCGGTGCCAGCGTGCGTCGCGCCGCGCTCGACGACTTTGGCGTGCAGCTGAGCGCCCGCTATGCCGATCTGGCAAGCGCCTATGGCCGCTGCGTGACGCAGCGCAACGCTCTGCTCAAAGAGACGTGGTGCTGTCGCGAGATGCTCGGTGCGTGGAATGAGTCGATTGCCCGCGCCGGATCGGCCCTGCTGGTGCACCGCTTGGCCTTGCTCGATCGCTTGGCCGCCCACGTGCGCGATGCCTACGGGCTGGTTGCGTCCGGGGAGGCGGCCGATGTGGCCTATGCGTCCACACTGGGGGAGCTGCCCCAGACCGATGACCGCGAGGAGCTGAGGGGTTGGGCATGCGAGCGCATGCTCACGGCGCTCGATGAGCGCGCCGATGAGGAGATACGCCGCGGCGTGACGCTCGTCGGCCCGCATCGCGATGAGATTGAGTTTTCGGTCGCCGGCCGCTCGGCCCGCTCTTTCGCCAGCCAGGGTCAGCAGCGTACGCTGGTGCTGGCTTGGAAAGTGGCCGAGGTGGCCGTCGCCCGCGATATTCTGGGTACCGCCCCACTGTTGCTTTTGGATGACGTGATGAGCGAGCTCGACGGCGATCGCCGCGGAGCCTTTCTGCAATTGATCGGCGATGACATCCAGACGGTCATAACCACCACCAACCTGGGGTACTTTACTGATGACCTGCTTGATCGAGCCAAGGTGGTGAGCATGGGTGAGGCGTGCTAATTACGAACGCGAGCACGAAACGGTTGCGTTCAGCGGCTTTTTGAATGCGGAGCGCCAGCGCATTCTGGCTGCCGCGACGCCCGAGCGTCGCGCGCAGATGGAGGCTGCCGAGGAATCGCGTGCGGTCTATCGCGCCTGGAACGCGGTGTGCTCGGGCACGCGAGAGGGGCGCCACGTGACGGGCCTGCGCTACCTGCCCGAGTCCAACGAGCTGCTGGTGTATCTTGATTCGCCCTCGTGGACGCAGGAGATGACGCTGCTGCGCGAGATCATCCGCGCGCGCATGGAGCGGGCCGGGGCACATGTGGACGGCTTGGTGTTCAAAACGACCGCACCCGGTCACATGCCGTCTGCCGCCAAGGAACGTCTGCGCCCGGCTGTGACCGAGCACCCGCCGGCTTCACACGCCGATCTTAGCGAAGCTGAGCGCATCGCGATTGAGCGCCAAGTGGCGCCCATCGAAGACCAAAAGCTCCGCGAGGCCCTCCAGAACGCCATGAGGGCCAGTGCCGAGTGGGCCAAGGGCGTGCAAAGCAAGAAAGAGCCTTAAAACGCATCTGGTGGCCTTGTAGAGCCAAATGCCCCCGACATCGGGGGCATTTTTTACGATAAAATAGAAAGGCTATACACATTTTCTGAACTGAAGGAGGACGTGTGGCAAACGAAAACGATTACGATGGCGGCGAGATTAAGATTCTCGAAGGTCTCGAGGCCGTTCGTAAACGCCCGGGCATGTATATCGGCTCGACGAGCGCCAGCGGTCTTCATCACCTGGTGTGGGAGATCGTTGACAATTCCGTCGACGAGGCCATGGCCGGTTTCTGCACCGAGATTCAGGTGACGGTCCACGCCGACAACTCCATCACGGTCGTCGACAACGGGCGAGGCATTCCCGTCGACGAGCATCCCATCAAGAAGATTCCGACGCTCGAGGTCGTTATGACGATCCTGCACGCCGGCGGTAAGTTCGATAATTCGGCCTACAAGGTCTCGGGCGGCCTGCATGGTGTGGGCATCTCCGTCGTCAACGCGCTGTCCAAGCGCGTGGTCGTACAGGTGCGCCGCGACGGCAACGCCTACGAGATGGAATTCTCGCGCGGCAAGACCGTCAAGAAGATGGAGGTCGTGGGCACCTCGGATTCGACGGGCACTACCGTCACCTTCTGGCCCGATGATGAGATCTTCGAGACCCGCATCTACGATTTCGATACGCTGCACAACCGTCTGCAGGAGACGGCGTTCCTCAATAAGAATCTTAAGATCGTGCTGACCGATGAGCGCGAGGCGACTCCCCATGTGGAGGAGTTCTGCTACGAGGGCGGCATCATCGACTTCGTCAAGTTCCTCAACGGCGGCAAGGACGTCCCCGAGGCCTTTAAGGAGCCCATCTACATCGAGGGCAAATCGGATCCTGACGCGCCCGTGACCAAGATGGGTGAGGTTGAGGTGTCCCTGCAGTGGAATGCCGGCTATGGCGAGAACGTCATGTCGTTTGCCAACGACATCTACACCCCCGAGGGCGGCATGCATCTCGAGGGTTTCCGCACCGCCCTCACCCGCGTGATCAACGATTACGCCCGCAAGCAGAACCTGCTCAAGGAGAAAGACGCCAACCTGAGTGGCGACGACGTGCGCGAGGGCCTTTCGGCTGTCATCTCGGTCAAGCTGCCCGATCCACAGTTTGAGGGGCAGACCAAGGCCAAGCTCGGCAGCTCCTACATGCGTGCGCTCACGCTCAAGATCGTGACCGACGGGCTCGCTGATTATCTTGAGGAGCATCCCAAGCCCGCCCGCGAGATCGTCAAGAAGGCCCAGCAGGCCTGCAAGGCCCGCAACGCCGCCCGCAAGGCGCGCGAGGCGACCCGCCGCAAGAGCCTGCTCGAGACGGCGTCACTCCCCGGCAAGCTCGCCGACTGCTCGGTGCGCGATGCCGAGCTGACCGAGCTCTTCATCGTAGAGGGCGACTCGGCAGGCGGCTCGGCCAAGGACGGTCGTCGCCGAGACATCCAGGCGATTCTGCCCCTGCGCGGCAAGATTCTGAACGTCGAGCGCGTGGGCGACCACCGCGCGTTCTCGAGTGACACCATCCAGTCGCTCATCACCGCGATCGGCTGCGGCGTCACGACGAGCGCCGGTGACGGAGGCGACTTTGATATCACCAAGGCCCGATACCACAAGATCATCATCATGACCGATGCAGATGTCGACGGCGCGCACATCCGCATCCTGCTGTTGACGTTCTTCTACAAGTACATGCGCCCGCTGATTGACGCCGGCTACGTGTACGTCGCGTGCCCGCCCATCTTTGGCATCAAGGTGCGCAACAAGATTCACTACGTGTATCCCAACGGCCGCCAGCCCGAAGACGAGATCCTGCGCGACACCATTCAGAGCCTGGGCCTGAATCCCGACGACAACGACGAGGACGGCAAGGCCAAGGATGGCAAGATTACCAAGAAGCGCAAGGGCTATACCGTCCAGCGCTACAAGGGCCTGGGCGAGATGGACCCCAAGCAGCTTGCCTCGACGACGATGGACCCCAAGACCCGCATCCTGCAGCGCGTGGCGATCGAGGATGCCGTGGTGGCGGACCGCGCCGTGCGCGAGCTCATGGGCTCCGAGGTCGGCTATCGCCGCGAGTACATCGAGAAGCACGCCCACGATGCACGATTCTTGGATGCCTAGCTTTCCCAGGCACCCCATCTTGCCCTTCAGGATTTCGGGCGCCGCACGCAAGGCGTGCGCCCTCATCCTTCAGGGCAACCTGGGGCACCTGGAAAACCTAGGAGGGTTATCTGGTGTTCCCGGTAATCCGTCTCCGTGGTAGGGAACTAATGGACCACGCAAACCATGAGGAGGTAACGTGGCAGACGATATCAACAACAACGAGGGTATGGACGAGGCCGGCGATGCCGGTATGCCCGATGATCTGAAGCGCCTGCTTGCCCGCGCTGAGCAGGGCGAGGACGGCGATCCAGATGCCTATAACCCCGATGCCGATGATGATGAGGAAGAGGACGACGACGCCGAGCTCGAGGAGAGTTTTGGCGAAGTCGACCGTGGCGCCTCGGCCGGCGAGGATATCAACGGCGGTCAGCTCCAGATTTCGGAGTTCGGCCGCGAGATGAAGCAGTCGTTCATCGAGTACTCGATGTCGGTCATCACGGCCCGCGCCCTGCCGGACGTGCGCGATGGCTTAAAGCCGGTACACCGTCGCATCCTGTACGCCATGAACGAGAGCGGCATCTACCCCAACCGCCCGCACAAGAAGTCCGCTTGGACGGTCGGCGAAGTTATCGGTAAGTACCATCCGCACGGTGATTCCGCGGTCTACGAGGCCATGGTTCGCCTGGCGCAGTGGTTCTCCATGCGCACACCGCTCATCGACGGTCACGGCAACTTCGGCAACATCGACGGCGACGGCGCGGCCGCCATGCGTTACACCGAGAGCCGCCTGGCAAAGCCCGCCATGGAGCTGTTGCGCGACTTGCAGAAGGATACCGTCGACTGGCAGCCCAACTACGACGAGTCACTCGCCGAGCCCGTGGCGCTGCCCGCGCGCTTCCCCAACCTGCTGGTCAACGGCAGCCAGGGCATCGCCGTCGGCATGGCCACCAATATCGCTCCGCATAACCTCACCGAGGCGATCGAGGCCACCTGCTACCTGATCGACAACCCCGACGCCACCGTCGACGAGCTCATGCAGATCATGCCCGGTCCGGACTTTCCCACCGGCGCCATCATCATGGGCAGCGCCGGCATTAGGCAGAGCTACGAGACCGGCCGCGGTTCCATCACCGTGCGTGCCAAGGCCCATGTGGAGTCCACCAAGACCGGCCGCAGCCGCCTGGTCTTTACCGAGATTCCCTACATGGTCAACAAGGGTACCCTGCAGGAGAAAATTGCTCAGCTCGTAAACGATAAGCGCATCGAGGGCATCTCGGATATGCGCGACGAGTCCAACCAGAAGGGCATCCGTCTGGTCATCGAGCTCAAGAAGGGCGTCATTCCGCAGGTCGTGCTCAACAACCTGTACAAGTACACCTCGCTGCAGACAACCTTTGGCGCCAACAACCTGGCACTCGTCAACGGTGTCCCCAAATGCCTGAGCCTGCGCGAGATGCTGCAGCACTACATCGACCATCAGGTCGACGTTGTCACCCGTCGTACCCGCTTTGACCTCAAGAAAGCTCAGGCGCGTGCTCATATCCTCGAGGGCTACTTGATGGCTCTCGACCATATCGACGAGGTCATCAGCATTATCCGATCCTCGCAAACCGACTCCGAGGCCAGCAGCCGCCTGGTTGAGCGCTTTGGCTTTACGCCCGAGCAGACCACGGCCATCCTCGAGATGAAGCTGCGCCGCCTGACCGGCCTGGAGCGCGACAAGATCCAAGAAGAGTTGGACGGCCTGCGTCGCGCCATTGCCTACTATGAGGACCTGCTGGCGCATGAGGAGAAGATCCTGGGCGTCATCAAGGAAGAGATGCGCGAGATCTCCAAGAAGTTCGGCGACAAGCGCCGCACCGAGATCAGCCAGGTTGAGAAGGACCTGGATGTCGAGGATCTGATTGCCGACGAGGACATGGTCGTGACCATCACCCACACCGGCTACGTTAAGCGTATCCCGGTGGCTGCCTATCGTGCTCAGAAGCGCGGCGGCAAGGGCGTGTCGGGCGTCAACCTCAAAGAGGATGACGTTATCGACGAGATGTTTATTGCGTCCACGCACGAGTACGTGCTGTTCTTCTCGAGCAAGGGCAAGGTCTATCGTCTGAAGGTGCACGAACTGCCGGTGGGCACGCGCCAAGCCCGCGGCACCGCGATCGTTAACCTGCTGCCCTTTGAGGACGGCGAGAAGATCGCGAGCGTTATCAGCTGCCGCGAGTTCCCGGCCGACGAGTATCTAATGTTTGCCACTAAGAGCGGCATGGTCAAAAAGACCGTGATGAGCGCGTATGACCGCAGCCGCCGCGATGGACTCATTGCCATCAACCTGCGCGACGACGACGCACTACTGAACGTGCGTCGTGTGCGCGAGGGTGACAAGATCATCCTGGCTACCACTGCGGGCAAGGCGATTATGTTCTCCGAGGAGCAGGTGCGCGCCACCGGCCGCGACACCAGCGGCGTTCGCGGTATTAGCATGAAGGACGGCGTGAGCGTTCTGGGCATGGAGGTTACCAACGGCAACGGTGACCTGTTCGTCATTACCGAGCGCGGCTACGGCAAGCGCACGCCGGTCGCGGACTACCCGGAGCAGAATCGCGGCGGCCAGGGTGTCTATACCATCCAAATGACCGAGCGCAAGGGCAACCTTGCGGCCATGAAGATTTTGGAGCCGCAACACGAGCTGTTTATCGTGACGGAAGGCGCGACGGTCATTCGCGTCAAGACCGACGAGATCAGCCAGACCGGCCGCGTCACCCAGGGCGTCAAGATAATGACCGTCGACGACAACGACCGCATCTGCGCCGTAGCCCGCATGACGGCCGCCAAAGAGAAGCCCGAGGGCGAAGGTTCCGAGGCCGAAACCGCCACCGAAGAGACCCCAGTCGACCTAGGCGACAGCAACGACATGCCAGAGGATTTCCTAGACGAGTAAGAGAAACTAGCTGGTAGAAAATATCAGACCCCATATATCGGCGGTCGGCGCACCTGCGCGCCGACCGCTTTTTTGACAATCTTTGAACCCCACGTCGGCCCCGGCTGCCCGGCGGCATGCGAAGTCGATCGCGAGTTCCGCACGAGCCGGAGAGCACTTAATGTGCTCTCCGTGCGAGCAGGACTGTCCGAGCAGGCGACTTCGCATGCCGCCGGGCAGCCGGGGCCTGACGCCCCTCCAAAGATTTTCAAAAAAGTTGTTGACGCGCGCGTAACGACTCGTCTAATATATCCCTTGCGCGATGGACCTGTAGCTCAGTTGGTTAGAGCGTCCGGCTGATAACCGGGAGGTCACAAGTTCGAATCTTGTCAGGTCCACCACTTTCTTTCGCAATAAACACCCCAGCGAGAGCCGAGTCGCCGCTGGGGTGTTTATTACTGTCTCCGTGGGGGTTTAGCTCAGCTGGGAGAGCGCGGGCTTTGCAAGCCTGAGGTCAGGGGTTCGATCCCCCTAACCTCCACCATGATGGACCTGTAGCTCAGTTGGTTAGAGCGTCCGGCTGATAACCGGGAGGTCACAAGTTCGAATCTTGTCAGGTCCACCATCAAAACCGTGAAGAGCCTTGGGGCAATTGCCTCGAGGCTTTTTTCTTACCTACTGAAAGCAGCCAAAAGGCCCCGTCCCAAATTAACTACTTTGATTTTGTGTGCTGTGCGAAAGTTTGGGTAGTATAGCTATTCAATGCGGCGGGCTGCCGCGTGTTAACCGCTACGTACCGGAGGTGTTCCATGGTTCGTGTCGACATAGAGACTATCGTCATGGCCGCCGGTCCCGTGCCATCGCTTATCGTCTTGCGCGAGCGCTGCAGCAAATCTGATTCGACCGCCCCGTTGCGCTCCCTCTCTATTCAGACCGGGTCATTTGAGGCTGCCGCGATTAGCCGCGGTATCGATGTCGGTCGTGCCGAGCGTCCGATTGCCCATGACTTGCTGCTTGACGCTGTTGTCGCATTGAGCGGAAAGCTCGAGCGAATCGAGATCGTGCGCGCCGAGCCTCCGGTGTTTTATGCGTCCGTTGTTATTCTTGGCGAAGATGGCGAGCATATACTGGACGCTCGCCCTAGCGATGCCATCGCCCTTGCCGTGCGGAGCAATGCCCCTATGTTTGTGGAGGATGACATCATGAACCGTCTGGGTACCATCTCCCCGCATGCCGAGGAAGTTGACGATGAGCAGGAATTCGAGAAGTTCGACGAGTTTGTCCATACGCTTTCTCCCGATGATTTTTAAATGCTCGACAAACGCGCGACGGAGTGCGCGCTCGTGAGCGCCGGAGTTTCTGCTGAGGCGGCTGCGATCGCCCGCGAGGCCCAGATGCGCTCTGAGGCGTCCGAGGCGGCACGTATTGCCTATGTGATGCAGGCCCGCACGCTTCGCGAACGCCGCGGCTCGTTTATCAAGATGGTTGTCATCTCCGCCTTTGTCGCGGCAATCTGTTCGCGCCTTCGTGGTACAGTTGGTGCGCTTGGGTTTTCGATCTCTACGGGCTTGGTGATCTGGGGCGTGGTCGATGCGGTTATGCTGACCAGCCAGATCAAGGTGCTCGAAAAGCGCGCGGCGGACATGATGCGCGCCCGCGATGCCGCTGCTAAGATCGCCGCCGAGGCGCAAGAACTGTAACGACGCCAGACTCGATGGGAAGGTCTAAAGATGGCACAGGATATGCAGGACGCCGGTAACGTCTCCGCCGAGCTCGACGCCAT
>ERZ1034939.1417-NODE-1417-length-11185-cov-7.351932_pt1 | contig 11185 bp, 4 predicted proteins | sample MGYA00520626_ERZ1034939 | MGnify/ENA primary metagenome ERZ1034939 (study PRJEB33766, sample SAMN09781751) | gut metagenome | biome: gut microbiome | host: Homo sapiens | place: Madagascar | study: EMG produced TPA metagenomics assembly of the PRJNA485056 data... | reverse complement strand
GGATAAAGTAAAAATAAATAAAGCTATTGATGCTTTAGGTCTTTCTGTTAATCATAAGAATGTTCTTAAAGAAGCTCTTAATGAAGGAGCTGGAGAAGGTATGATTGAATTAGAAACTAAAGTTGATGATATTGATAAAGAAGTTGGTTCAATAAAAACAAAGCTTAATAGTTTTATTAACGAAAACGAAATTATTGAACTTGCTATAGGTAATGATGCTGCTACAAAAGCAGCAAATATTAAGAAACTTGGTGAAACTCAACATACGTTTTTTACAAGTATTAATTATGGTTATGGTACAGCTAGTTGGCTTCCTACTGATGGAGGTAACGCTTTTATTATAACAGATGAAGGTCATGCAGTAACATATAAGATTAGTACAGATGGTGCTGTTACTAAACTTACTGAATTTACATTAGCTAAACCTACAGAGTATATTTTGCCTGCTGCTACTAAGACAACTCTTGGTGGAGTTAAAGCTATTACAAATATAGTAAATGTTGATACTGAAACTGCAACTGTTGGAAGTCTTGCTGGTGTTGTCAACACTCTACTTAATCAACTTAGAGCTGCTGGTATTATTCAATTATAAAATACCCTTGCTTCTTGCGATGCTAGATGTGTGTCCGTGACCCTCAAGGCTAGAGATTAGTCTTGGGGGTTTTACGTATATTGTAGACGTTAAAATTTTATTTAAGATTTTTATTTCTTTGAAATTTACGTTCTAAGCGACTTTCAGTTAGTTTATGATTAACTAATAATGGACGTATGTTAAGTATGGTTAGAAGCTAAATAAAGTGGGTATATGACAATGTTTATATCAAACTTTGATAAGCTAAAATACAAATAAGGAGGAGGCATATATAATTAAATTAATAATTTGATTGATGTTTAAATTGCTAAAATATTAAGTTCTACAAGTCCTCCTCCTTTTACTAATATAATTATTAATAATATGAGTAAAATTCCTACAATTAATGAGATAGACGCAAATAGTCCTTCTCAAGAGTCTACAGAAGTTGTAGTTAAAGCTACTACAGTAACTCCTGATATAAATGAAATCCAGGAAACTATTAGTGCTTCTGCAACTATTCAAGAGATTGATGGTACTCGTAAACCTACAATTAGTGAGATTTATAAGATTGTTAACGATGGACTATTTGAATCTACAACTAATTGGTGGGATTACGCATATAAACTTTCTCAAGCTCAAATTAATCAAGATATTATTTCTCGTCTTGATAATGGTCTTATTGGTGGTGGTTATAGTAAAGGTGTTGATATTATAACTACTACTAGTAGTAAAGTTCCTAGTAATACTAATGTTTATTCTGCATTAAAGAGTGATTCTCTTTATCCTAAGAAATTAAATGATGAAGTTATTAATGGAATATATGATTTTCTTAATGGAATAACTATTGGTAAACCTACTGCTTATGCAGGAGGTACTTGGTCTGTAGACAAATTAGGTAAGACACATCTTACTACAGATTATCTTTATGTTCGTCTCAAAGCTATATTTGAAACTCTTCAAATACTTAATGTTGATACTATTGGTGGTAAGTTAGTTATTTCTCCTGCTGGTAGTATTAGAGTTGCTTATGTAGATAAAATTAAAATAGATGCTCCAGTATTTAAACATGATGAAAAAACTGATGTTTGGAGTATTTCTCAAGTAGAAGATGCTGAAGGTAATCTTGTAAATGAAACTCTTAATCAAGAAGTTTATCGTTGTTATTTTCTTGGTGAACAAGATGGTGAAGAAATAGAAAATAAATGGAAAGTTGGTGACCAAGCTCAAGCTAAAACTTTTAATGTTAAGAAAGGTACTTATCATAAAGTAGAAAATAGTTATCTTTGGAGACTTGTAGTTAATGTTAGTACTGATACTGTAGACATTGATGGTAAGAAGTATCATTATGTTGATTTAAGTCAAATAGATTTTGACTCTGGTTCTGACGCTCCTGCTCCAGGAGATATTCTTAATCAGTTAGGACATAGATTAAATGATACTCAACGTCAAACGGCTTTAGTTCTTAATGCTGTTGATAATTATGCTCCTAGTATTACTCTTTACGCTGGAATAAATTATTATACATATCTTAATAAAGAGTATGTAGAATTTGGTGTTTACAACGGTAAAGCTTTCTTCAATGTATATGGTGATATGTATATTGGAGATAAAGGTATTAATCCTAAAACTTATATTAAATATAAGAATGGTAAACTTAATATTAGAGCTAATCTTGAAATAGGTTCTAGTATTGGCGATAAAGACCTTGACGAATACATTAAAGAAAATAGTGGAGTTGATGAAGAAACTGTAAAGAAACTTATTAATAATTCTCAAGTAATTAAAGACCTTCAAAAGCAAACTGATGGTGCTATTGAAACTTGGTTTTATGAAGGTGAACCTACTCTTAAAAATCTTCCTGCTATAGATTGGACTACTGAAGATTTAAAGAAGATACATATAGGTGATTTGTATTATGACCAAACTACTGGTTATGCTTATCGTTTTACTAAATATAATGACGATGTAATTCCTTATCGCTGGAATCGTATTAAAGATAACGATATTGTTGCTGCACTTGATGCTGCTAATAGAGCTCAAGCTACAGCTGACGGTAAGATGAAAGTCTTCTATGGTGAGATTAAACCTACTAATTATCAGGTTGGTGATATATGGGTTAATGCTACTCTTGCTGGTAAGTTTAATAATGATATAGCTAGAGCTATTGCAGATAATAAAACTTCTTTTAATGCTGATGATTGGGTTTTAGCTTCTCGTTATTCTGAAGCTATTGCTACTATTCAAAAGTGGACTAATGAATATGAAACTAAGTTTAGTAATCTTGCTGAGGAAGTTAAGCAACAAAAAGACCAAAGTATTGTTGTTTGGTATTACGATTATGAACCTACTGTAGATAATATTCCTGCTAACACTTGGAATACTAATGACCTTCGTTCAGAACATATTGGTGATATATTTTATGATATTAAACATAATCATTCTTATCGTTGGACTGGTTCTGCTTGGTCTATGATTAAAGATGCAGACTTTGATGAAGCTATGAAAAAAGCTAAAGATGCTGAAGACCTTGCAGATAAGAAAAGACAAATATTTTATTCTGATACTAATCCTATTGGTGGAGACCGTGGAGACCTTTGGGTGAAACAAGTTGGAAATAAAACTGAGGTTTGGGTATTTGATGGCACTAATTGGGTTAAGTCTAACGATAAAGATTTAGCTGATTATACTAAAGCTATTAATAAAGAACTTGAAGGTATTAAAGGTCAACTTGATGGCAAGGCTGAAACTTGGTATCAACCAACTGACCCTAGTACTAATTGGACAAATAAAACTTCTCATGAAGGTGATATTTGGTATAATACTACTGATGGTACTACACAATATTGGAATGGAACAGCTTGGGAAAAGATGGACATTCCTAAAGATGTGTTTGATACTATTGATGGTAAATCTTCTATTTTTGTAGATTCTTATGATGATGCAAAAGCAGGTAAAGGTGTTATATCTAATGGATATAATGAAAGAGATATTTGGATTCTTCCTGCTGATGCTATAGTAAACGGAGTACAATACTATAAAGGTGATATTCTTACAGCTACTGCTGATGGAACTGTTTTCAATGAAAAACATTGGACTAAGAAAGTTCGTTATGTTGGAGATAAAGAACTTACTGCTGCTATAGATACAGTAAATAAAAAGATTGGAGATATTAGTGCTACAACTCTTCCTGGTCTTAATGATAAGTTTAACGAGTTTGCTAAAGATGGAATACTTGATTCTTCTGAAAAAGCTAGACTTACTGATTTACTTAATCAAGCCAATAATGAAGTTTTAGCAGTTAATGACCAAATCACTAGTATTACAAAGTCTGATTATCTTGCTGAAGATAACGCTAATAAAGGTAAACTCATAGAAGCTCAAAAATCTTTAAGTACTGCTTGGACTGAATATAAAACTTTAATTGATACTCTTATCGCTAGTACAAGTCCTATTACTAAAAATAATATAGCTGAAGCTAGTACTAAATATACAAATCTTCAAAATTATATTAAAACAGTTAAACAATATCTTGCTGCTTGTCAAGCTGATGTGCTTTCTAATATAGGAATTGATATTAATTCTTATAAATATCTTAAAGAAGCATTTAAAGGTAAGACTGAAGTAAATGGTGGTCTTGTTGTTACTAACGTTCTTCAACTTAGACAAACATCTGATGCTAATTCTCCTATTACTGCTGGTATTAGTGGACTTCAAGGAAAAGCTAATGCTAATGGTGTTGTAGATAAAGATACTTATGATATAACATCTATTGCTGCTTGGTTTGGTGGTCCAATGGTAGATAAAGATATATTTACCGATGAACAACTTAAAAATAAAGTAGCTGGTACAGATTATGCTAGAAGTTTGTTTAGACATGATGGTAGTGGTTATTTAGCTAGTGGAAGTATTCACTGGGGAACTGATGGTATTCTTCACGGTAATCCAAATAGTTTTATTCTTCAAGGAACTAGTCTTGGTACTTATACTAGATTGTTTTATTTACATTATGTTACTCAAAATACTACAGATTTTAATAATATAGATTATATTACTCCTAAGAAAACTTTTAGTAGACTTAATCTTTTATCTTTAGGTGGTACTGAAATGAGTGATAATCTTCCTACCGGTTTGTTTATTGGAGATAGTAAAACTGGTGGTTCTTTTCAAATTGGTAATATAATTTTTAGAACAAAGAGTGGAGACCCTAATGTACTTGAAATAGTTAGTGCTGATAGTAAGAAAACAGCTCACCTTGGAGTACAAGGTGGAGTTAGTGCTTACGGAACATACACGCCTTCTACGGGGGGTGGAGGTGGACTAAACGCTAGTGTAGTATCATACGCTAATATTATTGCTACTAATTATAATGATGCAGACCTTACAACTATTCCTAATGCTTATTCTGTAAAAGCTTTAAGTAATAGAATTGATAATATAGTTACAGAGCTTGGCGGTCTTAATCTTTCTTGGAATAATATTACTGGTAAACCAACAACATTTACACCTAGTGCTCATAAACATAAGTGGATAGATATTACAGATAGAATTACAAAAGTAAGTCAACTTACTAATGACGCAGGTTATTTAACTACTCATCAATCTTTAGCTAATTATTATACTAAAGCTGAAATAGATGAAAAAGGTTATACTACAAATAAAGGTACTGTAACATCTGTAGGACTTACACTTCCTACAGGTTTAACTTGTGCAACAAAGAGTATTACAACTAGTGGTACATTTGCTGTTAGTTTTGCTTCTGGTTATTCTATTCCAACAACAACTAAACAAAGTTCTTGGGATAATGCTGTATCAGCAAAGCATAGTCATAGTAATAAATCTGTATTAGACGGTATTTCATCTGCAAAAGTAACTCATTGGGATAGTGCTTATAATTGGTATTCTTTAATGACTACTGACGAGGAAACTGCGGATGGAATTATTAATAAGTGGAATGAAGTAGTGAACTTCCTTGCTAATATAGCACAGACTGATACTTTGAGTGGAATTATAAATGGTATTAATACTTCTATTTCAAATGAAGTATTAAGAGCTAAAAAAGCTGAAGGAACTAATGCTTCTAATATATCTGCTAATAAAACAAGTATTACTACTTTACAAGGTTACTTTACAAATGGTTCTGCTAAAAAGGCTTTACAGCTTACAACTGCTCGTAAACTTTGGGGTAACGATTTTAATGGAACTACAGATATTAATGGTAGTATAGTTTTACCTAATGGAAAATATATTTCTATTGGAAATATTAAATTAGAGTATGATGCAACTAATAAAGCATTGAAAATTACAAACACTACGACTAATGATGTAGCGAACCTCTATACTAGCGGTGGCGTTTCTGCTTATGGTATTGGAAGTGTTGTTGGTTCTGGTGGATTACAAGGAAGTATAATATCTTATAATAATGCTATCGCTTCTGACCCTGGAGATGAAAGTTCAAAAATAGCTAGTGCTAGTTCTATTTATAAATTACATAGTAGAATAACTAATATTGAAGATAATGGTGCTACTAGTATAAATATAACTGGAACAGGTAATGCTATTACTAGTGTTAGTAAAAGTGGAACTAATATTACATTTACTAAAGGTGCTACATTTTTAACTTCTCACCAAAGTCTTGCTAACTATTATACCAAAAGTAGTGTAGATTCACTTCTTAGTGGTAAGTCGGCAACTAGTCATACACATAGTGTTAAAATTAACGGTGTTACTAAAACTATTGCAGCTACTGGTGGAACTGCTGTAGATTTGGGAACTTATCTCACGGCACATCAAAGTCTCGCAGCTTATGCAACTCAGAATTGGGTTAAAAATGAAGCTACTGCTCATAACGCAGATATGGTAGATAATTATCACGCTAGTGGTTTGTTTACTGGTTTCAGTATTTCTGATGTTGCAAACAATGTTACTATTAGTATTGGTGGAACTTCTAAAGCACTGAATTTAGTAAGAGCTTTTCCTAGTGGTGTTGGAAACAATTTTAACGATATTGCAACACACGGGAATAGTATGGGCATGTCTAGTATTGCAGCACCTTATGCTAGTTCTACTGCTAACTATCAAACGTTGAATGCTTATGTTAATCCTAATGGACAAACTGGTTGGCATCATTATATTAATCTGTCTTATACTGATAGTAATAATACGGCAACTTCTCCTAATATGTGGCAAACTCAGTTTGCTATAAAAGCTGGCACTACTGAAGTTTATGTCCGTTCTAGAGCTGGAGGCAAGATAAGTAATGATGCAGCTTGGGCTGCTCCTTGGGTAAGACTTGCTAGAGTTACTGACAATGTAGCATCTGCATCAAAAGTTGCTAATGCTCTTTCTTGGAGCGGTTACAGTAGTGGTTCTTATAATGGTTCTGCTGCAAAGTCTATTAGTATTCCAAACAATACTAATCAGCTTACTAATGGAGCAGGGTTCATAACTTCTAGTGCTAGCATTAGTGGTAATGCTGCTACAGCAACAAATGCTGATAAACTTGATGGTTATCACGCTAATGGACTTCTTACTGCTCTATCTAATTCCGATAAAGGTATTAGTATAACAGTTGGTGGAACAACAAAAAGTGTATCAAATATTAGTGTTAATTATGCTAGTAGTGCTGGAAATGCTGATACTGTAGATGGTTATCACGCAAGTCATTTGTTGGTTAAAAGAGGTAGATTAGGGGCGTACAATATAGACAAAGAAACAACATTTGGTACTAGAGATATTCAACCTGAATCAGAAGTTACAATTAGTGGTAAAAAACCTTTTAATGGATGGGGTACATTATTAGTTATAGGTAGTATTGATGGTGCTTCTAATAATCAATTAGCATTTACAGGTGATAATAGAATGTTTATTAGGTGTGCATACGGTACTAGTAATAACTATAATACTAAAGATTGGGCTATTGTAGCTCTTACTTCTGACAATGTAGCTTCTGCAACAAAGCTTAAAACTGCTAGAACGATATGGGGTCAAAGTTTTGATGGAACTGGTAATGTTAATGGAACAATACACATAAATAATAATAACTCTAGTAATGGAGCTATACGATTAAATGATGATATAAATGCTAATGCTCGTATATCTGCTATATCCGACCAAGTAATATTCAATACTGGTAATGCTATTCGTTTTGGTGAAACTGCTTGGGATTGGAATGCTTGGGGTGGTCTTAAATATAGTCATTCTAATAAAACTATTTATCTTGGTATAGCTGACGGTTCTATATTCAAAGCTAATACTGCACAAAGCAATGGTACACTTAATCTTCCAAATATTACAACTATAACTACTAATGGTACTCTTAGAATTGGAGAAAATCTCAAAGGTTTATATTTAGGTAATTCTAATAATAATAGTTGGGTGTTTGTTCAAGATATGTGTAGTCAAAACGGTAGTGGTAATTGGTGTATATATCAAAATGGTTCTGCTAAATTTAAAAATACTACTATTGATGGTACTTTGAATATTAGTAGTAAAACTATTATTAATGATTCACTTGACGTTAAAGGATTAATAACTAATCAAGGTATATTACCTGCAAATTCCGGATTTAATAATAAAGGAGTTAATTGTATTGTTTCGGCTGATGCTTTATGTTCTGGACTTACTGCTATTACTGATAGCATACCTGTTGATAAAGTAACTATACAATATTCTAATAATAATGGTAGTAGTTGGAATAACTTAAATATTACAAACGATGATAAATTTAAAATGTATACTAATAGTGCAGGTATTAATACAATTTATTTAGGTAATAATTTTATTAGTGGAAGTACTAATGCTGAGAAACTAGCTCAAGTAAAAAAGAATGAATTGATGTTTTCATTTTATTTTCCTGATAATTGTTATTCTCAAATTTATTTCGCTTGTGTTGATATATCAAATGGTGTTAATACTACTTGTACTGTAGAGATAGTTAGAGAAAATGGCGAAATAGCTGATAAATATACTAAAGAAATGTTTGGATGGAATAAATTTAATTATATAAATTTTGCTAGTACTGATGGTAATGATTATCTTTCAGCAGGAACCTCTTATAGAAGAGTTGTTCGTTTTAGATTTAAACATAATCAAAATACTACTGAATTACGTAATGCTTGTATAAATAAAATACGAATATTTGCTTTTACTAAATACTCATTTCCTACTGATAGATTTATGGGTCATACTGGTCATATATATAATTTTGATTATAATATGAATACTTACTTCCCTAATAGTGTTGTTGCTAAAGGTGGAGTTACAGCTTATCAATCTTCTGATATTCGTCTTAAAACTAACATTAATAAACTTAATTGTTTAAATGTTATTAAAAGTATTGGAGGTACTTATGAATTTGATTATATTCGTGACCATAAACATAGTATTGGTTTTATTGCTCAAAATATAAATAATCCATTACTTAAAGATATAGTTGCTAAAGATGATGATGGTTATCTAAAGATTAACTATTGGAATCCTAAGCTTATTAGTCTTGCTTTTGGTGCTTTAACTCAAATAGATGATGAAGTTAATAAACTTAAAGCTAGAGTAACATATCTTGAAAGTGAAGTTGAGGGATTGAATAATGAAAATAAACTTCTTATAAGCAAATAGTGATAAATAACATATTGTATAACAATTAAAATTAAAGATTATGGCAACAAATTTAAAGATTAATTCTAAGAGTGAGCAGACTACTGCTACTTACACAAAAGATGATTATCGTGTTGAGATTACTTATAATGTAAATCCAGAAGATAATATTATTAAAGACATAGATATGTCTGTTTACAATAATACAAATGGTGGTTATGTTTGTAGCGTTAATGCTAACAATAATGGTAATAGTGAATTAAGTTATAGTATTAGCGGTATTGCTCAAAGTAAGCTTACTGATGTTTGTACACTTATTGAAGAAATAAAGTCAGCTATTGCCGCTAATATAGCAACAAAGTAAATAATAATGCAGGATGGTTATATTATAATCATCCTGCTAATTGTTTAATTATTAAAGCATAAGTATATGAAACGAATTATATTATGGCTAGCTAAAGTATTTAATGTAACTACTGAAACAATAACAACTAAAGAAGTTATTAAAGAAGTAGAGAAAGTTAAATATTTAACTGCTGGAGAAATTAAAGGCGATGTTTCTGTAGACGGTAATCTTGTTATTAATGGAAGCTTAACTGTTAGTGGTGGAATAACTTGTTACAAGGAAGGAGGTAATTATGAGTTTAAATAATGGAAAAATAACTGCTCCAGTTAGTATAGATGACGTTAAAAGAGTATTAGGTGAATCTAGTAATGATTTGGCTACTCTTTGTAAGAGTGAGAATATAAATATATGGAGCAAAAGAAAGCCAGTGTCTTTAAATGCTCTTTTTCCAAATATAAATGGTGATTGGTACAAAGGAAATATAAATAATGATTACTATAATGGTAAAGAGTGTTATGGTATTAGAAAGAATGGTATTAATTTGGCTGCATTTACAACAAACTCTAATATATTATATAATAACCATTTTGCAGAAAATCCTCATATCTATTATGTTAGTCCAAGTGGTGGAAGTGAATCTCCATATAGACTTGGAGATTTTAATGGATATAATAATAATACTCCAAACTACGACAAAACAGGTAACAAACCATATAATGATAATGTTAATATAACACTTACATCAGGAGGTGCATTAGTAGCATCAGCAAACTTTACATATAATTATAACGGATATGGAGATTTTCTTGGTCTAAAAGATATGTTTGGCGGTGGAGATTTATATCTAGGCATAATAGTGGAAGCGGCAAGTAATGCAATGTTATCTCCTGAAGGAGTAGCAAAAACTTTACGTATAAATCCTCTATCAGCAGCTTATATTGGAGATAAGATAGATGGTACTGCAAATAATAGTACAGGCTTAACCTATACTGCTAGATGTGTAACTCCAGCATATAATTATAACAATTCAAAACCATCAGAAACCAGCAAATATTTCTCTACTCAAGAGTACATTAAGGTAGTAACTTGTGTTGTTAAAAAGAATGGTAATGAAAATGTATGGTTCTTTCCTATTACCTATAAGTGGATAGTTCCTGGTGGTGCTATTGATTTAAGTGACTATTGTTCTATTGAGAACTGCAAGATTAGAGCTACAGTTACTAAAAATTCAGATGGAAGTTATTGGGTATATATTAATAAGTATGATGATTTTGTTGGAAATGTTATAGCACCAAACAATGGAAATAGTATTTTGAAGTTTGTTCAGCCTATGCAGTTTACTCCAAATGATGGAAAAGTTACTGTAAAGACAATGAGAACAAGTAAACTTGTAAATGAAGGTGAAAAGGTAAGTACTAGTAGTTTTAATGCTTATAATGTTAGTAATTGGCAATCATCTAATCCAACAAATACAATGTCTATGCAGTTTACTGTGTCTAGTGGAACAGCATCTGTAACATTAAGCTTCGGATTTACTATTAAATCTGGATTGGAAAAAACAAAGAGATATAGTGCTCTTATAACTATTAATTTACCTAGTAGTGGTAATAGTACAACTTCTGAGTGGGTAAACGTAAAATAAGTTATTAAAGATAGTACTACTTGTATAAATA